>Ga0181397_1000577_pt1 | contig 13766 bp, 8 predicted proteins | sample 20SPOviralmetaG_FD_130126 | JGI IMG/M metagenome (GOLD analysis project Ga0181397, IMG submission 130126) | Marine viral communities from the oligotrophic San Pedro Time Series (SPOT) site, San Pedro Channel, CA, USA - 20 SPOT_SRF_2011-02-23 | ecosystem: Environmental > Aquatic > Marine > Strait...
CCTACTACAGATGAAGCTGTTTCTTTAGGTAGAACAGCTAATAAATGGAAAGAATTAGTTGTTAAACATATAACAGCCTCAGGTAATATAAGTGCAAGTGGAAATTTATCTGTAAAAAATTTAGACAATGTAGATAGTATTAATGCTGGAACTTCTACATTAGGAAATTTAGATTTTACAACTCAAGGAACAGTAAATTTAAGAGCTTCTAATAGTACAACTCATGGTTTAAATTTATTTGGTGGAGTAAATGGTTCAGCTCCTCCTCATATTGGTACTATAACACATGAATTTTTAGAATTTAATGTTGGTAGTATTGATAATGTAATAATATTAGCGGGCGCAGCTGATCCAACTACTTCAGGAATGTTAGCAGGAGAAGCAAGATTTACTGGACATATTTCTGCAAGTTCTGTAAGTGCAAGTGGTGATGTTTATGGAAATAAATTTTATGGAGACGGATCAGGATTAACAGGAGTAACATCATTTAGTTCAGCAACTGTATCTGGTTCATTTACATCTTTAAGTTCATCAATTGCAAGTGATGTAGCAACTAATACTGCTAAAGCAACAGCAAATACTTCAAACGTAACTTCAGCTGGTGCTTTAATGGATTCGGAAGTAACATCTCTTGCTTTAATAAAAGGTTTAACAGCAGCTACGATTTCAGGTTCATCAAATTCTTTAAGTTCATCTATAGCTTCAGACGTTGCAACTAATACTGCTAAAGTAACAGCAAACACCTCAAATGTAACTTCAGCTGGTGCTTTAATGGATTCTGAAGTAACTTCTTTAGCACTAATTAAGAGCCTAACAGCAGCAACCATATCTGGTTCGTCAAATTCTTTAAGTTCTTCAATTGCAAGTGATGTAGCAACTAACACAGCTAAAGCAACAGCAAACACTTCCAATGTAACCTCAGCTGGTGCTCTAATGGATTCTGAAGTAACCTCTTTAGCTTTAATTAAAGGATTAACAGCAACAACTATATCTGGTTCATCAACCTCCCTAAGCTCATCTATAGCTTCAGACGTTGCAACTAATACAGCAAAATTAACGGCTAATACTTCAAACGTAACTTCAGCAGGTGCATTGATGGATTCAGAGGTAACTTCCTTAGCATTGATAAAAGGATTAACAGCAGCAACAATTTCAGGTTCTCTTTCAGCTACTTCAGTAGCAGCAGCAGGTGCTTTAATGGATTCAGAGATAGCATCTCTTGCTTTGATTAAAAGTATAACAGCAGCAACAATTTCAGGTTCTCTTTCTACAACTTCAGTAAGAGCCGCAGGTGCAATAATGGATGATGAAATAGCTGATCTAGGTCATTTAAAAGCTATTGATCAAGCAGTAGCAGCTGGTGATTCTCCTGAATTTATCACTGAAAATATGACTGATGGAACTAATAAACGTTTCATGACTGATACTCAAGAACAAAAATTAGATGCATTACTACTTGTTTCCGCTGCAACAATTTCAGGCTCATCAACTTCTTTAAGTTCATCTATAGCTTCAGATGTAGCAACTAACACTGCTAAATTAACTGCAAACACTTCTAATGTAACTTCAGCTGGTGCTTTAATGGATTCTGAAGTAACTTCTTTAGCGTTAATAAAAGGCTTAACAGCTACAACAATTTCAGGTTCTATTTCTGCAACATCAGTAGCGGCAGCAGGTGCGTTAATGGATTCAGAGATAAGTAGCTTATCATCAGTAAAAGCAATTGATCAGGATTTGGATACAAATGCTGATGTTGTTTTTGAAGGAATTAATTGTTCTGAAATTGTAAACTCTGGGGCAACTTCTTTAGGAAATACTAGCAATGATACAATTGTTATAGTAGGAAACATAACATCCTCAGGTAATATAAGTTCAAGTGGAACAGTTCAAGGATTAACAGGTTCATTTAGTGCTTTAGTAGGAGATACATCACAAGCAACAAGTTTAGAAGTAGATGGTCCTATAACTGCTTCAGGAGGAATCATATCAGACAATATAGAAACATTTTGGACTTCATTTAATTGTGATGGAGATGCAAGTTTTGCAAATAGTGCATATGGTCCAAACACACAAGGCATAAATTATTATTTATGGAATAGGAACTGGACATCAACAACATCAGATAGTGGTGATCCTACAGGCGATCATGTTCATAGAACAGAAATAAATACAGGTTGGTATGTGCCATATAAAATAAAAGTAGTAGGATTTTGTGGAGGACTTTCTGATGGTAGTGCTGCATCAACAACAACATGTACTATTAAATTATTTAATACAGTAGCATCACTAAAAGGTTCAGATTATGATAGCAATTCAGGAACAACAAAGGCATTAGTTGCTAGTTCAGGTAACGTGACATTGAATGGCAATAGATGGAAAAATTTCGATGTATCTGGTTTAAGTGTTACATTATCAGAAGGTCAATATGTACTTCCAAGAATTACAATGGGAGAAAATTTAACAAATTTAAGAGGACAATTTACAATAAAATTTAAAAGAGTAGTATAATGGCAATAAGAAAATCAGATGATTTAGCAAATGACTCGGATAGTAGATATAATAATTTACGAGATGCTAAAAAGAGATCAAAAATAACTGAAAGGTTTGATGATACAACACACAATGAACTTGCTGCGGATGAGGCTTTGCAGTTTTTAAACAAGAAGTTAGATGAGGTTATCGATTCAGTAAATACAAATATATCAAAAACAGGAATATCAACTTCTCAAGCAAGTGCAATAACAGCTAACACTGCTAAAGCAGGAATATCAACTTCTCAAGCAAGTGCAATAACAGCTAATACAGCAAAGACTGGTATAACATCAACACAAGCTAGTCAGATAACTTCTAACAATGCTAAAGTTAGTTATGATAAAAATTTATCCAACACTGATGATATAGATTTGAAAGCAACTGTTACAGAAAACAGAGGTTCATATACTTTAGTATTTACTATAACTGCTGGAAGAACAACAAAAACAGCTTCAATAAGCTTAGAATAATATGGCAACAACTATTATAAGACCAGATGCTGCATCATCTGATTCGGGGTTTGATCAAACTGGAGCTAACTTATTAAGTAGAATTAATGATAATGATACAAGTACATTTGTAGTTAATAATGTAACAACTGGTACATTTTCTGTCAGTTTTGATAATAATAGTGCTTATTCAGGAGCTACTATTAATAATGTAGTAGTATCTATAACTGGTAATACTATTAATTCAAAAGTGGCAGAAGCAACATTAGACCTTACATTAAGGGATAATTCAGGAGTTTTACAATCATTATCATTAAGCTTTACCCCTACTGAATCTACACAAAATGGATCAGCATATTCAACTAGTTTAACCCCTTCTGTAGTAGATGCACTTATATTAAATGGTACAGTTGAACAAGCTGGATATATTCTTAAAGAAATTTTTATTACAGTAGATTATACTGCTGCAGTTGTAACAACACCTTTTGTAGGAATGAAATCAGGAAAATATAAAATAGTAAGTGGTAAAATAAAAATATAGAAGTATGTCGGTTTCTATTTTTTACATATATGTATATCCGACTAATAAATAAAAATAAATTAATATTTAAGTTATGGCAGAAGCAATTAAATTTACAGAAGAAGAGTTACAATCACTCCAAAATTTACAATCAACCTATAATCAAATTACCCTAACAATGGGACAAATTTCTTTATCTAAAATTCAATTAGAAAACAGAGAACAATCTGTTTTAAACACTTTAGCTGAAGTTAGAGAACAAGAAAACACTTTAGCAAAAGAACTTACTGAAAAATATGGTAAAGGATCTTTGAATATCGAAACAGGCGAATTTACTCCAGTAGTTGAAGAAGCAGCAGAAGAAGCTTCGCAAGAGTAATTGTTTTAAGATATAGTTTATATTTATAGGTGACCCTAAAGAGGTCGCCTATACTAGTTTTGGTTTGCGAATCTCTTTTATATTTATATGGGAACACGTTATAGAAATTAACAAAAATAAAATAAAAATAAGATGGCAGAAACTATTATTTCACCAGGTGTATTTACGAGAGAAAATGATCAATCGTTCTTACCACAAGGAATCGGCGCTATTGGCGCAGCATTTATTGGACCTACAGTAAAAGGTCCAGCTTTTGTACCTACATTAATTAGAAATGGATTCAACGACTTTATTAGAAAATTTGGTGATCAACACCCAGATACATATGTACCTTTTGCAGTAAAAGAATATTTACGAAATGCAGGAGTAGTAACAGTAGTTAGAGTATTAGCTGGTGGTGGTTATCAATATGATAGTATGGATGCAGCTTACATTGTGAATGATACTACAAATGAAATTATATCTGTATTAGTTCCTTCAAAAGGATATATAGGTGAAAATGTAGCAATTACAACTAACTCAACTATGAAACTTGTTGATAGTTCAGATGGTGGTGCAGCTAAAATAGGTGATAGTAGTTTAGCATTTGTTATATCAGGATCAGGAGTAATGACTGAAACAATTGTTTCTACATCTTTTACCACAGATTCTAGTTTATATGTAACAAAAACAATAGGTACTAGTCCAAATAATAGTAAAACAGGAGCAGATACTTTTGGTGGAACTCCATTATTTGCTTATCTTAACTTTGAAACATACCAAGATAATTCTGGAGCAGGAACAGATGACTTATCATTAATAACAGGTTCAGCCGCTTCAGTGTTTACAAGTTCATTTGTTGAAGGATATGATCACGCAAAAACACCATTTATTACTTCACAGTTTTTAGATGATGTTAAAACAACACAAAACTTATTCCAATTCCACACATTAGCTGATGGAACAAGCACGAATACAGATTATAAAGTTTCTATAACAAACCATAAAAATATTCCTGATATTGATAATGTAGAACAATATAGTACATTTACAGTACAGGTTAGAAAATATTCGGATACAGATAGAACACCTTCTATCTTAGAAGAATTTACTAATGTAAATCTTGATCCTAATTCACCAAATTACATTGCAAGAAGAATTGGAGATAGATATCAAGAATATAGTAGTGATTTTGGAAAAGTTCTTACAAAAGGAGATTATCCTAACATTTCAGAATTTGTAAGAGTAGAAGTAGACAATTCTGTTGCAGAAGGAGCAACTTCTCCATCATTATTACCTAAAGGATTTAAAACAGTAGCTGATACCATAAGTAATGGTAATCAAGGTGGTCAAACATATCAATTAAAAGCATATGTTTCAGCTTCAAAACAATTAATAGGTGGAAATTACAATACAAAAGCTTATTTAGGTTGGGATTTCACACATAAAGATAATTCAAACTGGAATAAACCAGTACCTTTAACATCTGCAGGTGGTAGTTCAACTTCTAATAAAGGAAATGATTTTAATGTAGATAATGAATTTATGCATTCAAGCTCATCAGCAGCATTTAAAGGATCATTAAGTGCTTCAATTGACATAACAGGAGCAACAGGACCTAGAGCAGTAGATTTAAAATTCTCAGTACCTTTCCAAGGTGGTTTAGATGGAATTGATCCAGCTACAATAATTAAAACTGGAGAAAATTTATCAGCTACAAATGCATTTGGTTTTGATTTAAGTTCAACAAGTGCTACTGGATATAATGGGTATAAAAAAGCATTAGACATTTTATCTAATCAAGATGAATATGATATTAACATGTTAGTATTACCTGGTGTAATTAAAAACTTACACGCTTCAGTAACAGATGCAGCACAAAACATGGCTGAAGATAGAGGTGATACATTCTATGTAATGGATTTATCAAAAGAAACAGCAACTGTAAATCAAGCAGTTAATGATGCAAATGGATTAGATACTAATTACGCTGCTGCATATTATCCATGGGTAAAAGTGCTAGACACTTCGCGTAACAAACCGATCTTTGTTCCTCCATCAGTTATCGTGCCTGCCGCAATTGCTGCGTCAGATCGAATTGGAGCTGAATGGTTCGCACCAGCTGGTTTAAACAGAGGTGTATTAGGAACTGTATTAGAAGCTAAAAATAGATTAACACAAGCTGAAAGAGATAGCTTATATGAAGGAAGAGTAAATCCAATAGCAACATTCCCAGCAACAGGAGTTTGTATTTGGGGTCAGAAAACACTTCAAGTAAGACCAACAGCTCTAGACAGAATTAATGTTAGAAGATTGTTAATTACTCTTAAGAAATTCATTGGAAGTTCTTCTAAGTACTTAGTATTTGAACAAAACACAATCCAAACTAGAAATAGATTCTTAAATATTGTTAACCCATATTTAGAGTCAGTACAACAAAGACAAGGATTATACGCATTTAGAGTAGTAATGGACGAGTCAAATAATACACCATCAGAAATCGACAGAAATAGATTAGTAGGTGCTATTTATTTACAACCAACTAAAACAGCAGAATTTATAGTACTTGACTTTAACGTATTACCAACAGGAGCTACATTCCCTGCATAAAAAGTTTAAAAGGATTATATTTATAATAGAACAATAAAATAAAATAAAAAGATGGCAATATTAAACACAAACGACATGATGTATACAGCATTCGAGCCTAAGTTGCAAAACAGGTTTGTAATGTTTATCGATGGAATTCCAGCATTCCTAGTAAAAAAAGTAGGAAGACCAAACATCCAATTTGGAGAAGTAACTCTTGATCACATTAACGTGAAAAGAAAAATTAAAGGAAAAGCTGACTGGCAAAACATTACAGCTGAACTTTATGATCCAGTAACACCATCAGGTGCTCAAGCAGTAATGGAGTGGGTTCGTTTGTCACACGAGTCAGTTACAGGTAGAGATGGTTATTCTGATTTCTATAAAAAAGACATTAGATTTAACGCATTAGGTCCTGTAGGTGATGTAGTTGAAGAATGGATTTGTAAAGGTGCTTATTGTTCACAAGCAAACTTTGGAGAAGCTGATTGGTCTTCAGATGCACCAATGAACATTTCTATCACTATTAGAATGGATTACGCCATCTTAAATTACTAATAGTAATAATTTTTATAAAGAAAAAGCGCCTTTTTGGCGCTTTTCTTATTCTCACATATATGTATATCCGAACTAGTTTTAATTAAAATAACGTTATGGAATCAACACAACAACCCCAAGCACAGCCACAAGAGCAAGCTTACAAATTTCCCACGGAAGAAGTTACATTACCATCAAAAGGTTTACTTTATCCTGAAGGACATCCTTTAAAATCAGGCATTATTAGAATGAAATATATGACTGCTAAAGAAGAGGACATTTTAACTAACCAAAATTACATAAAAAATGGAACAGTAATTGATAAATTACTACAATCATTAATTATGGACCCAATAAAAGTAGAAGACTTATTAGTGGGTGATAAAAACGCAGTATTAGTTGCAGCTCGTATTTTAGGTTATGGACAAGATTACACTTTTAGTTATCCTAATCCAACTACAGGTGAAAATGAAGAAGTGACAATAGATCTAACTGAAGCAGATGATAAAGAATTAAATACTACTTTAATGATTGAAGGTAAAAATGAATTTGAATTTGAATTGCCTACATCTAAAGTACTACTTACATTTAAACTTTTAACTCAAGAAGATGAGAAAAAAATTGATGCTGAATTAAAAGGTCTTAAAAAAATCAACAAAACATCATCACCAGAATTAACTACACGTATGAAACATGTAATACAGTCAGTAAATGGTGATAGAACAACTAAAGCAATTAGAGACTTTGTAGACACACAATTTTTAGCACGTGATGCTAGAGCATTCAGAAATTATTTAGATTCAGTGTCACCTGACATTGATCTAACATTCGACCTTACTTTTAGCGATGGGACAGTAGTCGAAGATGTAAACGTTCCTATCGGGGTTAACTTTTTTTGGCCTGACGCCTCAGTATAGACAAGTCTTATGGACTCAAATACATGATCTGGTGTACCATGGTGGTGGTGGATTTATACATTCAGAGATATACAACATGCCTATTTGGTTAAGACGTTTTCATATAACTAAAATTAATGAGTTTATTGAAAAACAAAATGAAGAACAAAGAAAAGCCCAGGGTGACCAACAAATGGGAGACAGTAGGACTATTCAAAGACCTAATGTAAGCCCTAACAATACCTACAATTTTTAAGTAAAGGCATCGCAGATGCCTTTATTTTTTTCATATTTATATATGAATAATCTTATATTATGGCTAACGAAGAAGAAAAAGAAAAAATAGAGCTTGGAAAATTATATTCAGAAGTATTAAGAGAAAACCTAGGAATACAAAGGGTTAATACTGATGAATTAAAAATTCAAATAGATTTATCTAAAGAAATAGGAGGAGCTTTTAAAATAACCAATGAGCAGGGTAAAGCCATATTAAAAAATTCTCGAGATTTATCTAAACAAACTGCAAATATTTTAAGAGATGAAGAAGCAATAATAAAAGGTCGTAGATCTAAAAGAGATATTGATAAAGAAATAACTAAATCTACACAAACTCAAAACTCTGCATTAAAAGAAATAACTCAAGTAACTTCTCAACTAGCTTCATTACAAGACAGGATGAAAGATGATCCTAAAGAAGTAACTGAGGCTAATATGGATCAAGAAAAAGTATTAAAGAATATTAAGTTTGGTTTACAATCTAATTTAGATATAAGTAAAGAAAATCTAGTAGCTTTAAAACAAGAACTAGCAATAAGAAAAAGAATAGAAAAAAAATTAGGAGTACTTGGTAAATTAGTAAAAGGTGTAGGTAAAATTCCAATAGTAGGAGAATTCTTAAAAGCTGATAAGATTCTAGAAGAAATGGAAGAAAAAGCTGCTAAAGTTGGTTCTACTAAATTTGACGTAATGTCAGCGGGGATAATGGAAATGGGTGCCCAACTAAAAGAAAACATGTTAGACCCATTTGTTATTTTAACATCAATGTTCGCTGCAGGTTTTACAGTAGACCAATCAATAACAGAATTAGAACGAAGTTTAGGTGTATCTAGAGATCAAGCAACAGGTATAAGAAAAAACTTTGAAACATTAGCAACTAGTACAAAAAATACTTCTATTAATTCGCTTGATATAGAAAAAAGTTTTAATAACTTAAACGAACAATTTGGCACAGCATCAACTATACTTAGAGACGATATAGTTACAGAAATGGCAGAATTAGGTAAATTAACTAATATGTCTGCCGAATCACAAGCTAATTTTGCTAGATTTGCTAACATATCAGGAAAAAATGCAGCAGTAATAACAACTGAAACAAGGAGAGCGGTAGTAAATGCTGAACAAGAAAAAGGCCTTAGATTAGACATTAATAAGGTACTAGACCAAGCAGGTAAAATAAATGGCCAAATAGCAGCCCAATTAGGGGGTAATGTAACAGCAATAGCAGAAGCAGTAGCAGTAGCTAAACAATTTGGTATGGAATTAGAAGCTGTAGCAGCTTCAGGTGCGGCATTATTAAATTTTGAACAATCTATTGGTAATGAATTAAAAGCAGAATTACTAACAGGTAAACAACTTAATTTAGAAAGAGCAAGATTAGCAGCATTAACTGGTGATTATAAAACTTTAACAAAAGAAATTAACGCTAATGTAGGTGATTTTGGTGATTTTACTAAAATGAATGTTCTTCAACAACAAGCACTAGCAGAATCAGTTGGAATGACAGCTGATCAATTGTCAGATGTTTTACTTAAAAACGCAAACATAGCACAATTAGCACAAGAAGCAAGATTAGCAGGTGATGAAGACTTAGCTAATCAATTAGAAAAACGAAGTACCCAAGAAAAATTCAATGATGCTGTAATGAAACTAAAAACTATATTTGTAGATATAGCTAATGGACCTGTTATGGTTCTTGTAGAAAGTATAGCATCAATATTGTCAGGTGTAGGTAAAATTACAAATGCTTTAGGATTAGGAAAAGGTGAATTGGGAGATTTTTTAGTCCAAGCAGCTCTATTAAGTAAAATACTTTTTGGTACACTCAATCCTTTAAAAGGCGCAGTTAAATTATATCAAGGTATAAAAGGACTAGTAATGTCTATAAGATCGGGAGAACTAGCTATTAATACAGCTAGAGGATTAGGTTTAATTACTCAACAACAATCAAATGCGGCAAAAGCAAGATCAACAATTTTAGCTGCTAATGAAGGTAATATTGAAAAATTAAATAATTTTACTAAAAACGCAGGATTATTAACTTTAATAAAAAAGAATGCTCAACGAACTATAGCAAATATAAGAGAAGCATTTGGTTTAGGATTATCAGGATCAAAATTAGCAACAGAAGGTAGTATAACACTTCAAAAACAATTGCAAAATAGATCTATGTCAGGATTAATAGCTAAGGGGGCAATAAGATTAGCCCAAGCAATAGGAACAGCAATTGCAGCTATAACTACAGCGAGTGCTGCAACATTAGGATTAGGAGCAATAGCCATTGCAGGAGGAATTGCTCTTGCTGCGTCAGCATTTAATTCAGCAAAAGCAGATGACATGATGTCACCACCTGAAGGAAATAGTGGGTATGGATCAAGAATGCTATTAGCACCAGAAGGAAAATTTGCATTAAATAATAAAGATACTGTAATAGCAGGTACTAATTTATTTAAAGCTAATGATATAGCAATGGGGAATGAAGGTAGTATTAACATTGATAAAATATCTTCAAACAACCAACAATCTAATAGTGTAGCAATAGATGCACTTAATAATAAATTAGATTCTTTAAATAATAACATTCAAACACAAACACAAACAATACAAAATAAACCAGTTTCACAAAACACAATGATAGATCCTAGTAGTATAATAAACCCAAGAATACCTTTTGAAAAGAGTTCTAATTACACTGCTATGACTTAAAATGAAATATATGTATAATAAAATAATAAAATTATGGGATTAAAAGACTTAAAATCAAACTTAGACTTATTAGGTGGATTTGGAAATGAGGGTGCACCATTAGGTGAAATGGACACTTTTTCACCCCAAAATTTCCAACTACCAACAGATGCAGCTTCACAAAAACACATAGACAGTTTAGGTGAAGTACCAGGTGGATCACAAAATTCACCTCATCAAGATTTAAATATAGATGTAACTACAGAAACACCTGCGGCATTTCAAAGACCAACAGATATAGCTTCTCAAGCTCATGAATCTTCTTTAAGCTTAGTACCTGGGGGAGACAGTAATTCACCTTATCAAGATTTAGATGGTGAACAAGGACCACAGTTTCAAAGAGATATGGCAGCAGCTGATCAATTTCATAAAGATAGCCTAAGACAAGGATATCAATATCAACATGGTGATGAGTCAGCAGAAGTAAATGCAACTATATTAGATTTAGATGGTTTACCAGGACCACAATTTCAACAAGAAACAGACATTGCTTCACAAGCACACATTAGTAGTTTAGCATCAGTACCAGGTGGAAACAGTAATTCACCCTTTCAAGATAGAAATGATGGTGCTACACCAGGACAATATTTAAATAACTTGCCTAACTAAAAAACTAAATGGCATTAAAAAAATTAGTATCGGATTTAACCGAAGGGTTAACAGCATATCCTAATAGTAATACACCATCAGACTCTGGTGGATTTAACTATGGTGGGTCTACTTCTATATTCGACACTAAAGTTTTTAATCAAAGATCAATCCCTTATTCTCAACCTTTATCTAGACAAGATAACCCAGAACCTTTAATCCCACAAATCTTACCTGGTGTTAATCAAGAACCTAATGAGTCTACTATATTCATAACAGACTCACCTGATGGTTTTATTAGAGGTGGAGAAACTAATGCTATAAAAAGAGCGGCTACAGACACAGTTAGAATGAATAAATTTTTCATTTCAGGTGAAGGTGTTTCTTTTATATCAAATCAAAAAGCTTTACAAAGATCAAACCCTTTAATTCAAGAAGGTGGGGGTAACGTTGGTAATATATTAGAAGATCTATTAAATGGTTCTATAGGAACTAGTTTTAATTTTGCTAATACAAATAGAACTTTTAATGAAGGAAATTTAATAAAACAAATATCAGAAGGAGGATACACAGGAACTTACTTTAACAGAGCTGGTAGTAACCCTGAAATACAAGCAGCCACCCAAAACAAATATGAAGCTGTCCATAAACCAGGTAGAAAATTTGACGCTAATAAATTTGGTAATTTTAGTAACCAAAGTGGGTTAGAAAGTGGAAATAGACTAATAAGTTTAGGTAAAAAATTAGGGGTAGGATCTAGATTAAGTTTTAATGGTTCAGGTGGTGATTCTTTAATGCAAACAGCATTAGGTTTTGATGTAGGTACTTATATAGACACATTTAATGATATAAAAAATAATTTTAATCAATTCTTAAGTAATCCATTAGAATCTTTATCCCAACCAGGTCCATTTAGTCCAAATCCAGAAATAGGTTTTAAACCAGGAGAAAATATAATATACCAATATAGTGGTGGACCCGGATCAATTTACGGTGTAGGTGATACAATATTATACAGATATGAAAGAACATCAGGTGATTTTGATCATCAAGGTCATCCTTTATCTTTTAGTAAATATTATGAATTACAAAACGAAACAGCTAATAAAGCAAGTGAAAATGATTTTAGTAATTTACTTACAAGCACATTAAATAATAATTTATTTGGGGGGAATAATATATTAGGATCAGGAGGCCTATTATTTGATAATAATTTTAATTTTAACCCTTTAAACAATATAGTTGAAGGATTAGCTACCCAAGTATTTGGAGAACAAACGGTTGGTTTTGCAACTGACTTATTTAATAATGGAATAGGAGCTGCATTACCAGATCTTAATGGACAAGTAGCTAGAGGATCTTATTTAATAGGTAATATGAATTCTTTAGAGGGTATAAGAGATAATTTTCGATTAACAATAGGTGATATATCAGGAAATCCCACAAGTGGTTTCATAAAACATACCTACAGATCACCTTCAAAGAAAGATGGAACTTTAGGTTTTTCAACTGAATTTAAACCAGACGACGTAGCTAAAAAAATATCAGAAGGAAAAGAACCTGCACCTACAATTGGTAAAGTAATTAATCCTACTAATTATTTAAATTTAAATCCAGAGTATTATAAACCTGATCCTAATCAAATATCTAAAGAAGGTAGAAAAAGATTAGGAGAAGATGGAAGTACTAATGTTACTGATACTTACGATGGCGAACACTATTATTCTAAAATATTAAGTCAAAAAGTAGACAATGATTCAGGAAGAAACTACACATTTGAATCAAGATTAGGAGCAGGAAGACCAGGAATTTTGTTTAATGGAAAATTAAACAACGAATATAGTGTAACTACAAATAAAGACCAAAGAATAGACAAAATAAACGCACTAGACATTCATAGAGTTAAAGATGAAACTTTTACAGACGTTGCATATAGAGATTTAATCAGATTTAGATTTGAAGCTATAGACACAAATAATCCCACAGAAGTTGACGCAATGGTATTTAGAGCATTTTTAGACAGCTATGGTGACAGTTATAATTCTGAATGGAATAATTTTAAATACAATGGTAGGGGAGAAGATTTTTACACTTATGGTGGTTTTAAAAGATCAGTAAATTTTGGTTTTAAAATAGCAGCTCAATCTCGTTTTGAAATGAAACCCTTATATAGAAAACTAAATTATTTAGCTACAACATTAGCCCCTGATTATGCAGTAGGAGAACAAGGAGTAATGAGAGGAAATTTTATTAGAGTTACTATTGGTGCTTTATTA
>Ga0181397_1000578_pt1 | contig 13752 bp, 40 predicted proteins | sample 20SPOviralmetaG_FD_130126 | JGI IMG/M metagenome (GOLD analysis project Ga0181397, IMG submission 130126) | Marine viral communities from the oligotrophic San Pedro Time Series (SPOT) site, San Pedro Channel, CA, USA - 20 SPOT_SRF_2011-02-23 | ecosystem: Environmental > Aquatic > Marine > Strait...
TCTTACCAGCTATTGTCATTGGGTAACCACCAGCTTTCATCTGTTTCTTGATGTGTGGCTGGAAATACCCAGTCTCAGCGACAATCTGAAGTGGAGCATCATTGGCTTCCATACGTGCAAAATATTCCTCTACTGTCCAGTTCTTTCGAAGATGGGTCATAAAGCTTCCAGCTCCTGGCATACGCTTAAATCTTGCAACTACCTTTCTCTGAAAGTACGTTTCGTTCTTAGGACCGGGTGGTTGGTATAGTACGTATGCACCTTGCTTGATGAGATTTTCCTTGGTGAATGCAGTCATTGTAAGCTCCTTTTTTTGTTTTTTCTTACATATATAATGTAACTTAATGGTTGGCAATCTTAAGGTTTCTTGGAAACTATTTCGCAAGAACGACCAACTTGTCGCGGCGAATAAAACCAACCTTACCGATGTTCTTTCCGGTAATAAGCCTTACTTGAGTCATACCTGGTCGCTTACTCCAGCCAATTATCGGAGCACAACGAGACTTTTCAACGACCATCATATCGTCACCCTTGATATCGATGACTACAATCTGTGGTGGCAACTTAGTTTCGCCAGCAGAGTTCATTCCCTTGCTTTCAGGAGATTCACGCCAAGCTTCCTTCTCTTCCCAGGTGGTGGGACGCAGCAGCTCCGCTTGGTTTGTCCACATTCCATTATTGATCCGAACAACGTTTCCTTTTCTCATGATATACTCCTTGGTTGGAAAAGTTTTTTTGTTTTTTCTTACATATATAATGTAACTTATCTAGAGATGATTTTAAGTTTTTCTGGAAATAATGCTTAAACTTTTATATTAAACCCAGATTGATAATCTGCCATTCTTGGCTGGTGTTTTCTTCTTCTCTGGGGATTCGGCCGCTTTGTCGTCTTGGCTTTCTTTCCGGCCTTGTTTATCTAAAGAGAATTCTTTTCCAACTTTCTCTATTGGTTGTACCCTGTATCTGTTAACAAGGTTAGTTCTTAGCCATCTAAAGTAATCATATATCATCATTAGTTCTTATGGCCTCTCGAATGTATGTTCCACCCCAATGGTTCTATATCACTTAAAAAAACCTGGGCAACATCACCATTGCCCCAAAGCACAGTTACTTGTTCATGTTGCCCAGGGATAAAAGAAAAGATCTTTCCCCTAGACCATGCAGGGTTAATTTTGTGTTTTACCATATCTCCTACTTTCATACTACACCTTTAATTTTTATTAGATTTGCTTTCGGTACAGATCCGACGTCATTATCGGCCCATAGAACTGTAACCACTGAAAAACTGTCTGTTTGTTTTGCTACCTTGAGAACAACTCCGACTCGCTTATCGTAAATTGATTTAACTAAGTCGCCGGATGAAAGAGAGCAATTATAAATTCGGGCTGATAATTTACTCATGACATTAATTCCAAATGTTTCCGTTCATACCAATGTTTCTTTCCGGAGCCCGTCAGCAAGACTTGATAACTCATCTTTCCACTATCGGGAATGTAGTTGATTCTTATGATGTACCCGAATGGATTTGACGCCTCGTCTTTCGTCACCGGGCGATTGGCTTCTTTTAAGAGCTCTATATTTACCCTTACCAAGCTTTCTATTTTCATATTATCTCCACAAGGTTACAAAAGTTCCAAATTCTCTATCAAACGTATATACCAGGCCTTCGTAGTCTGTAAGCATCATTTCTTCAATAATGCACTCAGTCTTAAAACTATCGTAACCCAGCTGCTTGCAAAACCGCCTAGCATAACCAAGCAAAACGAAAGCATTGCCTTCTGGCCCCGTAAGATCGATTTCAATTTTTGAACTGTGTTTTTCTGCTTTGCTTTTAATCATGGCCGCTCCTATTTAGTATTTGGGCGTGGGAAAAGTACCTTATTATCTCGAGCAAGAAAGACGATAGAGTCGTTTGCGTCGACCATCTTGACTTCTTTAATCATTCTAGCTGCAGCAGCAGGTCCGGCTAGCAGACGCTTAATAGTATTGGTTACTTCAGATGCCGGAGTTTCCTCTGTGTGAGAACCACCTCCGTGGGTAAAAGTAATATGTGTGGTGAACGTTTCGTTAATCATGATTGCTCCTAGCAAGGATTTGTTTTTTCTTACATACATAATGTAACTTGTGGGTCTAGTTTCTTAACTTTTTTTGGAAACGTCTATCGTTTTAATGACGCGCCGCGTCGGCGACCCAGGGCCCAGAAACTCAGGAGGCGGGTGCCCCAGCCCCCACCTCTTTTATCTTCCAAACTTGCCATAATTTTTCAGGGCAATTCCATACTTCGCCATTAAAATCCATTATAACCCAAACCTTTTGAATCCCTATACATGTCTCACTATTCTTGCTAGTAGGCTCGTGCAAAAGATCAACTATAATACCATTCCTCTGCAGCGGATATCCGGTAGGTCTATAGATAATAGTCTTTGAAGAGACTAAGTCGCCTATGTTAATTTCACTCAAATTTCACCCCGGTGTATGATTGCATAGCAATGGCGTAACTTTCTTGAAATTTTCCGGGGAGAATTTTGCTAATTTAGGCTTATTCAACCCCTCACCGCGTTGAGGATTACTCATAGCTATGAAACTTAGGTTTGTGTTGAGAATTAAAATGTTGCGTCAGGTCGAAATCACGAGACCACCAGAGAACAGAAGACCAGCTAGAGATTTGATGCTTATTCATATGAGCACAGTGTATCAAGGTTATTATTCGAATATAGGTATCAGAAGAAGAATTGTAGAGCAGTTTGTTTTTGCTATTAACAAGTCCAGAAGCAAGCAGCAGCCGCCAGTCCTTCTTGGTTAACTTCGAAGCAGCTGCTAGCCTGGCTAACGTTTCCTCTTGTTCTATTGTTATTGGTCTCATGAGATGCTTCCCAGATAGCACCCCAGCAATTGCCGTCAGGAGGCAATAAACCCGAGCTATACTATGCATAATTATTTGATTCGATATTTAACATTCTTCACTCTTTCTTTTTTAGGAAATATAGACTGACCTCGGTTAACATACCGTTCGCCCAAAGTACCATGGCGGACTCGTGACGCGCACCTAGGTTCTCGCGAGTACTATTGGCTTTTCGACCAAAGGAAATAAGCAACCCGGGTGTGCTATCAACAGGGATCACATTAGCCACATAGCGAAACCTATCAGATAGAACAACCAGGTCCCCAACATTGATATCCACTTCTCTCACGCCCCCCTTCATGATTATAACCCGAACTGCTTATGTTTACAGTATTTTTTTGTGATCAGCCGGGCAAGAGGCCGGTTGAATAATTGTAAGCTCCCAGACCATATATTCAATACGCGTACCGCTTACTAATACATGCACGTGCTGTTTACCACCTTCACCTGGCTGATTAAAACCGATGATCATCCCCTGGCCATCATGAGGCGTTTCGACCAGATCTCCAATCTGCATATCCGCATCTCCTCTGCAAGCTGAATCATTAAACTAATCACTGGGCTTAAGCAGTTTGATCATCTCGATACCAGCTAAGCGGCTATCTACCGGGATACACAGCTGCTCGCCAACTACGTAGTACCCATCTTTAAGGCGGATAATCCGGAGCGGCCCGGCCGGATCGATCTCGACCCCATCACTAAACTTAAGCATAGACGTCTCTCATTTTCCGGAGCACTGCAGCAGTGTATGTTGCAATGGTACCGTCAGGCTGGAGGACGGTATACTTGGTAAGCCAATTGTCGATCGGCGGGGCTTCTTTTTCTAGCACTGTCACGTAGGCCGCAGGGCCTGTGTTCTTACAGGCCAGCTTCTTTACTACGTCACCAACGTTAATCTTGGTCATGGTTACGCCTTATCCGTGTACGAGCTCAAATCGAGGACGCCGCCCCAAGTGGTTTCTTCAATTTCAAGTACCGGCAATGTGTTCGGCCCGGCATAGATAGGTCCTGCTGGAGTATACTCGAAATAGGCGCCAGACGATTGGCAGTCTCCTGTAGATCTGTTGTCTGCCTGTACATTACTTTCACTATGCACTACTTCTGTTACCTGCTCGAAGTAGAGCTCATGATGCATATAAGCCTTAAGACTGTCCGGTGAATTACTCATTGACATGTAATATTCAAGGTGTGCCGTTGTTGGGAACTGGGTTTCAATGCTACGGCCGTCTGTAAGGTATAGTGCTGGCACGGATCCACGCATGCCAATTGTTACAACTTGTGACGGGTTAACATAGATCGGTACGATCGCAGTGTTCTGTGTAGCTAGCTCTGGAAACAGCGTATAGTTCTTGGGAGCTTGAGGTGGATAGATTGGCTTAAAGTTAATCATGGATATAGTCCTTGTTTGTTGTGTTGAATTGTTAAACGGTTAGTTAAAATGATAAAGGAAATAAATGAATTGTAAATATAATGTGAATTTACCATTTCCTTTTTGAAAAAATTCCCGGGAGAAAAATTCCCGTGCTTAGCGCTAGGCTCCACCGGGAGCTCCCCAGTGAGTAGGGGGGGCCGCTCCAGGGGGCCTAATTTTGCCGCTCCAGAGGGCCCAATATAGGGCCCCCAGGCGAGGGCCGGGGGCCCCAGGCCCCCTCTAGGTCAGAAGTAGGGGCCCCTCCGGGAGGCCCCTCCCAGTGTAACATTTGTTTCTATCAGTGTAACAGTGAAACATGTTTCTGTTTCTATTCGCCTACTATGTTGACCGGCCCTAGGTTTCAGGACACCCTTGATAGAAACAATTGTTTCACTGTTACACCCCATGTTACAGTCCTTCCGTAAAGAGAACAGAACCAGGTGCACCCTTCAGGCAAGCAGCGATCACCCTCTTAGCTCCTACGTTCCGGGTTCGTCGCCCCTTGGAAGATAGAAAGACTGGAAGCTTCCGTTCCTCTGAACTAAGTGCATACAGCATTGGGTGACGAGTTGTCTGTTCCCCCTTCTGTTCTCCTGTTGTCTCTCCGTCGAGTACAATAGTTCTTACTGCACGGGGCAATGGCAGGGATTTAAGCATTGTGACTACCTCAGCGGTGTCTAGATCATTCTTAGTAAAGAATTCTTGGTCTACATTATGGATGATTACTTGCGGCTTCATTTCGAGTCCTTGTGGTTGTGAGTTTACTATTAGAGTGGAGCATGGTTATTTCGTTTCTCCCGACCATGCGCGGTTGTAGTCTCTGGCCCTTAGCTCGCAGAGACTCGAGCAACTTCAGAGAAGCCTGTTCTTGTAAGGTCCAGGAAGAACACATGACCGCAGCCACCGAATCGGTTCTTCTGAGTCTCAAGGACACGCATGCCCATGAAGTCTTGATCCTTACGCTCAACACCGAGGTGCATGTGAGCATCAACCATGTGCTTAAGCTTGTTAGAACCAGCAGCCTTACCAGACTTGTTTACCTGGTTGATGATGAGAGCGATAGCGTGAGTCTCCTTACAGAAGGTCAAGATCTTCTCAAGAACCAAAGAGTCAGAACGGTATCCCTTACCGTAACGGTCATGGGTTGCATTCATCTGTTGAAGAGAGTCGATAACGATGAACATCTGCTTGTTAGGATTTGCATCCATCATCTTTTGACAGCCAGCGATGACTTCATCAATCTCAGAGGTATTACCACAAGCGAAGTCACCAGTCAGACCCAAGCGGTTGACAGTCTTCTTGATTTGGAAGAGAGACTCTTCAGCTGTATTGAAGACACACATTGCATCTTTCTTCTTAGCGACAGCAGAAGCAACAGTGAGAACCATAGTGGTCTTACCAGCACCCGGCTCTCCAGTGAAGAGAGTGACAGAAGAAGGAGTGAATCCGTGACCACCCATTGCAGAGTCGACAAAGTCAACATTGGTTGCACAGGTACGGTTAAGGTGCTCGGGAACCTCGATGTTAGAGATTGGAGTACCGAAGACGAGTTCAGAGAGTTTGGTTGTGATAGCCATGATAAGGCTCCTTTGGTTTTTGGGTTTTCATACCCGGGGTTATGTTGGTGTAAGCTTTTTGTTTTGTTCTTACATATATAATGTAACTTACTGAACGGTTGTTTTAACTTTTTTTGGAAAAAGATTTAAAGTATTTAGCTAGCTCTTTCGAGCCAGTTATCTTGGATATCCCACAGCTGGTCTTCAGCCATCTCGACGCGTTCTCTTTCCCGGGCAGCATCCCATTCAGCTCGAGCATCATCGCGGCGTTCTTTATCAGCCTCCATCTCGCGCTGATGGATTGCGAGCATAGACTCCCACTCGAGAGCAGCTAGCGCATACTCTTCCGGAGTAGGTTCCTCACCCCAGACAACCTGCCCGGTTGTAAGGTCTGTCACATGGGTGCAGTGACCGAATGCAGTGTAGTGCCGGCACTTACGGCAGTGACGTGCGTGGTGAATCATGCGGAAAGTTTCGCCGCAGGCACATTCGAAAGGAAATTCTTGATTAAACATGTTGCTCCAAAGAGGTAGGTTTTTGTTTTTTCTTACATATATAATGTAACTTACTGGTGCGCAGTATTAAGTTTTTTTGGAAAAAGAAGTAAACTATTTTTGCTTATATTTTTTCATTTCATCCTGCACAAGGATACGCTCCGAGGACATGCCATGGATACCAAGCTCTCTCTCCTTCTCTGCAGCAGTCATCAATGCCCAAGCCATCACCAAGAATATGACTCCGAGGAATATTGTAGTCGCGATATCTTCAAATGTAATGTTCATATGAACTCCTAAGTTATTGATATTGTTGAATAATTTTGTTGAACTTTTTTAAACTTTTTTCTATACAGCCGATCAAGAGGCTCTATAATATAATTGCCCCCCTAGAACGGAAGGAAACGTTCCTTACCGGTAAAGCGAGTGATCTTGCCGGTGTAACCAACTCGACGCATCTCTCTCTTCCATTCCTTACCATGACCGATGACTCTCTTACCACCGTTAGCAGCAGTCACACCGTGACCGTACGTTACCTCTACCCAGTGATGAACCATCTCGTGAAGCAGAACACCGAGCAGCTCAAGCGACGTAAGCTTGCTGTTATTCGCGAGCTCAATTCTGCCGGAGTGAAAGTAAAGACCGAACGTTCCCTTCTGTGCAGTTGTTGTCACTGGAATTTTAGGAAGAGCTCCGTTCCAAAACCGGTTGTTGAGATCATCGAACGCATCGGCCCAGCTGCTGAAGTCTAGACCCTCCAAGAGAGAGGAGTCTTTCGCTAGCGCAAGTTGCACGCGGAGCTTGTCAAGAATAATTCTGCGATTTTTTGGAGAGTCGAAATATGACATGTTGGTTCCTGAGATTAGGTTTCGCCCAAGGGAAAGGGCGTTTGCGTTCCTATCCCCGAAGGGATCCAGACGACCGGTAAAACCGGATGCGAGCAGTGAACGACTTTTGTTTTCTCTTTACATATATAATGTAACTTACCGGCGCGTGGTCCTTAACTTTTCTTGGGAAAGCCGGCAACTTTTTTTGCTTTTTTATTTCTCGAGATCTGCTTAAGAAGAGAGAGGGAGTGTGTTACATTATAAATGTAAGTCAAAACAATTCCAAGGAGAACTATCATGGATACAAAGAACCTGCCCATCGGCACCAAGCTTCACAACGAGTACGGCAATTGGGTGATCACAAACGTGACCCACTTCGACGGATCAACGTGGTATGACGTGAGATGCAAAAGGATGGAGAGACGAATACCGGCATCGCAAATAGTGAAGACGTCTTCGGAGGTTTCCGTCTCTCGATTCTCTGTCTTTGGTTTGGGAGAGAGGAGAGGTAGATCGGCACGTACTACAAACTAGGAGAGGCAGCTGCATGAAACATCTGTAACACAAAATGAAACAGTGAAACACTGAAACAATTTGTTTCTATTTGCCCTCGCCTACAACTATGGCCAGTCCTAGGTTTCGTAGGGGGTGAAACATTTGTAACACTTGAAACATTTATTTGTTTCAGTGCCTCGTGGTAGCCGCTTTCTGTTTCAGCCCCGGCCGCCTCGCTCGCGCGTGCTAAGCCGGAAGCAGGGAAACTATCCTGCTTTTCTTGGGTGACACAACCCTGAGACTAAGTTTTGCAGGAGCCGGAGTCAGAAAAGATGGATACACCGGTAGGTGGTTATAAGTCCGTTTAGCCACCGCGTGGCGTGGGTTACAATGGAAACTAGCTATAACGCGAAACTGGGGTAGTGCATACCTCTAATCACTCAAGGAGAATAGGGGGAACAGGAAAAGCTTATATGCTGGTGTGGATGTGTGGGGTCTCTCTTGGGACCTCTCTCTATATACACCTCTCTCTTCTTTCTCGTAGTCTTGCTATGTAGATTTCTTCAACGACTAGCGCGGATGGAGATGCAGGCAATTTATTTTACTTAAGGCTGATCACCTTTAAGGTTTCTTTAAAAAGGCCGGTACCTATAGTTCCATTCGGCCATAGTACGTTGGCTCTTGTTGGGTCACCAAATACGCATATGTCTATTATGAGTCCTATCCCAGGATCTTGAAGATACTCCGGGAGGGACTTAAGCTTTTTGGTAAAGCCAACGAATAATACAGCGTCACCGACTTTCATTTATTAGCTCGAGCTGTTTTATTAATTTCGGCCGGATGGTACCGTTGGGGAATAAGATACGAAAAGCTTTGCCTTTGTTGTTTTTATCAAGGAAGTTTAATTCTTCCACAAGGAGTCCGACTTGCCCTCTATTGGCCCAATGCTCTTCTTTTACCCTGACTAAATCACCTATTTTCATTTCTTTCTTATCACTACAATGGCGTCTCCTTCTCGTAAAGATGCGCAGAGTTCTGATTCGATCTCTAAAATAGTTTCATCCACTAATTGGACTACGCATACTTTATCTTCTGCAATATCAATTATCCCTACATCGATTGTCTTTGTTGCACATGCGAACAACAATAGTAAGCTAATCATTTATCACCTCTAATTTCTTTGCTTGCTCAGGTGTCCAATGCCAGTCGCCGTTGATTCCATCCCACCTTACAACTACATATCCATCTTTACGGACTTGAATTACTGAGCCGTGAGCTTCGGCATACTTCCACATTGGTGACATCTTTACTCTATCCTTTGGTTTTAGTTTCATTCTTTCTCCTTATCCGCCAGCTCAAACAAAAGTTCATAAAGTTTTCCAGGTGACATCTCCGGAGTGTCGTATAGATCCATATCGTCCCACATTACGATTCTGGCGTTTACTAAAGCGTGAGCAATCCATTCCGAACAATACCATCTATCTCTTTTTTTCACCAGGAATGGAGTTAGATTTGAGATAATGAGACCGATCCAATCATACCTGGATCCTAAGGTTTTTTGAATAAATTTATTAAGCTGGTCATATTGATATTCCCTAACCGGCTCTCGCCAATTAAGCGAAAAAGTTAAATAATCCCAATTCTCTTTCTGATCTTCAGGACTTATGCTTTTTTCTCTTATCCCAACCCTAGACGTCAAGAAAGGACTGATTCCTACCCATCGTTCATCATCAGGCATGATAAGTTCTGCATGGCTGTATATACTCTTGGTATACCATCTAATAAACCTATGGAGTAACCCTTTCTTATCTCCTTTAAAAAAAGCAATTTTAATTTTCATTAACCACCTCTAGCCATAAAACGTTCATGGGCTGTGGCTTTCCTCTATCTGGCCAACTTACATAAACGATCGTTGCCATGCCTAACCTCATTTTTTCCGGTACAGATACAACCAGGCCTGGTAGTTTGCTAACTAGCTCGAGTTGGCTTAAGCCATGCTGTGTTATTTTCACCAAGTCACCGACTTTCACTGATTACCTCTAAAAGCGATTCGGCAATGTCCCAAGCTTGATTAGCTTTAGGATAAAAAACTGTGACACACGGATGTTCCGGTGTGCCTGCCATTTGTTTTGATAGTACAAGACCGGCGCCCAGTCTCTGCCGCTGTTCAATGGAAGCTTCTTGCTTCCAGATCGGCGTATTAAATACTCGTCTGATTACAAGATCACCTACTTTCACTTATCACCTCCAATGACTTAGCTTCAAAGGTACTGGTCCGACCATTCGAACATTTCAAAACAGTCACGTACTGCACAGGGTTAACTCGACATGGTTTCTTAGGATTGACTTCAATTACAATCATCGTCTCCTTTAATCTCCCACGTTTCGAAGAATATCGTACCAAGTCTCCTACTTTACACTGCGGGATGTTATGCCACCAAAGATTACTCATCCTACTACCTCTAGCTCATCTGCGTATATGATTTCTTCTGTAAGCCCATTATTACACCAATTAATTATAATACTCCGATCGACCGGTTCTCCGAACCGGTTGTAGTTGGTTTCAAAAGCGACAACTATCCCAACTTCGCGATTTAAATCAACGGGACGACGGGGTTTCCATCGAACTAGATCACCTACTTGCATTGATCACCTCGAATGCTGCGTAGAATTTCTTCCAATACTTTTGATTAATCATACTCCCGAACTTCCGATCTGCGAATGATTCATATACTTTGCTCATTGAAACATCCGGATACTTTACCTCTGCACCTGCATTTGTTAAATCTTCTGAGATGTCTTCGAACCAATGGAATTCGATAAGCTTCATGTTTCTTTCAAATATTTCTCTGTTGCCTGGCTTGTTCAAGCAGGCCTCTTTGAGATCTTCGTCGTTCATGAACTTCGTTGCTGTTTTATCTCCGACACCTTTAATGCCCGGAATGTTATCTGCTCCATCTCCTCGCAATGATTTCCATTCAAGGTAATTGTGTGGAGGTCGATCGACGAACTTCTTTCTCATCGGATTATAGAGCTTGAACCTGCTGTTGTCAAGGCAATCGTATAACTGAATGAAATCTGTATCGTTTGAAACAACGATCACGTCATGACCTTCTTGTACATAGTGCTTTGCTAGATTAGCGATTACATCATCGCACTCATAGTCTGGGTGTCTAATCTGAATGATCGGTAGATTACCTAGGATCTCCCTGATATCATTGGCTTGTCGCCAAAAGTCATCTGATCCTTTTGGTCTTTGAGCCTTGTACTCTGGTAAGAGATCTGAGCGATGTTTAGGTCGACCTTCAAGTACAAAATATGCTTTGTCCGGCTGATGCTTTTCAACCAAGGGTTTAAGGCTGCGGAAGAAACTAAAGACAATGGCGTCTTCGCCCTTCATAAAGCCACTACGGGCTCTGTGGATAAGGTTCATTCCGTCGAAAAGTACTACATTCATTTTATCTCCTGTTTTTATTTTATTTTTTATCGAGTAACTTAGCCTCTAAACATCACTACTAAATCTTTGTTATTTTCCCACGACATTTCACCTGTTGATTGCATAAGGATTAAGAACCAAATCTGGTGTAGCTCTGAGCCGGCTTCACGCTCTAATATAATTCCTGCGGGATCACATCCTTCTTCATCGGACCATGTGTCTGCCCAACCTACAAAGTCACCGACTTTCATTACATCCCACTAATCTTTCACGTAATAACATCTTAAGTTCTCCCGAAGGCCAAAGAACCATCGCATGTTGATGGTCGACTATTTCTGTGATTATGCCTATCTCACTGTTTCTGAGCCATGGATTATTCTGGTACCACAACTTGCCTAATGGAACTTCAAAAACCAAATCACCTATTTTCATTTATCACCTTAAATTCTAACCGTGCGCACCAAGTTTCAGCCCACTGGAATATATTACCATTGGCTAGTACCTCTAAGATCACGTGGCCTTCGTTGTTTTTATTATAGACCCGTGTGATGACGCCAACGCGTCCTTTGTGGTTTCCTTTTTCTTTTCTCACTAGATCACCGACTTTCACAAAGCGCTCCAAGCCAAATACATAACAGCGATGCTCGAAAAAACACCTAACCAACTATAGATAAGAAATCGCCGCTCGGCGCACTCGATACTATCATCACACTTCATTGTTCATCTCCCGCGTTCCAACAACCACAGCCAGCACAACACCGACCACCCATAAAAATGTCTGCAAAATATTTAGAAAGCTTTTTAATCATTTTATCACCTCGATAAGATTTTTTTGAATACTACTAATCTTAGAACCATTGCCTGCCCTAGTAAACCAAATCACTTCCGCGTACTCGTAGCCGCTAGAAGTTGCAAATCCAACAAACGTACCTAATTCCCCCGGAGGTTGTTGGTTACCGTCAGGTAGATATTGCATTTTTAAACTTTTCACTAGATCACCTGGCTTCATGAACCACCTCTGCCGTCCTCTTAAGCATCGCATAAGACATCTATCACCTCTAGATCGCGAAGGAAAAACCTCTCTCCCGAATGGATTGTAATCCGAGTTGGTCCCCCGGAGTTCTTTGGTCCGTTGTCGATGGCTACGATGATTGCCGTATGCAGTACTGCATTGCCCCTCCAATAAGCCCCCTTTTTAATTTTTACTAAATCACCGACTTTCACATTACACCCCATCCGAGCTCAAGAAAAAGTATGGTCGGTAAAACAATCATGTTGAACTTCATCACTATATGACACCACTCATTTCCAGGTGCATCCATAACTTCATTCCAGCTACCGAGCCGGGTCTTGCCTATCATAATGTTTTGAATTCTATTGTCGATTACTTGGGGAATGTTCATGACGCCTCCTCGACAGGGTCAAACCGCGAACGAAATTGTGTACGCGTGTACCTTCTAGTCTTCCCGATATCCGGACCAGACAATACGACCGCTTCGACCATGCCGACAATTGCAACAGACTCAGGGCATTCGGGATCGATATCCGGCTTGTCGTACGTACGCACAACTTCAACTAGCAATGGAGAGGGCCCTTGGTGAGCCAAAAGATGGCATTGGAATAAATCACCTTTGTTAATCATTGCGCCACCTCCGCAAGCTCGATAGACCGAGCACGTTGTTCGGCCCATGGCTTCGTGAAGTCCTCAGGAACTCCAGGCTTCTGGGCATAACTGTACCAGACTCCATCTCGAACCATACCAATCTCACCGGAACCATCAGGAGCCAGCATGAAGTCAGGGTTAGCTTCGAGCAGAGACCAAGCGTGGCGATGACCACAGGTGACATGAGTTCCGTCAGGGTTCTTGAGATCAATACACTGGAAATCAACGTAAACATCGCCGACACCGTTCTTGTCGTAACAAGCATTCAGATCTGTCTGCTTGATGCCAATGATGGCGACACGAGTACCACGTGGGATATCCATTTCTTCGTAGCCGCAGTAGCCGTAGCCGTTTGCACGGACAGAGCTTGAGGTGTGAAGGATGTCACCAACATTCCAGCCGAGCTTGTTAGCATCGTTCTGGCCGAGGTTGGGAGTAGCGAGATATTTTTCTTGGTTTAGCATGAGAGCTCCTTGGTTTGTTTCTTCTTACATATATAATGTAACTTAGTGGTTGGAATTCTTAAGGTTTTTTGGAATAACTTTTAAACTGCTTCGCACATTGTCATCGGTACATTCCACCGTCCGCGAATTCCACCGGTATCTACAACACATTTTGTACGGTTGATCTTTATAATCTTGCCACGTTGGTGACCAAACTTTACTTCCATGCCGACATGTAGTCCACTCTTTGCCGCGGCAACTTTCTTTTTACGGTCTGCCTTCAAGATATTTACGATGGTACTGTTGATGTCTCGCAACTCACGGTCTGTGAACGTTCCGTTAAGGATTGCAAGCTGGATTTCTGCTACTGTCATGTTGAACTCCTTTGTTCATTTGTTTTTTCTTACATATATAATGTAACTTATTGGTAGGATATCTTAATGTTTCTTGGAATATTAAGTCTCTTTTTATTCGAATCTGGCGATGAACCTAAATTGTACTCGGCGCTTTAGCGCAGAGGACAAA
>Ga0181397_1000579_pt1 | contig 13750 bp, 11 predicted proteins | sample 20SPOviralmetaG_FD_130126 | JGI IMG/M metagenome (GOLD analysis project Ga0181397, IMG submission 130126) | Marine viral communities from the oligotrophic San Pedro Time Series (SPOT) site, San Pedro Channel, CA, USA - 20 SPOT_SRF_2011-02-23 | ecosystem: Environmental > Aquatic > Marine > Strait...
ACTGTTACTTGGAGAGGAACAGGTGCATCAAACTCTGTGTCTGGAATCGGGTTTTCTCCAGCGTTCGTCTGGATAAAAGATAGAACAGACGCTACAGTACATTACCTCCATGATGTTTGTCGTGGTGCAGGAAAAGAATGGTACTCTAACGGAAGCTATACAGAATATTCTGATGCTCAAACATTAAAGTCTTTTGATGGTGATGGGTTTACTGTTGGTACTAGCACTGGAGTAAATGGTTCTGCTGACGATGTAGTTGCGTGGTGCTGGGAGGGTGGCGGCGCACCTACAGCCGATAATAGTGCTAGTGCAGGGGCTACCCCAACAGCGAATTCTGTTAAGATAGATGGCAGCAATCTTGGGTCTGCTTTGGCGGGTTCAATTGCAGCAACTAGGTTAACGGCAGATACAACTAAGGGTTTTAGTGCAGTCACTTACACAGGCACAGGTTCTGCGGGAACTGTTGCACACGGTTTAGGTGCAGCACCAAAATGGATTATTGTAAAGCGTCTAAATGCGACTGATATGGCTCTTGTTTACCATACTTCTAGGGGTGCATCGGCTTATTTGTACTTAGGTAATAACGGGTCGGGTGAGACAGGTGTATCATATCCGTGGAATGGAACAGACCCAACCACTTCAGTATTCTCTGTTAATTCAGCAGCATCAGTAAGTTCAGCACCGTATATTGCATATTGTTGGGCAGAGGTATCTGGATACTCAAAATTTGGGTCATTCACAGGTAATGGTGGGTCGCAAGCTATTGATGTAGGATTTGAACCAGCTTTTGTTATGCTAAGAAGAACTAATGGCGGTACTTGGGGGATGTTTGATAATACTCGTCAAAGTCAAAGTCTTCAAATGATTGGTGCAAACAGCACTGCTGCTGAAACCACAAACTCTGGGATGACTTTTAGTGGGAATACTTTTAACGATAATGGTTATTTGTCAGATAATGGCGCAACTGTTTTATACATGGCCTTTGCCGACACAAGAGAGGCCGCATTTTTCAAAGATGTAACCACCAACGGCAATCACTTCAGACCTGTGAATCTTGATTATCGGAATTCGGTCCCTGATGTTCCAACGAATAACTTTGCTACGCTTAATGCTCTTGATAACGATTCAATGACATTATCCAACGGTAACCTGACAGGGGTATCAGGTGCAAATGCACACAATGGAGTTGGATGCACATTTGGTGTTACTGGTGGCAAATGGTATTGGGAAGTTCTGTCGGGTGGGACTGGAAGTAACTTCTTTTTTGGAATGGGGTATTCTTCATTCCAGTTTATTTCACAGTACACAAATGATGCTTATAATCTTGGTGATTTTTGGGCAGTCGGTACAGACGGAACAAAATTTGGTGACAGCGCAGCCGACAGTGCGGGAGAATTGTCTTACGGTTCTGCATTATCAAGTGGTGATATATTACAACTTGCTTTTGACTTGGATAACGGAAAATTTTATGCGGGTAAAAATGGAACTTACTTTGCTTCTGGTGACCCTGCCGCTGGTTCTAATCCCGCATTTACCACTGTTCCAACCGATAAACAGATGCAACCATTCTACGGCAGTTCGACTTCCCCCGTTACTCATACGTTCAACTTTGGTCAAGACAGTAGTTTTGGTGGTCTTGTCGCTACAGAAAACTCCAACTCAGATGACAATGGTCACGGCAGCTTTGCTTACGCACCACCAAGCGGCTTCCTTGCCTTGTGTTCGCAGAACTTGCCAGACGTAGCGATTACTGATGGCACCGATAATTTTAATACGGTGCTGTATCAATCGAATGGCGGGTTAAATGCAATAACTGGTGTTGGATTTAGTCCTGATTTACTTTGGATTAAGCAACGAGATAGCACTAATTCACACGCATGGACAGACAGTGTGCGAGGCACAACTAAAGCACTAACCTCAAACGCAAGCTCTAGCGAGTACACATATACTAACGGTCTGCAATCATTTGACTCTGATGGCTTTACATTAAATGGCAATAATGGCTGGTACAATAGTACAACCACTAGAAATTACGTTGCTTGGAACTGGCTGGCTGGCGGGGCAGCACCAGCACAAACATACGCAGTAACGGTTGCATCTGATAGTGGACAAAATAAATATAGATTTGACGGTAACACAACCTTTGCGCCAACATTAAATTTACAAGAGGGTGGCACTTATACGTTTGATCAATCTGATAGCTCCAACAGTGGGCATCCATTAAGGTTTAGTACAACATCAAATGGTACACATGCTAGTGGTTCAGAATATACAACAGGTGTAACAACAACAGGAACACCGGGAAATGCTGGTGCAAAAACAGTTATAACAGTTGCGGCTAGTGCAGCTACTTTGTACTACTATTGTAGCAGTCACTCTGGTATGGGCGGTCAAGCTAACACTAACGCTACTTTTGGTTCAACAAATTTAAATGGCAGTGTTTTATCTACTGTATCTGCAAATACAGAGGCTGGGTTTAGTATAGTAAATTATGTTGGAAATAATGCGACCGGAGCAACAGTTGCACACGGATTAAGCTCTGCTCCTGAAATGATAATAGTAAAAGACAGGGATACAGATGGTTATAACTGGCACGTTTACCACGCTGCTCTTGGTGCTACAAAGGAAATAAAACTTAATTTAACTAACGCTGCTGCTGCTGCTGCTTTTTGGAATAACACAGCACCAACTTCTTCTGTGTTCACGGTTAATGGCGGTGGGTGGGAAGTTAACACTAACACTAAAAACCATATTGCCTACTGTTTCCACTCAGTCGAAGGCTACTCAAAAGTCGGCAGCTTTGTTGGAAACGGAAATGCAGATGGACCGTTTGTCTACACAGGGTTCAGGCCAGCTTTTGTTATAGTTAAAAACTCAACAGGCACAGAGTCGTGGGGTATGGGGGATTCAACTAGGTCGTCTTTCAATCCTTTAAAAGATAGATTATACCCTGATTTATCTAATGTTGAATACTCCACAGGAGATTGGCTAGATTTAGTATCAAACGGTTTTAAGCATCGTGGAACAGCATTTAACACATCGGGTGCTACATATATTTACCTCGCCTTTGCCGAACAGCCCTTCAAATTTAGTAATGCACGATAGGAGAAACTAACATGCCGTGGAAATATAGTGGTCGAATTTTAAGGCCGGGTAAGGCTTGGACAGATAATAACGGAAACCAACACTCCGGTGTATGGATGAGGTATTCAAGTTCGCAAAAATCTACTTTTGGTATTGTTTGGGAAGACCCACCAGCTAGTGAAGAACCCTTTAACACTAGTTTCTACTGGGGGCGGCAAGCAGATGGTACGTTAATGCCTAAATCTTTGACTGACGTAAATGAGGTTGACGAGGACGGCAATGCAATTAATGATGAGGATGGCAATCAAATTGTTACGCTTGGTCTGAAGTCTAACGCCATTAATCTGGTAAAGCAGCAAGCGGCTGACAAGTTAGCTCCAACAGACTGGATGGTTATTAGGTTGCAAGAAGACAGCAGCAAGACGTTGAGTACCGCAGTAACAAATTATAGGGCAGCAGTTCGTACTGCCAGCGGCACAATTGAGACATCAATTGGTAATGCAAGTAACTTGGCTGCGTTCATGGCACTCTATGATACGCCTGTGGACAGCGATGGCAACCCAACAGGTAACGCACCCATCAATGACTGGCCTGACGAGATTTAATCGTGGAAGTATCTAGCATGATGTTCTGGAATATTATTCTTACGCTTGTAATAGCACCTGCGTTCTGGATGTTTAGATCAATGATGGCAGAGGTAAAGCGTATAGATATATTATTAAACAGAACACGAGAAGACTATGCAACTAAGGGTGAACTTAGAGATGATATGGCAAGAGTCATGGAAGCATTACATCGTGTCGAAGATAAATTAGATAGAGCATTACAAAAGGACTAAACAATGGCAATGTTTAAAGCATTTAAGCCTAGTGGCATGGAGAAGATAGCACGTTCTATGGGCTATCAAGGTGGTATGGATGGGTTTCAAAACTATCTTGCACAAGACCCTATGCGACAGCAACAAATGAGTAACTTTCAAAACAAAGCTATGCAGATGGCTAAAGGTGGTGTGGTTAAGATGCAAACAGGCGGCACTACCCAATCTCAATCTCAAAAGTCAGGGGTAACTGATTTTAGTGTACAACAAATGTACGATCCTAAATTAACTGCAGATCAAATTACAAAAGCAGAGTTTATTCCCTATGACCAATCTCAAGATGTTGCTACAAGAACAGGTACAGTAACAGGTCAAGTACAAACACCCACGGCTATGACACAGACATCCCAAGCCCAACAGCCGGGACAAACTACAACTAACTTAGTTCAGGCAGACACTGCCGCTGGTAATGTGGACGCTGCTGTATCTGCTACACAAGCAGCTCAGTCAAATCCTACTGACCCTAGACTGCAGGTAACTGCTGCTCAACAAACTCAATCTTCTGTAGGTAACTTACAAGCGGCGCAAGGTAATGCTATACTTATTAATAATCCCGTTCAACGTCAAATACAACAGGGTGAACTTATTAGTGGCACAGGTGTAGACGCTACTAAAGCAGCACAAGTAACCGCACAAACTCAAGCTGCTGCAGCGACAGCTAATCCATCGGCACAGGCAATGGTACAAGATCAGTTATCTGGTCTAATGACACAGTTCCAAGGGGGTGCTACACCAGCATGGGCTGCAGGAGCCATGAGAGCCGCTACATCCGCTATGGCTGGGCGTGGGCTAGGTGCATCATCTCTTGCTGGGCAAGCTGTTGTACAGGCTGCTATGGAGTCTGCAATGCCTATCGCAATGGCAGATGCAAAGACCATTGCCGCCTTTGAATCACAGAACTTATCTAACCGTCAGCAGTCAGCTATGCTTGCTGCAGAACAACGTGCTAGGTTTATGGGTCAAGAGTTTGATCAGACATTTCAAGTAAAGGTAATGAATGCTAGTAAGATTAGTGACATTGCCAACCAGAACTTTACAGCAGAGCAACAGGTACAGCTAGAAAACTCACGTGCGGCAAATACGGTGAACCTACAAAACCTATCAAACAAGCAAGCGTTAGTTATGGCAGAAGCATCTGCATTGGCACAATTAGATACTGCTAATCTATCTAATAGACAACAAACAGCCGTACAAAATGCACAAAACTTTTTACAAACTGACATGGCTAACCTTTCCAACAGACAACAAACAGAGTTGTTTCGTGCGCAACAACGTGTACAGGCAATGTTTACTGACCAAGCTGCAGAAAACGCTGCACGACAGTTTAACGCATCTAGTCAAAACCAAACTGACCAGTTTTTTGCTAACCTATCTAATCAGGTAGCACAGTTTAATGCTACTCAACAAAACGCCCAATCACAGTTTAATGCAGGACAAGCTAACACAATTAACAGATTTAACGCAGAGTTAAATAATCAACGTGATCAGTTTAATGCACAAAACCAACTTGTAATTGCGCAATCAAATGTACAATGGCGTAGACAGTTAGCCACTGCAGATACAGCAGCACTTAACAGGACTAATGAATTAAATGCTGCAGCCACACTAGATATAGGTAAACAGGCTTATGATAATCTGTGGAACTTTTATGCTGATACAATGGAATGGGCAGTAACTGCTGCAGAAAACTCACAAGATAGAATTGTTGACATGGCTATAGCAGAGTTAGATGCTAAAACACGTAAAGAAGTCGAAGACGAAAGATCAAGCAGTGCAAATGGACAAGCTGTTGGTAGTTTGATTGGCACAGTTTTGGGTGCTGGTGTTCAATATGGTTTTGGTAACTTGTTTGGCTGTTGGGTGGCTCGTGAAGTATATGGTAATGGGGATGCTCGTTGGTTTGTATTCCGCACATGGTTACGATATGATGCTCCAAAGTGGCTTCAAACATTATATAATAAACACGGTCAGGCATATGCTAAGTTTATTAGTAACAAGCCTGTACTTAAATGGCTTACTAAAAAAGCAATGGATATTATTGTAGAAAGAAAAAGGGTGAAACAAAATGCGTACATATAATCCTGTATTATCCACATATAAAACAATGTCAAAACAAGTAGAGAAAATGTCTCATGTTAAAGAACCAAAGAAAACATTGAGTGGACTTCTTGCACCTAAACGTAAAGAGGAGCAAAAAGAAAATAGTATGGATAGTCCAGTAATGCGTGTTGCTTCACACTTTAAAATATTGCGTAATAAAAGGAACGAAATAAATGGCTCGTAATACTGATTTTTCATTTGATGCACCAATACCGGGAATGTCTTTAACTGCTGAGTTTGCGGCTAGACCTTGGCAGTCTCCACCAGAAATTGGATCAGTAGATGATGCTATTGAGTATTACCTTGAGCGTATGTCTACTGATGATTTTGCTGACCAATTAATTGACGTTATGGAAATGGGTGTGCCTGTGGCTGATGTAGCAAATACGTTACAGCTTGGCGCAGTCATGGAAGGTGTACACACAATTGATGTGGGTATTCTTGTGATGCCCTTATTGACAGAAATGATGATGCTAATAGGAGACAGTGCGGGTGTAGAATACGAATCCGGTCTTGAAGATAACCCCAATAAAGATAGAGTAAGACGCAGCCTTGTAGAAAAAACTCTACGAAAACTAGAGAACATGGATAGTGTTAAGAAAAATGATGAGACACCAGACGAAGAAGAAGAACAACTAACTGAAAAGCCTTCAACTGGATTAATGGCACGGAGACAATAATGAAGATTAGATTGGCTGATGTAATTGGTGGTGCTGCTAAAAGTTTAGACCAGCGTTTGCAAGAAGATATGCGGCGTACAGAAGAACGTGCCGAAAATACAGCAAAAGAACGTAGGTTAAAGAAAGAGGCTCAAAGAACAAAAGAAAAAGAGTTTGATCAGGCCATGACAACATATGTTGAGGGCATTCAATCTACGCTAGGAGCAAATGCTACCTATGCAGATGCTGTTAGAGTTGTCAAAAATTACGGTGGTAATTTAGTTGGCGCAGAACGTGCATACAAAGCATTTACTGAAAGTGCAGATGCAGGTATTGATACCAGCACACTTGTTAAATTTTCACAGGGAACAGATACGGCAACTCTTCCAGAATTAATAGCTAGTATGCGTCCTGCATCTACATCTATGCAACCACTAGGTACAGGTGAAGTTATAGGCACGGGGTTTTTGAAGGGGGTAGATTTATCTGACCGCATTAATCAACAAGTTCCTGTTACTGCACAAACACGACAATCATTTAATATTGGTGAGGCTACTATTGATAGAAAAGGTTTATTAGCTGGCGTTGAAGGGCAAGCTAAAATCAGTGCAGCTAATTCAAAGAAAAAGAATACTACATATACTGCACTACACGTTCAGTTGACTGAGCAGATAATGGCAGAACAAGAAAGAGCTAATCCTGATACAGCATTAATTCAAGACTTAACAAAAAAACGTAAAGAAGCCCATACACAGTGGCTTACATTTCAGCTAAACGAAGGTGGTGCTAACAACGCTCAAGGTGCATTTGATAAAGATTTGGTAACAAGCATACCAACTATTATCAAAAGCTACAAAGATACCGCAATGTCTAAGTTTGCAGAAAAAGGCATTGATGGTAAAATTTCTACTGTTATATCCGGTAACGAAGGCGAAGCATTTGACTTAGAAAAATCCGCATATCAAGAAATTATATCAACAGGATATGCAGATTCTACAAAGTTTGGTCTGCTACATCAAAACGCAAGAGCAGCTATAGCTTCTGTTGATAGGCAAATTTTATCTTTTAAAAATAAAGCAGAAGTAACCTATAATAGATTACTTAATGAGGATGCTGAGTTAGTCCAGTCTGGCTACACAAAATTTGTAGATTTAACTAATCAACAAGGTGTTACTAGGGATACTTTAAAACAGCGTGGTAAAGCTGGTGAGTTTGATAGAAACTCTGTTGTTAAATTTAGGACAACAAATCAAGAAGGACAAGTAGGCACTGTAAAATTATTGTGGACAGGATATAAATTTATATGACCTTAGAACAAGAAAGTCAAACTGACGCAGAACTTGATGCGTTAATTAATCAACAATTTGAGGTGCAAAATCAAATTGATAATGATATTCAACCTGATCTTATTGTTACTCCTGATGTGCCTGTGGTGCAGCAGCAAGAAATAGAATCACAATCAGATGACGAATTAGACCAGTTAATAAACACCTCTTTTGAACCTATAGATACTTACATACCACCACAAGACCGTGCCGAAAAAGACCCAATGATCCCTCAGTTTAATGATAAGGGCGAGGTTGTTTTAGTGCCACGTCCCCCTGAACCAGAACAACCTGTTGATGCAGAAACATTATCTCGTTATGAACAAACAGTAGCCGAAGCTGATAGCACAGAAGCGATGTTAAATGAAGTTGCTATGTCGGTAGACTTTTCGTATGAAGAAGAACAAGCAGCTATAGCAGCGGCTAAGGAACAGGCAGAAATGCAAGAGGCTATGCTATCAGGCAAGCCGGGTTTAGACTTTGCGTTGCCTGAAATAAATTTAGATGAAGATGTTATTGTAAACAATGCCCGTAGAGACAAAGCTATTGAGAAACTAATCATACCAAAGATGGATGATGGTCCACTTAAAGACTTTATAGCATATGGTGGGGCAGATGCTTTCGATGCTATGATTTCTTTAGGGGTGTCTATGCAGCAAGCAGGTAGCGCAAGCGTAGATGCTGTTCAATCTTTCTTTGAAACATGGCAAGACACTAATAAAGCAAGCTATGACTTCTTTAATGAATATATAGCCGCAGGTGCTAAACAAAGTCCCAAGGATGCTGCTGAAAAATGGGGTAGTGAAATGATAAATTTCTTTACCATGCTAGAAGCTATCCCTGTACTTGGAAGTGTGGCAACGCTAGGTAGACAATATAAGAATGCAGCAAAGGCGGCGGCGAAAGAGGCCGAGAAAATAGCTAAAGGTAAAAGGTTTAACCTTGGATTAGCTACAGCTAACACAGCAGAGCAGAAAAAAATAAAGCGTGGGGAAGCAACTAAAATAGCCTCATCCACCGAAGGTCAGGCTATACGTGAACAACTCATAATGAATTTTGAGCAAGTTATAGGCGCACGTAGCAAAGACACATATGATGCTGCAGGTAATCCTGTAGTCATTGATAAAAACTTGCTTATTTCAGTTACAGAAGATGGTGTAATTAAACTAAACAATCCCGCAGCGAAAGAAGCTGCTCGTAAAAAGTTAGCTGAATATGGTTCTAGTAAGCGTAGCGATAGAGCATTGGAAACATTTGGTTTTAAAGATTCACCTGAAGATGATGTCCCTGACTTTCTTATAAATGATGATGGTGAACTTACTATACCTATTATTAAAGCAGAAAACCTAGACTCTTTTACTGCTATTGCTAAAGATTTACTAGATCGAAAACCAGAACTGTATGACCCGTCAAAGGGTTTGGTTGATAACTTGTTTGAATTGTCTGTTAACAAAGACATCATACCAGCAGATGAATTGCTAGACTTACTTAACAAATATGATATTAACTTTGAAGAGTATGCTACAATGATGTTAGGCTCTGCCTCTGAAGCAGGTAGAGTACTAAACAAGTTTTCTCAAATATCTCAGCGTGTAAAACCTACTAGTGCTAAACGTGCAGCAGAAGAAAAAGCATTCTTCGATAGCATGAACGGGCTGCAAAAGTTTGTCGTGCGTGTTGAAAACATTAGACGTGGACTTTTGGTATCACAATTAGCTACTGCAGGTAGAAACTTGTCGTCTGCTGCTGTACGTGCGCCTCTTGAGGGTTTGGGCAACATAATGGATACTGCATTATATAATTTTAGTAATGCAAAGGGTCCAGCGAACAGCCTAGCTGCTGGTCTTAAAACATTTAAACCGGGTGAAGGCAACTGGACAGGTAGTTTTAGACATATGCGTTATATGTTTGACCCTACAAAGATGCGTGACTCTAAGCAGATAACTGATTTTGTTTTAAGCAACGATAAGTATGCGTCACAATTTGATATGATGTTTAATACTATTAACGAAATTCGCAAAAGCACAGGTGCGGGTCAAGCAAAAACAAAACTTGGTAGAGGCGTAGATGGTATATTAAATGTTGCTGAAGCAGGCGTTGATATACTAAACACACCAAATAGATGGCAAGAGTTTTTAATTCGTAGGGGTGCTTTTACAGGTGAATTAGAACGCCTTGTACAAAGAGAATATGGCATTGATTTAGTACAGGCATTGAACAATGGTAGGCTACCTGACCTTATGAATGATGCCTCTGACCTTGTGCCTACAGGCAAGCGGTCATTTAATGATTTAGTTGCAGATGCTACTGACAAAGCACTAGACATTACCTATGCAAAGCAGCCCGAAGTGCCTGTGTTTAGACAAATTACATCGTTTATTACACGTAGCGGCTTGACTGCTGTTGTTCCATTCCCACGTTTTATGTTTAATAGCATGGAACTAGCAGGTAACTATTCTGCTGGTGCGTTTGCCCCTGTCATTAAACGTAGTATTGCTGCATCAACTGGCGATTTTACTGCAGCAACAGCTAAACTGACAAAGAAAGACCGTCAACAAATATCTCGTAACATTATCGGTGCTACTGTGATACTTCCTGCAGCCCTGATGTATAGAAGCGAAAAGTATAATGACGATGTACCGTCTGATTATAAGATGCTGAAGACGGACAATGGACTCATTGATACTACACCACAGTCACCCATACTAAGACAGGCACTGTGGGTAGCGGAAGCTATTCATCGTGGTATGTTAGCTAAAGCGGGTGGCCCTGAAGGTGATGGTACATTCCGTAACTGGCTAGACTTTGATGATATGAAGCAAACTTTCTTAGGCACTAATGTTAGAACAGGTACAGGTGCAATTATCTTTGAAGATATAGCCAAGATGATTTCTACCGCTGACTCTATTGGTGGTGAGAAGGGTAAAGAAATGTTGGGTCAAGCACTGGCAGAGTATGGTGCTACTTACCTGACACCTCTTACACAGGTTATAGAGATACAGCGCATACAAGGCTTACGTCCATCTGTGTTTAAAGATGTCCGTAAAGAGGCATTAATAGGTAAAGACCCTAAGACTGGTAAAGAGTTTGAAGGGCCATTCATGCGGGGTGTGAAAACCGTAATTGACAGACGTGGGTTCAGTGATATTTTTAACCCAAGCTCACAAGAAGACTTACCCGCACGAGAAACAGTATTCCAAGAAGAAGGTAAGCCACGTGAACGTATTGGCACTGCACTCAAACTATTTACGGGTATTGGTTTAAGTCAAGAACTGAGTGATGCAGGTCAGTTCATGGAAGAACTAGGTTATAAAGACTTTAAAATACCTAGCCGCACTATATCAAAGGGTTTTAATCAGTACCAGACACGTTTCTTGAGAAGGATGCTACCATCTATTGTTGAAGTAGTTAAGAGTCCAGAGTTTGTATCTGAAGCCAGACAAAGAGCAAGGCAAAACAAAGAACCTAATGTTAAGGCGTTTGTGAATAAAGAAAGAATAGCTTACATAGATGCTGCACTAAAAACATACAAGTCTCAAATGGATGATTATATAGCTGACAAAGATGCTGGGGATTTGGTTACACCAGATGGTTCGCCTATTGATGGTAATCTAACTATGTATCTGCGTCTTATGCAGCAGTATAGAAGACTGTCTCCATCGGCAAGAGATAGAGCATATCAGAATTTACCGATATTGATCCGTGATGGTAGTCTACGGAACAAAGAACCTAATATTGGTGATCCAGAACATCTAGCTGCAATGGTTGAGTTTGCAAAGACACAACCAAAGCCATAAATAAAGGGGGCTTAATTGCCCCCTCACTTTATCTGTTATCTCCATCCCCTTGTAATCTATTCCTAGCTTTCCTATCTGCCAGCTTATCAAGATTACCTTCCATAATGCTGCCAAGATTCATGTCTACTTCCTTTGCAAGCATAGCGCAATACCATAGGACATCTCCTAACTCTGCACCTATCTGATTCAGCTTATCATTGTATCCTTCAATGTCAGCACCATCACGTATTAACTTCTTTACCTTATTAGCAATCTCACCAGCCTCACCAGTAAGCCCAAGAGTAATATACTCAAGGGCTTTTTCTTTTGGGAAGATGGCAGTCTCAGCAGCACGTATCTGGTATTCAGTGGCGGTAATACTACTCATCATTTTTCTCTCCTTCATCCAGTTGTTAGCGTCTTGCTCTAGCTTGTTCATTACTTTGTACCTCTTCTAGCTGCTCATAGTAAGCATCGTTCCAACCTCGCTGCCACTCACGTGCTTGCATAGTATTGGGATCAATAGCAGAACGATGTTCTTGGTAAACAAGTTTACTACCTACCTTATTTAACTTACCACCTCGTTTAAAAGCATCATAACCCCACTGGTATTGGATACGAAGTGGAGCATCATATTTACTTAATCCATTACGCCGCATTGCTTAACTCCTCTATTTCATAGTTGAATATTTTTATAGCAGTTATATTGTCAATCTTAAACCACTCACCCTTGCGATCCTTTGCAAAATGCTCAAAGGCTTTATGCATACTTAGCTCCTTTACGTGTCTATCTTCAGTACGTAACCTTGCAATTATTCTATAGTCACGAAAGGGTGATGAGGTTTGGTAGCCATTGCAGCGATCATCTGCGTTCACTGCCTTGCCTACCTTTACCCATCCTAGCCATGCATCATTTACTATAGCATACACTTCACCTTCTTTAGTACGTTCAATCTGTTCATGTGACCATGCATCATCTAAAGATTTGTAACGACCCGGCTTCCACAGAGGGTGACTCTGCGGTATGTAATCTCCATTTACGTACATACGATTATCATTACTAGTTTTTCTACAGCTTCTACATCTGCTATCTAGTAAATCACTACGAGCAGGTACAGGATAAAACTCGTTTAGAGATTTTTCTGTGTCGCATCGTGGACAATACTTCTTGTTACTTGGAACTTTTTTCATCGTTGCTATCACTTTTTTCTGTGGTAGGGAAGTATTTAACAAGCATCTCTAACTTGTCATGGTAGTCAGCTAGTTTCTCAAGTTCTAACTCTATGGTTTCCATTATATCAGAGTGTTCACCAATACCTATTGTGTTATTCATGTATACTTCTATATTTGCTTTGTGTTTATTTATGCCACCTACTAAATAGGAAGTCTGTGCATCAATTAGAATCTTTCTCATTTTCTTTCTCCTTCTCTTTTAGTTTCTTCCACTCCTCGTAACTAGGATGGCTACGTGGGGGGTTGTACTGTACCCAACCATCCCCACGTTTCCATACTAACTTATCACTACGCTGCTTCGATGTCAACTATTTCACATACCCCTGCAGTACAGGCTAACTCACGCCCACCTGAAGTGGTATCCTCTTTCTCAAACTCTTGCAGCAATGACCAGTCTACATTCTTCGGCATCTTTGTCAAGAACTCTTTGTAGTTATCTTCATCAATATCCTGATAAGGTGCTTGCTGATACGTATGCTCACTGAATGGCAGGAAGCTGATACCAGATACCTCATCAAAATGTTCGTACACCCAAGCACCCACGTCCATCCATTCATTTTCCTTCACAGAAATTGTTACGCTAGGCTTATGTTCGCACCAATGACGCTGATAAGTAAGCCATAACTCTAGCTGCTCTATAGCATTCATCTGTGTGCGTGTGATAGCACCCAAGGGTGACTGCATAGGAAAGCTGAA
>Ga0181397_1000580_pt1 | contig 13745 bp, 15 predicted proteins | sample 20SPOviralmetaG_FD_130126 | JGI IMG/M metagenome (GOLD analysis project Ga0181397, IMG submission 130126) | Marine viral communities from the oligotrophic San Pedro Time Series (SPOT) site, San Pedro Channel, CA, USA - 20 SPOT_SRF_2011-02-23 | ecosystem: Environmental > Aquatic > Marine > Strait...
ATTTCAGTTGGGTGACTACTACCTACTGTATTAACTTCAGTAGTACCACCAGAACCTCTAGCAAAACATAAATTATATGTAACTTCACTTGTTGTATGTGGTGAATCAAGTATCATATGTCCAGAAGATTGATAGTTGTTCCGTTGACCACTAGTACCAGTTGCCGGGCCTTCGTAATATTGATTTTGTGCGTCACCAGCAAATACACCATCAGTAAGTGGGCCTCTATATACAACAACTGATAAAATACCACTAGAACCACCACCATGAATATCACCAGATAATCTTGAAAAAATCATAATTTTACTATGAGTGCTTCTTGGAGTAATTTTTGCTTCCATTACTTCTGCTAAACCAGAATCAGTTCTTGCAATTGCTACTCTATGTTGATTTCTAACTACTTGAAGAACAGTTCCACTTTGAACAAATTCACCAGCAGAACCAGTACCTACTTCAAATAAAATAGAACCACCAACATCAGTTCCAGATGCAGAAGCATCTAATAAAAAGTTTTCTCCAACATCTGTTCCACTAGCAGAAGCATCTAGTAACATTCTATTTACATTATTACCAATAATATCTCCACTAACAGTTAAATCTCCAAGAGTAAATCCAGTTCCATCATCATCAATCTTTGCAGCTGTTATGGCGTCATCAGCAATCGCCGCAGTTGCAAGTGTTGATGCACCTGGCGATAATAGATTTGCTAAATTTCTTGCATTACTCATATTCGTTTCCTTTTCTTCTATTTATAATGTTTATTACCCCAAAGCAATACTTAATGCAGTCGCATCATCAGCCGCTGCAGTTGCAGTTGTTTTTGCATCTAACTGTGTTTGTATTGAAGAAGTTACTCCATCTACAAAATTAAGTTCTGTTGCAGTTGCTGTTACTGTTGTACTTGCTATTGACAACGCATCTGTTTCTAAAGTTCCATCAACATCAACATTACCAGAAATATCTAATGATGCAAACGTACCAATACCAGCAGTTACATTTCCTATTGTTCCACTAAAGACTTCAGAAGAATTTGTGGCTGCAGTTAAAAATGTAAAGGCACCAGCAGAGTCATCAAAACCAAAAAATCCTAAACGAGCTGCAGAACCATCATGGTATCTAAACTCAATACCTCTATCTTTATTATCATCAGAGCCTGGAGCAGAATCTCCACCCAATGTAAAAATAGGGTCATCTATAGTAACTGTTGTACTATTAACTGTAGTGGTTGTTCCGTTAACTGTTAAGTTACCACTTATTGTAACATTACCACTTCCATCATCAGCAAGAAGTGTACCAGATGCAGTTGGTAAAACCAATACAGCACTACTTGCAGCTGAATGTGGTGCAGCTTGTAATGTTTGTGCGTGTGCGTTTCCAGATTCACAATAAAATTTAATCTTCGCAACACTACCAGTACCAGTTTTTAGTTCAATTAAACCATCACTTACTTCCGTACCATCAAGATTAACCACTCCAGTACCATTAGGTGTTATCGCTATATTTCTATTTGATGTAGATACAATACTATTTGTTTGTACATCTAAATCACCACCCAATTGTGGAGTGCTATCTTCTGATAAGTTAGATATAGCACTTGATGTTGCAAGACCAGAAACAAGAGTTGCTCTTGTAATTTTCTTTAATCCACCACCAGAAGCATCTACTGCTAATAATGTATCACCACTTGCGACAGTAGAGATTTCAGATAAGTCAGTTACTGCTGTGGGATTAAAATTTGTACCATCTGCAACAAGTATATGTCCAGATGTATTTGTTCCCATAACTAAATCGTCACCAGTTATAGTTAAGTCACCACCTACTGTGACGTTTCCAGTCGTTGTAACTGTATCAATATATGCATCTTTCCAACGAACTCCAGTAGTTCCTAAATCCACATCACTATCTGTTTGTGGGCCAAAAACTCCGTCTGAAACAAATACTTGTTCAGCATTAGCTGCATAGAAATGTATTTCATCAGCAGTTTCAAAATCTATCTTTGTTTGGTCATCTTCACCAATCTTGATATCTGTTGCAAGTAAAGATGTGATTGTTGTTTGTGCTGCACCCAGAGCAAAGTCCAAAGTATTATCTGCATCTTGGAATGTAACAGTTATGCCTGTTTCTGTATTACTACTAACCATACCACCAACGAGGTCTGTAATAGTTTCGGTTAAAGTTGCACCATTGACAGTTATTGCATCTGCCTCTAATGTTCCATCTACATCAACATCTCCAGAGATATCCAAAGATGCCATTACGGCAGTTCCAGTTATTGTTGGAGAAGCAAGAATTGCAGTTGCAACTTGTGACAGAGTTGCTCTACCCTCTGTTCCACCATCTGAAACTAATATCTGGTCACTCGTTGCTAAAGTGTTTGACGTTAAGTTTGTTGCATTATCAATGTTTACAATTGCTTCTACAGCTCCAAACTCTAACGCACTACCACCAGAGTTTACTTTTAAAACTTGTCCAGCACTACCGATAGATAAAGATGCACCAGTACCACCATGAGTCAAACCAATAAATTCGCCTGACTGATATTCTGCAAGACCAGTAGCTGTGCTTCCGTCAAAGACTGTCCTTATTGGAACTTTTACACTCATTCTTTTTTCCTATCTAAAATTCAAACAATTCTACACTAGCATCTGTTCTAGAGTCACCATTACTTAGTAAGAATGTATGACCACTATTTGTGTATACTGAACGTCTGGATAATGTTTTTGCAAACGTAAATGTTGCAGCTGCAGTTGTTAATCCACCAGATTGTGTGAACAAAGGAACTGATTTTGTTGGTTGTGCAGTCAAAACACTAGAGGTTGTTGTTTCTGCAACAACTGTTAATAACTCTTTACCATCTGTATCTTTTGAACCAGCAGGCAAAGTTGCACCATCAGCTGATATAGTCAATTGTCCAGAACCATCTGATTTAATTGTTGCACCATCTAAGTCAATAGTATCTGCTTCAAGAAATATATTTTTAAATCTGTTTGTTGCAGAACCTAAACTAAATGTGCCACCTTGTTGTGGTATAATATCTGAAGTAATATTTTGTAATACAGTATAATCTAAATCTCTACTACCACCTACACCACTTTCTAAAAGTATATCATCTCCCTCACTTGTACCAGAGGAATCAGTTGCATTAAAAACAATATTACTACCATCTTCATCTGATAACAATTGTCCACTACTTGTTGTAGATGTAGAACTTTTTAATTCATATTTATCTGTTGTGGCATTGTATGTAAGAACATCTCCATCTTCTTGTCCATCAGTATTTACATCATCTAACTTTGCAAAGTTAACTTCACCACCACCACCTAGTGAACCTAGTTGTTCTATAGTTCTAGCTTTAAATTTAATAAACTCTTGTTTTAAACTATCTAGATTTGTTATCTCTGTTTCATAAATGTCATGTTGTTGTGGTTTAAATTTAGGTGCAGTATTTTTAATTTGTTCTGCTACATCTTCAACAATGTTTTCTTTTTGTTGTTTTTTCTTAGTAATCTTTTTCATCTTCTCAATGTATGCACGATACACACCAGCCTCTGCCGTCTTACCCATTTCTTTTGCTCTTTGTTCCATAGCAACAGCGGCTTGTATCTTATGTGCGTGAGTTTTACCAGAACCCTCTATTTTCTTTACACTTGCTTTTGCATCTTTAACAGTTGCAAACTTTAATCCATGTATTGTTCCCTTTGGATTTTCGTCTGTGTATAAATCAGAATGTTTATCACTTCCTGCTGGTTGACCTTTCTTTCTAGGTATTCTAGGTTCTTCTTTTATATCTAATAAACTACCAAATAGATTTTCTACATCTTCTACTTTTATTTCTGGTTCTATAATTTCTGGTTCTTTATATTCTTCTGGTGGTTGTTCTTCAGGCCATTGTGCAGTTTCAACTACTGGAACTTCTTTCTTTGCTTCTTTGATAACAGAGAAAAAGTCAGTAAGGTCTGATTCTTGAACTTTTATTTTTTTGGGAGTTATTTTCTTTTTTGATTCTTTAAATGCGTTGGATAATTCAGTCATAAGATTTTGTACTGAATTATCTGGAGTTGAAGTGTCTACCTTATTTTCATCAACGACTTCAACCTTTTTTGTCTCTTTTGCAATTTTTTCAAATTCACCGATAAGATTTTTTAGTTCTGAATCCATTGCAATACCCTTTCCTAGTATTTATAAAAAAGGGGTGTTAAGACCCAGCTTCTACCCAACCTTTTGAGTTATCTGCTTGATGAACATCTTCATCCCAGTTGTATTTTAAGAAACGAGGTTTATAATTGATTGAAGAAATAACTATATCATCATCTACTAAATCATCACTAGAGCCTGGATATGATATAGGGGGAAACCATTGACAAGTAAATTCATCTAGTGTCCAACTTTTAAATGGTTTTGGGGGATAAAATGCATCTCTTACATAATCATATGTGTCACCTTTTCCAGCAAAATTTTTACGAAACGCTTTTGATTGGTCATCACTTTCTTCTGTGTTTTTTAAATTATTTTTCCAATGTTTACCAGCAAATGTATTATAAGACGTTTGTTTCCAATCGCCTGGTTGGATGTCAATAAAATCTTGTTCTGCAACAATAACTCTTGTGACTATACCATTTACTACCTCTGCAAAATGTGACATGATTTAAAATTCTCCTAACATCATGGACTATAAGTACCAGAGCCTGTATATTTTACTATTGTTAAAGTACCAGAAGTTGATACGTTTGGTGAACCAGTTACAGCTCCACTATAACTTACAGTAGGGATTTGTAAAATTACAATTCCAGAACCACCAGTACCATCTTTACCATTTGGTGGATAACCAGTTCCACCACCGCCTCCAGTATTTGCACCACCATTACCAGCACTATTAAAAGAACTATTTCCACCACCACCAGTTCCACCACTGGCACTTCTTGGAAATCTTCCGTCTGGAGAACCACCACCGCCTCCACCAGCATATGTTACAGATGTACCACTATAACTATTTGCAGCTCCATTACCACCAGCGCCTGGAGTAGTACCAGAACCATTTGTTCCAGCAGCACCTTTTCCACCACCGCCGCCTCCAGCACCATAGTTACCAACAGCACCACCAGCGTTTCCACCACGATTACCTTGAGTTGCACCATTTATAGTTGATGCAAGTCCACCAGAAGTAGTAGGCTCCCACGCACCACCACCAGAACCACCACTTGCATAAGCAGCTCCACCACCTTTAGCGTAAATAATTTCTTCGCCATTAATACTGCCTCTACGAACCACAGTATCTTCACCAGATGAAGTTCCACTACCAGCACCTACTGATAAAGTATAAGCAGGGCCTCCACCATGAAGTGTTAAATCAGTATTAGTAAGAAAACCACCAGCACCACCGCCTCCACCATCTCCCTTACCACCACCAGCAACGAGTAAGTAGTTTGCAGTATAAGAACCTTTAAGCTGTTTGATGACTTGACCACCATTGTTAAGAATAGCGTATCCAAACATAGTTAACTCCTATTAAGAATCGTTACCAGCATCTGTGGTAAAGAATAATTTGATACCGACCAGTCTAGCATCACCAGTTTGGTCATCAGCAGATACATCTCTGTTTATCTGAAAGAAACAACAATCTCCAGCAGCTGGAGTACCAGCAACTGTTATGTTACCACTTTCAACTGAAACCATTAAATCGTTTGATGTTCCACTATGTGCAAGTGCAGTTGTAGCAACAAGTGTACCAAAAGCAGTATTGATAGAGTCATCACTAGATACTGCAATACCACCTAACTGCCATGCAACTGTTCCAGTATCTGTGCCTGTAACTGTCCAGAAAGGTTGGAATGTAACAGTTCCCTCGTTCCATGATTTAGGAAATGCAACAGAGAATTGTGCAAACTCATCAGAACTAGCACCAAAGTCTAAAACTTTTAAATCTGGTCTTAATGCAGTAGTTTCAACTTGTGTTAAAGCGGCACATGGATTTGTACTACTTGGGTACATTGCACCAGCTGGTATCCACAATGTCTGTTTACCACCAACTAAAGCTCCACCAGCAACAGTTGGAGTAGCTGCAAAGTCAACAACTGTACCACCAGTTGCAACAGAAAATACTTCTGTATCAGCATCATTTTTAACTGTGATGTCAGAGGTAGAACCTTGACCAGTTAATATAAGACCTTCAGCTGCAGTATATCCAATAGCTGCATTATCACCAGCAGATGTATCTCCGTCTGCGTTTAGTGTAGATGCAGTTACATCTCCAACAACATCTAATGTTCCAGCCATAGTAACATTAACTGTTCCAGTTGGGATTTCTAAAACATCAGCATCAGCATCATTCTTGATTGTAACATCATTTGTTGAACCTTGACCAGTAAGAACTAGACCCTCAGCCGCAGTATTACCAATAGATGCATTATCTCCAGCTGCACTATCTCCAGTAACATTTAATGTGCCTGAAATAGTTACATCTCCAGTAACACTAATTGCACCAGAAAATGTTCCACCACTAGATGCTGGAACGACATCACCGATTGAAAATTGTTCGTAAACTATAACCTCTATAAAATCGTTTGCAGATAACGAAGCAAGACCAGCAACTGTGTTTGCAGTTGTTGTATTGTAATCTGAATTTGGGTCAAGAAGAACACCATTTAAATAAACATCTATGAATAAACTATCTGTAAATGCAAGTGTTAGACCATTATCATCTGAACCAGATACAGAGGTATCGCTTGATGAGGCAGTAAAAAAATATTTTTGTCTTATTCCGAAGCCTGGGCCTCTACCTAAATATGGCATATTATAATTCCTTTTCTTCTATTTATACTATTTATAATAGTTTAAATTGATAATACATCTATATTCTTCATCTGTACAAGTTGAGCCTGCGTGTTTCAAGTGAGCAGGAAATGTTACTAATCTGTTTCTAACACTTTCAACTGTATCTCCATTTTTAAATTTTGTATATCCATTATTTGTATTTATATAGATTATAGAAGTCATACAATTCTTATGTTTATAATCAAAATCTGCATTAAATTCATGTTCATTTATTTCGTTAGTTTTATGGTATAACTTACCTTTGACACTAATTAAAGCTGTAGGTTTGAAATATAAATCAATCCATGATCGGCAAATATCATTATAACGATTAGAAAAATTATTGTTTTTCCAAAAATTATGTTGAAGTTTATTATCTTGCAAAAACCAAGCAAAATTATTACCTAACATACAATATTCTAAATCATGGATTATTTCTTCTGGGAAGAAATCGTCTTTGATATCAATCATTTAAATGGAGCTCCCATAAACCACATAACTAGTGAGTATCTTGTACCTTTTGTAACTGGAGTAACTCTATGAGGCATCCATGATGGGAAAAATATTATACTGCCTTTTTTATAAACATCTTTTGATATCCCCCATATATCTAGTTCTCCACCCTCATAATCATCATTTAATACTAAACTCATTGATATTTTTCTTGTTTTTCCATTCAAATTTTTGTTTGATATATTGTTAATACTATTCCAACTACCTAAAGAATCTTGATGCCAACCATAATGACCAGTAATATCAGCTGAATATTTTCCAATCTGATAAGGTTCTATACCACTTATGTCATAATTCCAACCAGCATTTTTATTTGCCAGTATTAAATATGGTTCTATTAAATCATAAATCCATTCTTCACTAGCAAAATGAACATCTGTTGATCTAATAGATGGATCAATTATTCCTTGTCCATTTCTACTCCCAAATTTTCCAGTATCCCAAGTGTCATTAGCAGACATTATTATTTTATTACAAATTTCTTTTGATATTTCACTATACCAAACCCAGAGTTGATTGTCCTTTAGTTTCTTTTCATTTTTAATATAATTTGGTTTTTGTATAATTCTTATTGTCATTTTTGATATATTCCTATATTACCAGCAACACTAACTCTTTCTTCACTAGTATTATAAAAAGGATATACTTGATGTAAAAGTTGAGCTGGAAATAATATCATCATATTTTCATAAGAGGAATCTGTATTATATGATAAATGATTTAATCCACCAATCGTAGTAGGATATGTAAATTGAAAGGTGGCTGGAGAAGGACATTTCAACCAAATAACAAAACTATAAACACCATTATGACAATGAGCTGCATTAAATTCATTTTCTTTTTGAAAATTTACCCAAACATCATTTAATTTAAATTCATAATCATGTTCTACCTCAAAAGGCTCTCCAAAAGAGTTTTTATATTCAGTAACATAGTCTGGTAGAATTTTTAAAAACTGATTATCTTTATCATTTAATTTTATAGAGAGAGGTAGTCCTTTTAAATTATTGTTACCACCTTCATATGGGTTAGGTGTCATATTTTGTTTTGCAATATCAATTATACTCCATAGATATTTAACAAAACTATCTTCAAGTTTATTTTGTACTAAACCATAATTAGGTAAAGTTATTGATTGTATTTTTTTATCTTTTGCTGGAGCAGCATTATAACTCATCATTTTTTATATCCTCAAATCATTTTCATACCAGTTTGCATTGGAATACCCAGCAGTTTTCTGTTATCATACTTTGGTTTATTTTTGAACTCACCATTTTTATCATGGTAGTGAAAGAAACTTTGAACACAAAATTCACCACTAAATGGTTCTCTCCAATGTTCTAAATCGCTACCACGATATAATAAAATGTCACCAGCATTTAAATTTATTGATATACCTTCTTTATTGTTATTTCCAGTTGGGTCTAAGAATATAGGCCACTCATCTCCACCTAAATTTAAAGTTCCAGATATTTCACAAGAAGGTCTATCAATATGTCTCGTTAACTTATTACCAGTTTTATAAATTCGTGTGTAAGTGTAATTTTCTACTAACTCTATATTAATCTCTTTTTCTATCTTAGGTTTTAAATCTTGAAGTATCATATCCATTAATACATCTCCATAAGATGCATAGTGTGTATCTAAAACTTGATAATCAACATTACCCCAGTAATTATAATTTGTTACTGGAGATGTTACCTTTTTATCTATTAGTAAATCATATACCTTTTTCTTTTGTGTTATATAATTATGTGCAAGTCTTATCACATCTTTTGATAAAATGTTTTTTATCACGATATACTTATCTTTTTTAAATGACATTACAAACTCTTACAATAATCAACTATATCATTTTTAACAAACTGAATATTAAAATGAATGAATCTAAAATCATCTAACCCAGCATCTAATCTATATTCATGTGGCATATATGAATTAAAAAATATAAGAGTGCCTGGAACTGGGTTATAATGTACAGACCTTGAAGCAAAAGTAATTTCATTTGATTTTTTTTCTGGTAAATAACTTTGAAGAGCCGCAGGCCTAGGGTCATGGAATACTGGAACAGAAGTTCTTTCACTACATTTTAAATAGTAAAATCCAGATATATGATCGTTTTCGTGTACATGGGTATTATGAAATCCACCACCAGATTTTGGAAATTCTTGTACCCACATACTTGTAAAAAATGGTGTGCGATTTGTTAAATCAAAACCTTGACTATCTAAGATTTGACAAGCTGTTGTACCACAATACTCAACAAAAAAATCTAACTTTGGGTCTTTTAATAATCTTGAATCAGAATGATAAACTACTCCAAAGTCACCTTTTTTATTCCATAATTCCTCACCCCATACTTCTCGTCTATTTTTTAAATATGTTTCTTTACTACCTTTTGCTCGTTCAATATGAATATCACAAGCTTTATCTATATCAGAAACCCACTCTGGTTTGTTTAAACTGTATATGTTTGATTGAAAATATTGTGATGCACGAAGTTCGTCTTTTTCCATTATAAAATTCCTCATTATTTAAATTCCATTATATCCTATATATAATGTTTTGTCAATATATTAATGTTGTTTTACCCAATCTTCTGAATCATTATCCCATGTGTAAAAATTATCATTGGCAGATGGATCATCAGTAGGAGGCTCCCATTGATAAGTTGTTTCATTTAAAACCCAACCTTTAAACCTTTTGGGCCCAATAAAAACATTATTGGTTGAATCATAATGTCCATCTATACAAGCAAAATTGTGACGAAACGCTTTTGACTGGTCGCTAGATAAACTACCATCTTCTTGATAGTGTTTACCAGCTCTAGTGTTATATGAAGTTTGTTTCCAATCAAAACCACAAACTCCAGTTTTTCTCCACCAAAATTTTTCACACCAAGACTTTCCTACTGCTTCTGATTCATTTCCCTCTTTGTCTAATATACATTCATCTCCAACAACGATAACTGTTAAGACTTTATTATTTTCATCTAGTAATGCAAAATGTGCCATTCTATATTCCTATGCTGTGTAACAACCAGAAGCTGTAAATCTGTGAACTTTAAATGCTGTACAACTTGCACAATAAGTAGCAGTTGCATTACCACCAGATGCTCCACCAGCACCAGCTTGTGTAGAATCATATCTTATAACAACAAACCCAGAACCACCATTAGCACCAGCTCCAGATGTAGCTCCACCACCACCTCCACCATTACCTAAGTTGTCAGTTCCAGCACTACCACCTCCACTTCCAGAATAACTACCACCACCACCACCAGCGGCATATGTTACATTAGAACCAGTAGAAAATGCATTTGCTGTTCCAGAACCACCACCGCCTCCACTACTATTTGCAGCGCCATTTGATCCTACTGCACCAGCGCCTCCACCGCCTCCGCCTCCACCACCTTTGTTGTGGACTAGGAAACCATTTGCAAAATACTCGTGGTCACCATCAAGTGCAAAATTGTATATGGATGTATTATCTGGTACTTCTTTTGTTGCTATTGCAGTTACAATGGTGTCTTTTCCAGAATGACCAATAATGGTATCACCTATTTGTAATTGACCTACCTCACCAATTTCCATAGAGTAAGGACTTACTTTAAAAGTTCCTTTATAATTAATATTTGTCATTTTAGAGTTTACTGATTTCCAACCATCTGTTGTTTTAAGAGGGTGATCTTCTGTAAAGAAAAAATCACCACCATTTATAGAAACAAGTTTTCTACCATTCGTATGTATGTTGTTTTTAAGTTCTAGAACTTCGTTTGACTCACCATCAAATCTATGGACTTTATCTCCAACTTGAACTTCTTCAATATTTTTAAAAGATTGAGGGGAATTATTTCCTTCTTGATGCATCATAACTTGTGTGCCTGCAATGAAGCAATCTGCAGCACCACCACGACCACCAGTATTTCCTTGAGATGGACTTACTGGGGGTTGGTTTCCAGTTCCACCATAAGGAACACGGGCTCCAGCATTTGCGCCTCCACCACCACCACCAGAACCACCATCCAGACAAGGATCAGTTAGTCCAGCATTTGGCCCACATCCAAGTGCAGCCGCATCACTATCTGGGTGATTTTCATATGCAGTTCCACCTCTACCACCACCAGCAGATACAGCACAAATACCAGTACCTACGATAGATGAGTTACCACCTTTTGCATTGGGATTACAACCAGAACCACCAGCACCAACTGTAACTGTATAGTTTGCACCAGCAGTAAGTTCTTGACAAGTGAAAGTTCTGAAACCACCAGCACCACCGCCACCACCAGCTCTACCAACTGGAGCACCATTTGCACCGCCTCCACCACCAGCAACAATTAAAAAATCTGCATTATAAGGGGGTAAACCACCACCGGCACCAAATCCGTTTATATTATATCCAAAACCACTCATTATCTCTCCTAAGCATCATTAGCTGCATCAGTTGTGAAAAATAATTGCACACCTAAAAGTCTCGCATCTCCACTTTGGTCATCTGCTGATACATCTCTCATAATTTGAAAAAATACTTGTTCCCCAGCAGCAGGAGAACCAGCGATTGTTACTGCACCACTTTCAGCAGATACGTTTAAATCGTTTGAAGTTCCACTATGTGCTTTAGCTGTTGCAACTACATTTGTTCCAAATGCAGTATTGATAGAATCATTATCTGCTATTGCAACCCCAGATAATCCCCATGCAACTGTGCCAGTATTTGTACCAGTTACAGTAAAGTATGCTTTAAATGTAATAGTTCCCTCGTTCCAAGATTTAGGAAACGCAACAGAAAACTGTGCGTTCTCATCTGAACTTGGATCAAAATCTAAAACTTTTATTTCTGGGCCATTTGATAATTCTGCTTGTGTAATTAATGCACAACCACTTGTTGTATTCGGATACATAGAGTTTGCAGGCACCCAGATTGTTTCTACTCCAGCAACTTTAACTGCAACATCAGCAACAGTTGGGCCAGATGCAAAGTCTACGATTGTAGCACCAGTTGCAACACCCATAACTTCGGTGTCTGCATCATTCTTGATTGTGACATCATTTGTAGAACCTTGTCCAGTAAGAATTAATCCCTCTGTACTGGTAAAACCAATCGCTGCATTATCACCAGCAGAAGTGTCACCAGTTGCGTTAAGAGTTGAACCACTAACATCTCCAGTTGCAGTTAAAGTGGTTGGTGCCAAAGCAGTTCCAGCTGGTGGTGTTAGAGTTCCTTGATTTGCAGATTGATGAACAGCATATATATTACCAGTTCCACTTGGTGGAGTTCCAGTAAAAGTCAGAGTAGTTCCAGAAACAGTATAAGCAACATTTGGTTCTTGTCTTACGTTCCCAACAAATACTTCTATGTCAGTTGCAAGTAGAACTGATTTGCTCAGACTAAATGAGGTATCACTATTATTTCCATTGAAACTATCTTTAGTACCTTGTCCAAAAACATTACTGGGGGTTACTCCGATATACGCCATCTTATGTTATCTCCATAATACTCATAACAGTATCCAGACTTTGTGCCGTGTCTGAACTTACTATGATTGCATCTCCTGCTTCCAGTATGATTTTATTTCCTGCCATGTATTCAAACGAGCTCCCAGTTGGGATAGGTAAGTTATTAATTAGGAAAACTGTGTTTGAACCAGCAGAAAGTTTCATATCAACTGTAATCTGTGCAGAGGTTGTATTTGCAAGAGTAAGACCAATAACAACTGTAGTAGTTGAAGAAGGTGCTGTGTATACAATCATATTGTTATTCGCAGCTGTGTTACTTCCGTTAAACACTTCATTTTTAAATGTATTGGCCATTGTTTACTCCCTAATTATGCAACGTCATCTATAAGTGCGGCTACAATTACATTTGCAGTAGCATCACCTACATCACCAATATCAGAAGAAATTGCGTGAATGTTTGCGACTGTTGTATTTGGAAGTCTACCAAACCATGTTTGAAGTGGGCCAATGAATACACCATCTACTAAATCGTTTGCGGCTGTACCACCATCAAAACAAACATAAATTCCATCTGCACTTGATGTATTCTGCATAAACAAAAACTTTACTTTATCAGAAGTAGTAATTGCTGTTTGATCTGTGTCTTGGTCTACTGCTGTGTAGTCAATAAATCTACCAGCAATCAAGTCTGCACTTGTTGTCGTTACTGCTGTAAGTTTATAATACCATTTGTCGTTTGCATCAACTGGGGTAACAGTCATGCTCCCAGAAATTGTCCTTGATATTTCATCTGGCAATAAAGTTGCCGAGATTGAAATTGTTGCATCATCTGCCATAATTTTCTCCTATCCCTTTTGAAGTTCTTTTATCTTCTATTTATAATACTTTATCCTAAAGCAATCGCTAATGCTGTTGGGTCATCCAAATTTGCAGCCATCAATGTTACCATTCTTGATAACGCAG
>Ga0181397_1000582_pt1 | contig 13705 bp, 11 predicted proteins | sample 20SPOviralmetaG_FD_130126 | JGI IMG/M metagenome (GOLD analysis project Ga0181397, IMG submission 130126) | Marine viral communities from the oligotrophic San Pedro Time Series (SPOT) site, San Pedro Channel, CA, USA - 20 SPOT_SRF_2011-02-23 | ecosystem: Environmental > Aquatic > Marine > Strait...
ACTGGATTATTAAGTGTATAATTATTGCCAACATCGCCATTATTTAGTTTATCATCATCAAAATTTATGGGATAAATAATTAAGTCCCTCTGTGTAGTATTCTTTTTTTTAGACATTACAATATATATATATATAATATTTTATATTATTTAATTATTCTCCATCTTCTACAACAATTTTTACATTTGGTTTATCTGCTGGTTCTTCTACTTCTTTTACAGATGATAATTTATTACATTTATCAAATTTTTTAGGTTTAATATAAGGTTTCATAATGTTTTTAGCATATGATTTTAGTTTATCATCATTATGTAAAGTATCCTCATCAATCCCATCTAATGCTGCTTTAATTTCATTATATTCACTAACAGATTTTGCTTGTTCTAAACATTTTACTTTCAGAGATGTAAATAAATCCAATCTGGTATTTTTTTTATTATTTTTATCTGTTTCTTCTTTCTCCAACCTTGCTAAAATTAATTTTTCTTTTTCAGCATTAATTTCTTTTAATGTTCTTCTTTTTTCTTTGTGTGCTTTTTTAGTTTCTTTCTGATGCTCCTTAGCACATTTATCAGATGATTTAACTAATTTTTTAGCATCTGTTTCTGCTTTTTTTGCCTTTGCTGCTGCTCGTTTTTCTGCCATTTTTGCCCTACCTTTGGCAAGGTTCTCCAACTGCTTTTCTGTAAGTTTTCTTTTAGGTTTTTTTACAACCTTATCAACTTCTTTATTAAATATTTCTTCATCTGCCGCCATTGTATATATATTTACTAAATATTTTTTTTTTCAGAAAAAACACATATATTATATATTAATAATTCTCTGTCAACTGGATTGATAAAAATGACTGGCAACCAACTTGTAATTTTATTGACTAATTAGTCAATGAATATGTGAGTAGGTTGCCACCCTCTGTATACACCATAAAAAAAATATCCTCTGTAATATGACTACAAAATCCCCTCTGTAATATAAAAAAAAAATTTCATTATATTCATTAAATTAATTAATTAAAAAAAAAATTGATTTATTAATTTAAAATTATCTCAACTAATATATATAAAACAATGACAAGTAATTCGGAATTAAATAAAATTGATTTTAAAAAATCCTCAACTATTATTAATAAAAAAATGGCAAACAATATGAATAAAAATAAAATTGATTTTAAAAATAAAATTGATTTGGAAAATAAAAATAAATCAACTAATATGGATACTATGAATACAATGAAAACATCATCATCAACTAATGAAAAAAAAAAATTGATTTTTAAAAAATTGATTTCTAAAAAGCAAAATAATAATAATACAACAATGGAAACTATTGCCTTTAAAGAAAAAGCACAAATTAAAAATAAAATTGATTTTAAAAATAAAATTGATTTGGAAAATAAAAATATGTCAACTAATACACTACCAATGGAAAACACAAAAACATTTAAGTCAACTAATGAAAAAGATATTAATGTAAATGGTTTAAAGGTTTGTCATTATAATAATATAAGAATGAATAAAACAACCTCAACTAATATGAATGATAATTGTAAATCAACTACTTGCTTTGAGCAAAAATGTTATTACAATATTGTCAATAGTGATAAAGCAAAACAACTAAAAAAAGAAAATAAATATACATCACCATTATCAATGGCAATCTCGGATAGAGATGGCGGTGATATTACATTTAAATATGATGAAGAAAAAGGAGCAAAAACTTGGACTAAATATGGTAATATGACATATGAAAATCTTAATAAATATGGTTGGAAAGTCAACAATCATTTATTTGAGATTATCCCAAAAGGTCATCCATTTAAATTATACTTTGATATTGATAAAAGATTTGTTAGTGAAGAAAACAACCAAGTATTAATGAAAACATTATATAAACTTATTAAAGATATTATGAAGATTGATATGGCAAAATGTGAACTTGCCATAGCATATGGTAAAGGAATTAAAGATGATTATACAAAAGTGTCTTGGCATATTATTGTAGAAAATATTGTATTTGCCAATATGGATGATTGTAAAAAGGTTATGAAAACTTTACAATATGAAGTTATTACAAATGATAAATATGATGAACTTAGAAGTGGTGTGCTTGATTTTAATGTATACAAAGACAATCAAGCATTTAAATTACCTTACCAAACTAAGGCATTTAAAAAAATCCAACAAAGACCACTTGATGGTGATAAACAACTATCTAACTTTCTACTAACTAATATTACTACAAGTGAGTTTTATGATGTAAGTAGTTATAAAGAGATTGATGTAAAAAAGAAAACTATTAAAGCACAAAATGGTAAACAAATCTCATTTAATTTTGATGAAGCAATTATCATTAAACAATATGTAGAAGCAATTGGCAAAAAATATAAATTACCACCAATTGTAGGACTTACTAAAAAAGATGGACTTGCTTACTATTTAGCAAGTATACCAAATAATGAAAAAGTGCCAAGAATTGTATGGAAAACTATTGGATGGTGTATAAGTAGAATTACTAAAAATAGTGATGAAGGTTTACAACTATGGGCAAAATGGACATCACAATATAAACCAACTACATCGGAAGATTTAATGGAAGAGTATAAAAGTCATAACATTGATAAAGGATATGGATGGAAAATGCTTTATAATATGGCAAGAATTTACAATGGTAAAATGGATAAAAATGATAGTATTTATGAACCACTATTTAATGATACACCAACATATGAAATGGATTACAAAGAATTTACAAGTAGATACAATGGACAATCTATTGATGTAAAACAAGTTGTAAATGATTATGATATTATTAATATTAAAGCACCAATGGGATGTGGTAAATCATATGATTTAAAACAACTATTTGCCCAAAAGAAATATAAATCAATTGTGTATTTTAGTTGTAAAAGGGCATTTGCCTCATCAATGGTAAGTGATTTTAAAAAGTATGGATTTAAAAATTATTTAGATGTTGAGCATAAAAGTGAAATTGTAGATATTAATAGAATTATTTGTAGTGTGGAAAGCATCCAATATTGTAGAGATAAATATGATTTAGTTATTATTGATGAAAGTGAAAGCATTTGTGATAATCTTATGGGAGCAATGTTTATTAAAAATAAACCAATAGAAGGTGCTACTAATATTTACAATATGATTAGAAATAGTAAAAAAATTATGATTATGGATGCTTACTTGACATCAAGGTCATATGATATGATTAAAGATATTCTTAAAGAAGATATTACAACTAAAAAATCAATCTTAATTAAAAATAAATTTAAATATGAACAAAGACAATATATTGATTGTGATAAAAGGGGATTTGTAAAGAACCTTAAAACACTTATCAATGATGGTAAAAGATGTGCCGTGGTATGTGGTAGTAAAAAATTAAGTGATAGTATTAAATTAGAACTACCAAATATTACTATTAAAGCATATGATAATAGAAATCCATTGCCACTAACTTGTGATGTAAATGATGAGTGGAAAGATTGCCAACTATTAATGTATACACCAACTATTACCGCTGGAATTAGTTATGACCCACAATGTGATGAAGGTAAAGATATTAGTAAACATTTTGATAATCTATTCATCTATTGTGTTAATAAAGGAAGTTGTCATTTTAGAGATACTATACAAGCACATAAAAGAGTTAGGGATTTTAAAAGTAAACAAGTATACATTTGTATTAATGATAATTTTAAAGGACATCCATATGAAATTATGCCACTAACAAAAGAAGGTATTATAGAGATTGAGGATAAATACAAAGCATCATTATTTGGTAGTGAAGTAAATACATTAAAATCAATGGATACACTAAACTACATCTATAATATAAATATTCATAATAAATTAGAAAAGAATATCTCACAAATTTTACTAAGGGGATTTGCTAAAAGATATTTATATGAAGAGAATATTATTGCCAATGGTAATGACCAATCAATGGAAGAAATTATGGAAGACATTGATGAATGGGATTATAGTGAGATTGATGATATTACATATGAAAAGAAAATGGAAATTAAAAGTATGATGGATGACCCAAGACCAAATAAACCAATTGTAGATGATGAAGAAATTAAACAATTTGTAAAATATGGTTATAAGAATGAAACTATTAAACCAACAACATCGGAAACTATTAAACAAGAATTCTTTGACAACTTTTATCAAGAACCAATGGAAAGGAAAAAAAATAATAGTGTAAAATCTTTTAAGCAAATGCTTTATGATATTAAATATGAATTTACAAAATTTAATGAATGGAGAGATGGTAAGGCAATGGGTAGTGAGATGGAAGGTAAACCATTAGAGATGTATGATATGAAATTAAAAAGATATGAACATCTAATTAAATTCTTTAATAAACTTGGATTTATCAAGGAGGATAAGATTGATATTGATAATGAATTTGTTGGAGATGATTTTAATAAACTTGGTGATGATTATAAAGACATTGATGTAAAAGCATTAAATACAATGATGAATGATGGATATATTAGAATTACTAAAAAAGATGAAGCAAAGAAATCACTTAATAGTAAACAAATCAAGGGCATCTTTAATCAACTACTAATGGATGAATTTGGTATGGAAGTTTGTAGTAAAGGATTAAAGTATGTAAGGGTAGAAGGTAAGAAAAAGAAACTAACTAAAATGGGTGTGAGAAATTATTGTGCCAAAGCAACTAAAAAAGATAGTGAAAGTGAAAAGAAAGAAAAAGAAGAATATGAGAAAAAGTTTGGAGCAAAGGACTACAATAAATTTAATGTGTATAGAGAAAAGTTTAGTGAGGATGAACCACAATTTAGTCCATCGGATTGGATGGAAGATAATAGTGATGATGATAGTGAAGATTGTAGTGAATATGATAATAGTGATGATATGGAGGAAGATGATGAAGAAGAAGAAATCAATGACCTTGATATGGGTATTAAAACTATTGGAGTATTTAAAATGAAACCAAAAGAAAAGAAAATCACTAATATTAGTGGACAAAATATTATCCTTGGTGGATGTAGTGTATGTGGTAAACCTTGTATGAATAGTATGTGTATGAAATGTATGATGGCAACCAACTAACAAAATCATTAACTAAATAGTCAATAAATATACAACTTGGTTGCCAAAATTAAATATATATCATTTGATGAATATGAAATATAAGTGCCTTACTATAAGTAATATATATCAACACATATTAAACCATATTAGAGTTGAGATAGATGTAAAATTTACTACAACCTAATAAAGAGTTTACATTACATTTGCCAAGGGTTTACCATCTAATATAGACCCCCCCATCTTATGGTGTCAATTCTTATTAAAAATTTAAAAAAAAATATTGTGTGGACTTATGGTAGGGTATACCCTATGGAATATTCGGCAAAATCCGCACTAATTATGGTGGTAAATCCTTATTAAAATTTAAAAAAATATTATGTTGGGACAAGGTGATAGACCCCCCCCTACTATAAATCATTAGTAAAATTTACATCCAATTATGGTGGTAAATCTTATTAAAAATTAAAAAAAAATCATTAGTAAAATTGTAAGTAAATGTAATGTAAACTCTTTAATAAAGTTGAGATAAAGAGGGTTGTTAGTTGATATAGATTACTTATAAATTTTGACTTATACTTCGTGTGTATGGTCGGATATATACTAAAAATGGGTGGCAACCTAATCACAAATTCATATCCTAATTAGTCAATACATTTGAGAGTTGGTTGCCGCTTGATGAGATGAGATTGGTTTACTTTTTATATTTATTTTTATACCAAGATTTATCTTTATTATTATGATGCCAACAACTACCACAAATCTTTTTAAAACCTTCACCAAATGGCATAGGTTGACTTGGTTTAACTAATTTAACACAACATTGACTACATTTAATCCAACATTTATCTTTACCTAATAAACAAGTTCTACAATAATTATTCATATGTGGGTATTTATATCCACCTTTTTTATTAATACATAAATCTCCACATTTAGCACAAGGTTTATGTGTTTTCATCTTTTTTGCTAATTTTTCATTGTCTTTTAATTTAGTAATAATTTGTCCTAATTTATTAGCAAGTGCTTGATTTTCACTATATACATTCTTTAACTTTTCTACTTGGGTTATACAACTTGACCCAATAACAATACATTTATCAGTTTTATTATGATTAAATATATGTAAATTTTTAAGATGTTGTTTACCACAAATACACAAAAAACATTCTTTTTCATCTTTACAATTCTTTTCATAAATATTTTCATTTGTTTTTGTGCTATTATAATCATCTTCTTCTTCATCATATTCTATCATTTTATCATAAGATAAATCCATTAAACTATCAATAAAAGTTTGTCCACCAATTTGCTCCAATTCACTTTTAAATGAATATAAAGTGGATTTAAATAATTTAGTAAGTTGCTCATCGGATATATTAAGTTTATTCTTAATGAGTTGCTTAAATTCGGATGTATTCATATTAGTTGAGGTTGATGCCATTGTATTATATATATATATAAATTAATCTTTAAACTATTTAAATAAATTATATATATTAGTTGATACTTAAACTATTTAAAAAAAATTAGTTTAGGTAAAGAAAGTAAAAAAAGTAAAATACAGATAAAAATATATGTCAACCTTGTTGTAATTTTGTTGACTAATTAGTTAATGATTTAGTTAGTTGGTTGCCGCTTCTGCTGCTTGTTTTTCAGCAAGTTTTTTTGCCTTTCTTGCCTCTCTGTATTGCTTCTGTTTAATTTTAATAGCATCTTTATTCTTTTCATAATAAGATTTTTGGTATTCATCTCTTTTTTGTAATTGGGATTTATTCTTTTCTACTTCTTGTGCTGTGGCATTCTCTTTTAATTTATAAGTTTTATCATAATATTGTTTACTTGATTTCCTACAAGTTGCTCTCCTTGCTTCTAATCTCTGTGCCATTAAAAAGTAATCCTTTTTGAGTTCATCAAGATTTTTATGTTGCCAAGCATTTTGGCATAATTCGGTATTTGACATTATCTGTGTTGACATTGTTTGTATTATATATATATTAGATAATAAATATTTAAATCAATTTTTTATTTAAATATATATCAATTGATTTAAAGAAAAATAAAAAAAAACTAAACTAAAAATAATTTATTTAAATATCTTTTTTCTACATACAGCACATTCTATATGTTTCGGATATTTATTACAACTTGCTTTTAATTGTGCTAAACAATTCCTATGATAATTATGTCCACAACTTGTGGTCTCTAATTCATCTCCATCTATCTGTTCTAAACATATTGGACACTCAACACTATGTTTTGCCTTTTTATATAATTCTCTAATAAATGACATTAAAAAACTATTAGTTTCATTATGATTTTCATTAAATGTTTGTTCTCCTTCATCAATGGTTTCATTTACTTCATCATATATATTGGTCTGTAAGTCAAATAACTCATTTCTTAATTGATAATATTGACCCCAAGCATATCTACTTTTACGGATTTCCTTAAAGTATTCTTTTTTATAATCTGTTGGCATTATGATTTGTTATTATATATATTAGTTGATAAAGTTTTAAACTCTTTTTTATTTATATTTATATTAGTTGACATTTAAAGTTCAGAATAAACAGCACAAGATTTTTAAAATCCTCTGGGTTCATTTCATCAGTTTTAATACTCATAGCATCCTCTAATGCCCCATAAATATTGTCATTAAATAATTTTTGGATGTTGACATCTTGATTATCTGATGTAAATTTTTCAGTAAATTCCATATTTATTGGTTGATAATTGATTGTTGACATTTATATACTATATATATAAACTAATAAATATTTAAATCAATTTTTTATTTAATGTAATAACAGAGAGTTTAAAGAATTTAGGTGTAAAAAAGATAAATAAATATGGGATTGGTTGACGAGCATAGCGAGTAGCAAAGCGGCAACCAACTCACATATTTATTTACTTTTTAGTTAATAAAATTACAAGTTGGTTGCCATTTTAATGGCAATCATTACTTGTCATTTATTTCTTCTTTGCTGCTCTGACTTTTGCCATTTTTGCTTTCATATCTTCCTTCTGTTTTGTGGTCTTTTTCTTTTTAATTACTACAACACTTCCATCTGCTTTGGTTGCTGTCATATTACCAGATTTCTCTGCTCTTGCCTTTTTACCTCTGCCCTTTGCTGCTGTTTTCCTATCAGCATCTGATGGATATGCTCTGACAATTGGTTTAACTCTTTTATCTGCTGGTCTTGGTTTTCCTCTAACTTGTTTTTTTGGTTGTTTATCTCCTTCTGGTTTAGCACAAGTTTTATATGTAGCACCATTCTTTGCTTTCAGCTTAAAACATTTTAATTTTTATCTTTTTCTTTTTTGGTTCTTCTTTTTTAGGTGCTGCTGTTGCTTTACCTTTTGCTCTACTATCTTTTGTTCTCAATCTTCCATATTCTTTCTTTTCTTCTGGGGACATATCCTTAACTTTCTTGTTAAGTTTTGCTTTGTATGCTTTACTCTCTGACATAGTGTATATATATATATTATATTTTATTTTTGCTACAAAATATAATAAAACTAAAAAAACTAAAAAACTAAATTAATAAAAAAGTGATTGTTTACAATAAGGACAATCATTATGGTCTTTTATCCATTTTTTTATACATTTTTTACAAAATTTATGTTTACATCTTAATTCTAAACCTTCATCAAAAATATCCAAACAGATTGGGCATTCTATTTCCTCAATTATTCTTTTTCCTTTATCCTTTTTATCTGTTATTACATTCCCATTAATATCTATTATATTATGTTTATTCTTCCAAAATTCTGATGTATTTAATGCTTGTAATACTTTACTAATATGTTGGGATGTTGTCTGACTAAAATAATATCCATATTTTGCTGTTTTCCCATAAACATTAAAAAATAATTGATTATCTATTATTACTTTATTTGCTATTGGTTCATTATAACTATAAAATACATCATTATCAAATCTAAAACTATTGCTCTGATTTCTAAATACCATTGGTATGCCGTGGCATATTGTATTTAATCCTATGTCTATTATTTCATTTATATTATTTATTGGCATATTGCTTATTATTATATTAGATTTAATATATTTTTTTCTTACTGGACTTTTTGTAAACTTCTTAAATCAATCTGACTAAAATTTCTAATATAACTTTCTTGTATACTAACTCTGTTTGCTCTTGTCTGTGGTAAATTTGCTCTACCACTATTAACTCCACTTGACAATTTAAGTTCATAATCTTGATTTACAAAATTCTGAATTTGTCCAACATTATTACTATAATCTGCTGCTACTCCAAGTAAATCTGGATGGGTATTATCACCTCTCTGTGCTGTATTACTATTTGCTCCATCAGCATCATAATCACCAAGTAAACTATCATTAGTTAATCTTACATTACTTGATGTATGTGCCGCAAGTTTACCTCCAAGTAATGCTCTGCCAAATTGTAATCTCAACTCAGCATCACCTTGGATGGCAACTGGATGATAAGTTAAATTTGGTGCTACGGCAACACCAGCAGTTGATGATGACTGGGCATTTGGCACAAGTTTAGTGGCAAAATCATTAGGAAATCTAATGTTATTTTTTGCTTGTTGATATTCTACTAAACCACAAGGCACTCTAAAATTATTCTGATTAAGTAAATAATTATTACTCTGGTTGTCATCCAAAAATGTATTAACAACACCTTTAACCATCTGTAATTGTGGTGTATAAGTATTACAATTTTCACTACTTACTACATCATTCATTAAATTTACTCTACTATTCATTGTAAGCACTGGATTATAACTTGATAAATCTTGTTGATTTGGCACAGCATATTTACCTTCTAACTTTACATTTTTTAATATATATGACACACCAGTTGGGTCAGCATTTAATGTTAAAGCATTAATACTTCTAAATCTACTATGAAAAACAGCAGCATCTGGTGATAAATGTAAAGTAATTAGTAAACCACCAGCAAATCCATTACCAAGATGAATAAGTTGTGATTGTAAAAGGGCAACATCTAATTTAAAACTAAAAAATTGTCCTACATATTTATCTGTAAGTGCTGCTGCTCTGCTCTCACCAATTGTTGGTGTATTGTTCAGATGTCTATTAGTAAATCCACTGGATGCTCCACTACAAAGATTTCTTGTTAAACCATTATTTAAATAATCGTCTTGGTTTATTTTATGTCCCATTTTTAAAGCATTATATCCACTATAATTTATAATAGTTTGTAATTCAGTTTGAGTTTTCTTGGATTGGATTACAACTTTATCTATAACAGATGCTACACCATTCCAATTTGATGTATTAATACAATTCTGTTTCTGTATTGTAGCACTACCATTATTAACATCATAATTTGCTATATCTGCTACTGCTGTTGTAATATTACCACCATCACTATCTTGGACTAAAAATTGACCAGATAAATATAAATTGTTTACATCCAATAAAACATCTTGTGCTGGTATAGAAAACTTAATAGTTGGAAAACCATTTTTATGACTATATCCATCGGTTAATTGTCCACCACTTAAATTTACTGGATTATCATTAATTGGGGCAAGTGAAAAGTTTAGTTTTTTACTCGGCATTGTATATATATTAATTATATATTTTATTTTTTAAAAATAAATATATAACTTTACTAAAAAAATAAAAAAAATTAAAAGTTTTAATTCTGAAATATTGGCAACCTACTCACATATTCATTGACTAATTAGTCAATAAAATTACAACTTGGTTGCCACCCATTTTTAGGATGAAAAAATTACTATATATTTAATGTTCTAATGACAATCCACTCTCTCCATCAATATGTAAAATCTTTTTACTAAAAACAAATGTATTCATTCTGATATTACCAATCTGAGAGTTATATTTATCATTACCTCTTACAGCACTAAAACCAATTCTAATTTGTGGTTCAGCATTCTGTAAATTAAAAACACTATTACCTCTTGCCAACTCCCTTGCGTGTAAGTATCTATTTGTATAACAATCTAAACTACTATGCTCACCACTGCCAAGAGATTTAACAGCAATATTTAATGTGCCAAATGCTTTAACAAGTTCATTCTGATTAATTACTTTATCATTAAATCTTTGTGGATTATATGCCCTTAATGGATATAGTTTATTATTAATAAAATAAACAACTGAATTGAGATTGACACCAACTTCATCTGGTGCTAAACCTTGATGATAATGATTTTGTGGGAAAAATTGTAATCCATCATATTGTGGGTCTTCATACATTGTAAAAATACTTACTGCTTTACTGGCAACACTGGTAATATCTTGATTAAAATTTGTCTGAGATTGTGGTATACTATCTCTAAATAAATCATAAGATGTAAATACATAATCTACATTTTTCATTTTAGTATCTGGTGGCATTTCTTGTAGCAATCTAAATTCAGCATTTCTTATTCTATAAGCAATATTTGGTGCTGTCAACATAGTTGCCGCCCTTAATTGTATACTACCATCACCAAAGTTATTTAGTGGTGTAAGAGCAGCACAAGTAATTTGGACTTTACCAGCATTATCTGCTAAACCAGTAATAGTCCTATTTAAGTTTGTAGCACCAGCATTATATGACACTACTAATTCTTGTCCTACAATTAATCCAGATGCTTGGATGTCCATTGGGGTTGTTAAAGTAAATGTAGTAGCATTATTAGCAAAATCATCAATTAATACTGGTAATCCCATAGCATTACTTAAATGACTTACATTTAAGGCAGTTTCACCAGTAAAAGGCATATCCATTACTTCTAATGGGTCTGCCATTACTAACTCAATTCTTAATCCACCCATCTGTAAAATTGGCACAAGTGCTTCATCATCCCAATGTCTGAATATACCACATCTCAATGGGCAAGTAAATCTCACTGGACCATTCTGACTTGACCCATCATTATTAAGTTGTGTTAATCTACTACTTTCTGGTTGACCATAATTATTTGTCCAATTGTGATAAGATAAAGTTTGAGCATTGGTGGCAAGTAAACCCCTTTTACTAAATAAACTATTTGGGCATCCCTCTGTATTTGTTAGATTTGTTGGGTCATCAAATCTATATTGTAGTTCACAAGATTGCCATTGATTATAATTATCAAGTGTTTCTAAAAGCATCCCATTTTGTGCTGAAAATATATTTACTTGCTTTATTATTGCTGATATGCCACCAGTCCTTAATGATAATTTAAGATTAGCGGCAACATTTTCTATATCAAAAACTAAATAACTATCCCTACCTTTTATCCATCCTAATGATGGGTCTAAGTTAAAAACAATTTTCTGTCCACTGACAAACTCTGTGCCGTTTTCTGGAATAATACTAACATATTTAGCATTATTAGTTTGGGCATTCTGTGTAATCGGATTTGCTGCTGGATTTGACATTGTATATATATTAATTATATATTTTATTTTTTATAAATAAATCTTTTATATAATTAATTTTATAGTTTTTTTACAAATAAATAAAAATTTATAAAAAAATATAATATATTAATATATTGTAATGTCTAATAAAATTCATAAAAACGGAGATTTTTTATTATCCTTAAATACACAAGTTATTGGGTCTGTATATGTTGGTGGAGCAAATGCTTTACAAATATCTGTAAATACAGAACAAGAAACCACAACAAATCCTTTACCTACATATATCCTTAATGCTTATGAATATAAAGAAGCATATAAGCACGATTATGACAATGAAAGTGTTAATAATTTATCCAAAATGACAAAAGTAAATAGTATAAAAATTAAAGTGTCATCAGATACTGAAAATAATGATTATGTTGATACATTTAGTGTTGATTGCCAATATATGACTTTTACTATATCTAATCCATCTATAAATGATATTTTTTATGATTTTAAAGCATCTGTAAGTAATTTAGTAGTTGATAATTATGTTGTAAGAGATAAACTTTTAGAATTAGATGATAAAGCATTATTAGTAAGAAATGTAAGTGATTTTAAATTAGAATGTGTTGCTGGTCAACATAGAGGCATAAGTGCTTGGCAAATGAATTGTAAAGGAGAATTAACCAATACTGAAAGGTTATTGTATGATGGAAATTATATAACAACAATGGGATATTTTGATACAACAGCATCAGAAGAACATAAAGCAAATACTATTATTGTTAAATCAGATAATGCCAATGATAATATTGCTGGATTTGGAGCAAGAAAAATAAAAATTAGAGGATTAAATGCTGCTTGGAATGAAATAGATGAAGTTTTAAATTTAAGTGGCACAACAGAAGTTAATAGTATAAATCAATATTCAGAAGTTAATTATGCGGAAATTGTAGAAAGTGGCACATATTATACTAATGCTGGTAATATTACTATATATAATGGAGATTTAAATGGAGGAACAAGCACAAATCCACAAAATAATATAGTTATAAATTATGGTTTACATTGTAATCCACAATATTGTCCACCACAAGGATATGACCTACATATATTAAAAATATCTGTCCACTCTCATTGTGAAGATGAAGCAGAATTGGTTTTTAATAAATATCATTGGATTTTAAATAATGCTAATGTGAATAAACAAAGATTAAAAACTTTTCATTTACACGGCAATACATCTTTTTTCTTCCTTTTC
>Ga0181397_1000584_pt1 | contig 13697 bp, 10 predicted proteins | sample 20SPOviralmetaG_FD_130126 | JGI IMG/M metagenome (GOLD analysis project Ga0181397, IMG submission 130126) | Marine viral communities from the oligotrophic San Pedro Time Series (SPOT) site, San Pedro Channel, CA, USA - 20 SPOT_SRF_2011-02-23 | ecosystem: Environmental > Aquatic > Marine > Strait...
CACTGAAATCTACATAAGCGACAACACGCAACCAAATCAATCAAATCAAAAACATTAAAAATTTGATTTGGTGTTATTCTACTTCTAGCATTACAAACAACTATACAAAATGAACACAGACAATACAATGGTTTCTGTAGCAGAGGTTGATGAAAATATGGCAATCGTCCAGAAGAAAATGGCAGAATTACAATGGAAGATTGTTGAGTTGGAAGAAGAAGTTTCACTCATCAACAGCGAAGAGATGGAGAATGAAGAGAAGATTGCTGGGTTAGAAAATGAGAATGAGAGATTAAGGAAAGAAGTAGCAACACTGAAAGAGGGTGAGATAGCACATCTAGGCAAAATAGACCTACTCCAACATCAACTAGCAGGGGGTGTCCTACACACACCGGTAGTAGTCCAGGATATCAACGGCAAGGATGTAAAGGTTCCCAGTGAAGAAGAATGCCAGCAAATGTTTGGTGTCAGTCAAGAAGAATTCATTATGCTTGCCAAGGATAGTGATTGTCAATATTAGATGTTTCCATTTTGGCAACAATTATGGTTTTGAGTTTTAAAACTTTATAAAAATTTGATTTGTATAATTAATTTTTTTGTAATAGATTTTATGTCAATTTATTTCTACCATCGCAATCTAAAAGTAATGTTTAAAAATAATCTAACAGAGAAAGAAACAGATATTGAGTATTTTAAAGATATTGGTAGTAAATTGATTTTTGAGGGTTTTAATAATAATAAAAATTTAAAACAACAAATTAGTATTTATACTTCTTATGTAAAATTTATACAAAAGAAGAAATTATATAAAATCAATGAAGATGAAAGAGATTACTATATTGCCTGTATTTTGGCACTTTGGAAATTAAATGTTTATGATCCATTTGATGCTGATAGTCCTTTATACATATCCCCTATGAAAAAGAAAAAGTCTGTGAGTAATTAGGTTTAGCATCTTCGGGGTTTTTAAGCATACTTGATGCTATTTCTGCTTGTTTGATTTCTGCTTGATTTTTACTTTGTAATAAAGTCGCAACTGGTTTTAAATCTATTTGTCTTGTTTTGGTTATCTTATATATCACTGAACTAGATTTATCTACTTTAGCATAACTACCATCAGGGTCGTGGACACTTGTTTTAATAGCAGTTATTACTCTTTTTTCTGTATTTGTAAAACTTAATTGAGTTTCTTGTTGAGAATAAAAATCTCCGTATCCATTTATCTTATTCACTATTGCTACAACCGGTCGGTTCACTGCTCCTGATTTCGCTGATGTTTCTTGATTACCACCAACAAATGATGATTGAGGTAAGAGATTACTTCTAATTGTAAAATAAGGTCTTGCTGTTTTTGTAGGTAAATCTAATGCTGTTATTCTTGTGCTACCTTTTCCATCCTCAAAAAATATAGTGACAGGGGGTCTTATATTGTCAGTCAAATTTGTTGCTGTTTGTTGGTAAGTTAGAGGAGGATTTAATGTGTAAGTGGATATTCCGTATCCATTTTTTGTCCAATCAATCATATCTCCAGCACTAATAATTGCTTGAGTTGTCAGTGAAGACATATTTGTGCTATCCTTTCTATTGTTGATTTGTATTTGTCTATCTTGGTCTGTATTTATAAATTGAGAGTAATAAAATCCTAATACACCAATTAGGTTTTCATCCCAAGTCTTTTCAGGGACTATTACTTGTTCTATAAATAATCCGCAAGTAGCATCATATATCGTCCAGGGTTCTAAATTTGTTGAGAATAATAATTGATTTGGATATTGGGCGTGCGCAGTAAGTGTAAGTGCTGTATCAGGGTAAGGAGCAACATTAGGACAATAACTTGTTCCTAGCATTGCTTTATTAACTTTATAACATATACTATCTGCCTGCTGGTTTGCGTCTATTTCTCCAAGACCTCCGTTTTTGAGGCGACCAGCATTACCAACATTACCAGCACGTTCTGCTGTATGTAATCCTGTGAAACTAAATCTATCTTCATTTGTATCATAAATCAGTGAAGGACTATCAGCACCAAGTAGAATTTTATGATACAATGCTCCTGTATTATATTTTGGATTATTTGCTGTTGTTGCCATATCATTTAAATTCATTGTCAAACTATAATCTCCCTTGTAATCTGTAGCAGGATATTGTCCATTAAGAGGAGTAGTCCCTGAAGCATTTGCTACTATTCCGTTGTAGAGTAGAATACAAGCACTTCCGTAAGCACTGAAATGATAATCAAAACCAAATCTACGACCAACTGCTTGATGCGCCGCTGATAATGCTATATGAGTTAATCCGTTATACATCCAATGAGGGACTTGATTACCTGTTCTTGTAAATTGGATACCTATGTAATAAGTATCTTCACCGCTAACCGCCTGAGCGGCAGCAACTCTAACTTTTCTTGCCCATCCGTATGCTAAATCAGTGATATCACTATGTCCACCACCAGCATCTTCTCCGTATCCTACATCATCTATTCCAAAATGTGCTGTAGATGCGTTATAATCAAAGAATAACGGATATGTTGCCATACTATTGTCGTAATGATATCCTGAAGGTAAAGCAGAACTATGGGAAACACCGCATAAATCATAACCAAGTTGAGATATTGGATTGTGTCGGTAGGTGCCGGTAGGGATGCCCGAGATGGGGATTGTATCATCTTGTCTATTAAAATGTAAGTATCTGTGAAGTCCAGGTTTTATTTCATAGAAATCGGCAGGGTCATAGTTTGTTTGATAAATACCTGTGAATAATTCATCATACTTTGCTTGTATATCAAATAAAGCAGTTAAATTTTCTACATTTTCTTTTGTCCAAGGAATTGCTAAATTTAATACTTGTGCTGTTGTAGGTGTATTTCTACCATCACCGATAGCAGGTTTTAAAAATCCTTGAGAAGCATTTGTTTTTCTACCTTGTATCCAAAGGTCAGGTCTTTTTATACCAATATGTTGATATTGAGACATATAAGTGTGAGCGTTATTTGTTATTTGTTCTACATCTGCGGTCGGGTCGTGTGATGGATTAACATTTTTAAAATCAGCATACATTTGGGCATTATATAGATATCCTGCGCAATTGTATGATTTATATAAAGGTGATTCGTAATAATTTACTAAATCTTCTATAGCATCGTATCCATTCAGTGTAGATGTGGGATACGGGAAAGTTCTTCTAGTTAAAACACCTCTTTTATTCATTTGTTCTGTGATTTCGGCAGCAACATCACTAGGGGAATTAAACCCATCCTTTGATTTCATAGTGAATACTTCTTTAACAGGATGCCAAGTATAGAGTATAGCAGGGTCTCTTCTATCTTCTGCGTTTTGATACCCAGGAGTTCCCGGTGCTTCTCCACTTATTCCACCTTCTCTTCCAAGTAAATCTAAATAATTTCCAGCAGGCACACCGAAATCACTTGCTGAATTTCTGTTTCTATATACTTTTTCTGCGCGAAATAATGTATATCTACTACAATCATTTCTTATCATACCCTTTTTTAAAGTTGGTGGGTCAGGTGGACTTATCACCGGTTCACTATTTTTTTTATTTTGCCCTACTAATTTGTAATCAGCAGGGGGAAATTGATTTGCTACTCCAAGAGGTGCCCACGCTCCGTTAAAATACTTGCCTCCAGGGTCTAAATTATAAACTACATTACCATATGCTCCCGGAACATTTTGATCGGCAGTAGGGGGACTTGCCCCTGTTGTATTGTCCCATTGGTCATATGGATTAGAAAGAGAAGCATTATTCAGTGCTTTTCCAGTATGTCTACGGGGTAAACTTACATAGTGTTCACCATTGGTAGTTTTGTAAGGGGCATATATAATATTTGTTTCACCATCATTGATTGCGAAAGTATGATTTTCATTTCCACCCTTTTCGCATCCGTATCTATAAACTTGTTCTCCTGTAATTTTGTCTATTCTAGATGAAAAATCATCATAATATCCTAAATATTCTATATCTTTGCTTATTTCTGCTTCTAATGTATCTCCTCTAACTCTTTCTTTGATTTCTATAGCACCTGCCTGTGCTCCCTTCTCACTTACAAAACCGGAATGAACTTGTATTTTATCACCGATATCTAATATTAATCCATCTCCACATTCGCAAGTCCATTCAGCAGGAGTAGTGAAGTTTTGAGTAGTGCCTTCTAAACTTGATTGTCTACTACACTCTACAAGGATTGTTTCTTCCATATATATTTTATTATATATATAATTAAAAAAGTTTAAATTACGAAAATGTATTTTGTTGCCAAATTGGAAACATTTTAAAAAATTTAAGCATAAACAACTTCCATCCTGCCTTCCTTGAGTTGCGCCATCCTTACAACCTGTATCCAAGCACGGAGTGTTGATGACCCTGACATAGTTTGGCGTCTGTCATATAACTCTATACCCCTGCTATTGACACGCTCATTACGATTTAATCGGTAGCAATGCCAGTTTCCACGAGACCTAATATCACTGACAAGAGGTGTTGCCCCTCCGCCGTAATCTGCGCCCATTCCGTAATCCTCAAAAGCACCAAATTGTGCGTCCTTTACTAACTGACCCTGACCGGAGTAGATATCGCGAGAAATGTGTGGCATACGACCTTCAGTCATTAATACATTATGAAATTGTCTCGCTGAATTAGAAACATCAATAGGGAATAAAAATAAATCATTGTATCTTAAATTTGTTGTAATTGTGCCGTTAGAAAGTGCCGTCACGAGCGGTGTATCACTCCCGTAATTATTAATTAATCCCTGGTCTCCGGGTTTCTTATTTTCTACCTGAACACAAACCTTATTTACAATACGACCAGCACCACCAACATTCTGTATTAACTGACCGGAAAATTCGGCAGATGAAACATCGCGCTTTACAAACTGATAATCAACATACGAGAAACTCATATTAGCATTTGCCTGTTGATACTGAAGCATCATTTCCTGTGGATAAAAAATGTAATCAGCAACCATCTTGACTTCATCTCTAGTGATAATAGCATCAGCATCCCCAACATCACCGAGAGTAGTGCTAATACGAGTTGAGTTAGCAGCACCAAGACCACCAGCAACTTGAGGGGTGAAAGTAAGATGAATGGCAACCTGTTCCTTTAACATAAATAGGGGTAATTGGTTCATTTTTAAGAATGGGAATAAATCAGCAATAAGAATAGAAAATACTGGATTATTGTGTGTATCACACCATCCCTGGACTTGGCGAGTTGCTGACGGGTCAGTTGCTTTGTCTAGGACACTCCTGCCTGTAGAAGTAGATTTATAATCAAAATCAGTGCCGTTATCAATACAAACACTATCTGCTTCATTGATACTCTCAATATTATTGACAGCAGTTCCTGCCCCATCATACTCATCCTGGCGTTCCTTGAGAGTTGGGCGGACTGCTAAACCAGTGCGTGCGGTGAATACCTGTTCACGTTCTTTAAGTTGTTCCGGAGTTATGAAATTACTTTCATACGCATAATAGTGCGCAAAGTCTTCTAGTTCACTGATAGTTTTGCCACCAATAGTTAGTCGCACACGCTGAAGTAGAGATGCGATACCAATATTAATAGGGAAAAAACTATTCTGTCCTTGAGTAGGATTAGCAAAAACACCTTTATCAACAGAAAGTGTAATGCGAGAATTAGAATGTAAAATACCCTTATTTGTGAGCACAAATCGGCATTCATTCTGTGAAAACGAAACCGGTTCTAAAATCTCCGTTGCCACATCAATTGCTGTATCAGTTGGAATAGTCCCAATTTTGACTAAATCCGGAATTGCGCCAGCACCAGGGGGAGCAGACCCCTGTGCCTGTGTCATAGCAGAATTATTAATACTAGTCATATTTATATTATATAACTTAACAAAAATAAAAATAATAATATAAAAAATTAAAATTTATTTACCCTTTATTTTAATACCTGAATACCCGATGGGGTGCTTACACAAGTTTGTTTAGAATGAACAAAAAGGAAAATAGATTGCGGACTATCAGTAGTAAGTCTTAACTGAAGTTGGACACCGAATGGGACATTTGCGAAACTGATACCCTGGTCGCTAATAGTATCATAAGCAACACCAAGACCCCAAGCACTTCCTCCATCCTTCATTTCTTTTGCCTGAACATAATTATCAGTCATAGCAAAATACTTGTAATTATTAGGTTTTACACTTGAGCGATTTACCTTGGCAAATCCCATCACTGAATTAATGTAATTTCTTGCTAACTGACTATCAATTGTTGTATTACCTGTTGCCTCCTTTTGGAGTGTATCAAGGTTGTATTGTAGAGGGTATCTCTCACCTGCCCTTGTAAATACCGCCTGCTCTACCACCGCTACTGAACCATCATTATTAGTAAAGGGAAGAGTTGCTAATCCGTCTCTGCCTAAGTTATTGATATGACTGGCAGGAACAACATTCATATAAGCACCCAGCACCTTGGATAGGGCAAGATTAAAATTGAGATTAGCATTCGCTGAATTAATAGTTTGATAATACGATGTAATAGAGTTGTAAACAAATGTATTTGTAGTCTGCGACATTAATTGAGAAAGTTGGTCAGGTGGTGGAACCATCGTTTCACAAACAAGTCTAACATTAGATAATTCATAATGAGCATTGAGAAGATTAGCAGTAGTATTATCCTTAGAAAATAATACATTACTATCGGGCGCTAACTGGATTTCTACGCGAAGTCCACCAACACCCCAAGTGCCGGACAGAGGGATAGGGTCTTGACCCAAAAATAACCCACAAACCAGCGGAATACAAAATTCATTTTTTCCAGTTGGTTGGTCTGCCTGTGTATTGGTAATTACACCTAACTCCTGTGCTTTAAAGTTGGGGAAACGTAGTGAAGTTTCATATGTGTGTCCAGCAAAATCATCAACAGATTGAGTGACGGAGAGGTATGAACTCATCATACGATTGTGATGATTTATGCTTTCCATTACTTGAGAGGATTTCTGTGAAAAAATCGTTAGTTGGTCTACAACAGCATTTACACCTAAACGCTCATTCATACGGATACCATCTGCCTCAACCGGTAGAGTAGTGCCACCAGCATCCTTCCAAATCGTGAATTCACCGACAAGACGGATTGTGCCTGGTTTGATAAATCTATCCTGTTCACCAATTAGAAATTGGATAGTTGGTTGCCCGTTGTAATACGATAATTTACCATCACTGGTAATATTACTTGGGACTATTTCTTGATGCGTGGAATAACTTGTCATTTTATTTATACTTAATCCAAATAAAAATTTTAAACACTCTTAAAATTAAAAAATCAATAATGTTGCCATTTTGGAAACAATCTTTAGCAAAGCATACTTCGTTTAGATTACAACCTGAATAGAGTTTCCACTAATTACAATTCTACGAAGGTGAGCACACCAAACATTCCAAAGTTTATTAAAAGCAGGTGCCGTCACTTCCTGATACTCAACCTGTAATTGGAAATCCTTACCTCGTGTATCATATACACCATCCTGTAGTGAAAGCGCACGACCAATTATAAAATTCTTTTGGAAATTTAGCATAGAATGCGGTTTGATACCCGCCATCACAAGTGCTTTTTCTAACTCAATTAGGGGTTGCTGGTCTACTGAAGATTTAGAAGAAATCTTACTACATTTTACCTTACGAGATGGATTTAATTTACCATCATAAAATAACTGATATTGAGTAATGTGGTCAGTGATACCTACAAGACCAGGTCTAACGCTATGATTTGCCATTGAGGGCACACCATCCTCCTGTCGGTCATAGTATTCTATTTCCGTGCCTTCACCACGCATAATATCACGCTGCGTGTATACCGAAGCATCAGTAGGGATTGCTAACACAGATTTGGCGCGAGATTGAGTAAGAGGAACTCGTAGAGTTGTAAGTTTTTCACTCATAATCTGTGAAGTTTTGTAATTAGTAAATGATAAGAAATCATAATTCATCGCTCCACCTTCTTTCATCATAGACGCTAACTTGCTCTTGTATCCTTCAGGCATCATAACCTGCTGAACAATAAATTCACAATCCGTAATTTGATAACTTGGTTTCCAAGCAGAAGCAGTAGCATTTGCCACAGAAACATCAATTAACACAAAATTCTTATCCATTGTATTTGTTGGAGAATACTTGGCAACCAGCGTTATTTTAACGCAATTCTTCTGTCCTGCTACATACTCAATAGATTGGATTACTCCGTAAGCAGTATTAACAACAGATGGATTGAGAGTATCTGTATCAGTATCAAGAAACGAAATATGCTGACCAACACAGAAGGGGATTTGACTACCACCAATAGAAGCATTAACTGCCATCATATTGTCTCGTCTAATATAAAATTCTTGGAATGCCGAACCATTAGCAACTGAACTGCCGATAGGATAAACCGGGGCGGCATTTGGGTCAGCAGGGTCAGCAGTATCACTAGCATTAAATGATAAGCAAACAGGATTGGACATTAACTTCCTCTTGCGATTACAAGTATCAAGTTTCTGTATACAATGTTTAGCATCTTCTAAAATTATTTCTACAATAAGACCATCAGTGAGACCAACAGGGAAAATCTTATCATTTGAGAAAATACCGGTATTTAATGGGAGTAAGCATTTTGCCTTTTTAAATCCAGGTTCATTGATCGCGCTATCACGGACACCCTTTTCTAATTCATTAAAGTAAGGATTATTATTAACGTTATTTGCTGTATCACTACGCAGACCCATTGTAGAGCGGTTGCGCTCATCATAGTAAACGCAACCTTCGGTAAGCGCCCGCTTTTCTCTAATAGTATCATTTAATTCATAATCATACTTCACAGCAGTTAAAACATTGTAATTTTGGTATTCCTCAAGTAATACACGACCTGCCCCTCCGGAATAGACCCTCAAATCCCTGATTAAAACCTGCCCCCCAAGTTGTCCATCTAACTGAAGAAACAGAGGGTTGCTGTCATTCTTTAAAAGAACATCAAATTTTAAATAACTCTCCTTTGGTTGGAAAAAATCAATAGAAGAAGGAATATGAAACTCAACCTTCTGTCCTGGGTTATAATCCAGTCCGTGCTCTGCTGGAACCGCAATTCTCTGTTGTCCAATCGGGATTTTATCTTCTGCTGTCCAAAAATTTGCCATTATATTTTATACTAAATAAAATAATAAAAAAAAAATCAATAAAATCAAAAAGTTGCCAATACGGCAACATTCTAAATTAAACCAAAGGTAAGCGATGCTATATACTTGTTAAAGGATTATGAGACATATTACCAACAAATCCTAAACTTGTGAATGCTTCACCAGTTGGTAAAGCAGTATCGCTTAATTTTGGTGCTTTGGAAGCATCAGTAGACCCATCAGCATTAATACCAACCTTTTTGTTATCTGCTTTTTGATCTTCATAATCACCGATAATACCTGTAATAGCACCTGCTAAACTAACGGCACCTGCTAAAGGAACAAGTAAACCACCTGTAAATGCTGATGCTACATCTAATGCTGAACCTGCTTCAGTGAGTATTTCACTTGCTTTATCCGTTCCTGACATCGCAACACGATTGCCTTGAGCATCAACTCTTGTAAACATAGATTTTCCACCTGTTTGGACTAAACTATCAATTTGTTCACCGGCAGCAATGAAACCACCTGCTGCCCCTGCTGCTTTTCCACCGACAACACCTAAATCTTCACCACCACCTAATTTCACAATTCCTTTTTGGACTATACCTTCTACACCGGATAATCCCTGTCCACCTGCTTCAGCAGTTTTAAAAGTATCAAGTCCTGCCATCCCTTCACCGCCTAAAGCAGTTGGTAATTTAGTTCCACCAAACATTTCATCTGCCCCTGATACAAAACCTCTACCAGCACCCGATACTACTGCCCCTGAAAACCTGGTTCCATCTGCTGCCAATTCACCTGTAGTTTGGGCAGCACTACTCAATCCTCTCCCAGCATCTTGTAATAATGCTGGTGTAGTATCTAATCCTTCATCTGCTCCTTCCATCACTCGTCCAGTTTCACCTAAAAATGCTCCCGCTGGGTCTTGTTCTGCTTCTCTTGCTGCGTTTGCTGTATCTTGTGCCGCTACGCTTCGGGTTGCTAGTTGCTGTTTCCTTGCTACCATTGCTCCAGATGTCCTAAATGCGCGCGCTCCAGCAGCACCACCTTGAGCAGCACCTCTAAATCCTCCGTAGAGACCTTTTGATGCTGTAATTACATCCTGAATATCACCAACATTTTCCCCCGTATCTTTTTCTGTTTCAGTATTATCTCCTGCTTTTGTTTTTTTAATTGTATTGTTAAAAGCAGTTAATTTTTTGTTAAACGCCAACTGCCTGTTTTCTCTTTCTAACTCAATTTGTCCGTGTAGTGAATTCTGCTCCATCACAGCATTTGATATCCCATACATATCTGCCATCTTTTATATTTATATTAATTATAAGTTATTTTTTCATATCGCTTAATTCTAAATCTTCATCTAGTTCAGGGACATCACCAATTATGTTTTGACCCTCTGCTATCAATTCCTCAAAATTTTTATATGCTTTAGGTGGATTGCTTTGGAAATCCATATGAAGAAAATTATATTTATCAGGTGTTGCTTTTTTATAGATTTTTAACCAATTATCTGCTCCACCAAATACATCTCCGTATTCTTCTGCCATCTTTCCTAACTCTTTTTGATTTGGAAAAGGTGAACCAACAATCACATTTGTAGCATTCTGCCTAATGATTGGACTACAAGACCTGAAATTTTGACTACTAATAATTAATAATCTAATATTAAAATGCCTAAATCTACTTGCTAAATGATTTATTCTTGCTTCTCTGCGAATACTACCTAAACAATCATCTAAAATGACCCCAATATCAGGTTGTTCTTCTTTCTTATAAGATTTCTGTTGCTGAACAATACCATCAATAATACTATCATCATAACTATCGTGTGTATCAAATGCTTTCTTTAAGAAGCGGGATGTAATATCATTTGCGATTGTGTTTGATATGATGGTTGTTGTATGGAAACGCTCTTGAGCATCATAGAAACCCATATCGCTGTCGCCTAACAAAAGATTACTGATAATCGTAGATTTACCTGTGCGAACCGGAGAAATCATCAATAATAATGCTCCTCCACCAGCGCCCGCAATTTGAGGGAGATGCGGATGTATTGGAGGGTGGTTGTCGCTTCCGTCATCTTCCAGCGGAACCACAGGCATAATTTTTGGCACACGTTTGCCTTTTCCCACATTATCTGTTTTTCCTGAATCGCTTTTTTTCGCGCTCTTGTTATCATTGTTATTCATAATATAAATATTATTTTTTAATTTAAATAAAGAAAAAAAAAATCTCCAATAAAGATAAAATAATGAGATTTGCTATTCCATCCTACAAACGCTCAAGTTTAATTATTAAAAATACATTATCTACTCTTGTTAAGTGTAATGTAAAACTTACAGATATTGATATTTTTGTATCAAGTGAAGATGAAAGAATAGATTATGAAACTCAAATTATCAATAAATTTTTCAGTGAAAAAATTAATGTAATTAATACATCAATTGTAGAATTACACAAAAGGTTAAATTATATACTTAATGAACATTATGATGAAGGGCAAGAAGTTGTATTGATAGAAGATGATATTAGAGCAATCCGTAGAGGTAAAGATACTATCAATATCAAAGAATTTTGTAAACAAGCATTTGATACATTGAGATTTGAGAATTTGTATCTTTGGGGTATATCACCTACCTCTTCACTGATGTTTCATAGAGAAGGATATACAAATGATTTTAAATTTATATTAGGCACATTCTACGGCACAATTGTTAGAAAAGAAAAAGATTTATATGTAAATAATACATATAAACAAGATTGGGAAAGAAGTGTTTTATATACTATAAAAGACAAGGGAGTTGTAAGATTTAATGACCTATATTGTATGACAACTTACAAAACAAAAAAAGGTGGATTAGGTGGTATAGTAGGCACGGATAGATTAGAAAAAGAAATTAATGATGTTCAGTATATGATATCAACCTATCCTGACTATTGCTATCAAAACTCTAAAAAACCTAACGAGATTAAATTTTATCAAAATAAAAAAGTTAGATCGCTTTTAAAAACTAAAACCGAAAATGTTGCCAATTTGGCAACATCTAACCAGAATTAAATGCTGATGCCCAAGGGTCATTAGTTCTATTTAGTGCTGAATTAATATCATTAAACACTTTACTATCGTGAGCATCTCTTGCTTTCTGTTTATATTTCATTTCTTTTCTTTTCTTTCTTTCTGTGTCATATTGAGAGACACCGGCATAAATCATTTTTTGGACTTGGTCTGCTGTGAAGTATTGCTGATTTGCCCCCGCAGGTGCTGGGGCAGGTTCAGGTGTAGGAAAGGTGGGAGTAGGTTGGGGTGTTGGGGTTGGATTTTGTTTCTTTTGTGCCATACGCTTTTCCCGACCTTTCTTTAATGCTTCTAATTGCTTTTCACTCATCTTGCGTTTCTTCTTTTCCTTTACAGGCGCTATTTGGGGTATGATTGGGTCTTCACTGATTGTTTCCTCCTGCCTTAGCGATGGAGCATCAGTCTTGACTTTCTTTGGGGGCGCTTGCTTTGGTTTAAAAATATCCTCACTTTTTAATTTGTCTTTTTTTTTAGGTGGGGGAGGGAGAGGCGATTGTTCCTCCTCAACACCTTCATCTTCTTCATCTAACTCACTTATTTCTATCTCTTCCCTTACTTCTAATTCAGGTTCTTCTCTTTCAGGCATTTCTACTTCAGCAAGGTATGACATATATATATAATCCTAAAACACAAATAAAAATTATTGGATAAATTTTAAAAATTGGAATTATATTTATGTCCCTTTAGGAATAGAACCTACCATCAAATCTCGCATCATATAAATTTATTAGTGAATGCCCATACTTTCTATTGATAGCGTGGACTTTTGGTTCTATCATCTCGTGAAATTCACCTGTAGCACGAGCACCTTGATTAAAAGAAACTTCCCTAAATTGGTTTATGAGTGGGATAATTTCATTTCGGTGATTTGTTTTCGTGTTTATTTCAGTATCTTTTGCGTATTGTATTTGGTATTCGCTGGGTTCTTCCACTGGTTTGGGTGGTGCGTTTTTACCCTTTAATTCTCCAAAAGTTCTAGGAATATCTAATGTTTTGACGTAGTCAGTTCTGTGTTGTCTAAAACCCTCTAATCCGGACATCTCAAAATCCGGCGTATTGTATTGGAAATCCCCCCTCTCTTCGTATTCATTTCCTTCATCATCATCTATATGATATACCGGCGGTTTACCCTCGCTGTATTTAGAGTAAGTATATTCTCTCATCTTATAGAAAGCATACATATTTTTTAATTCTATTAAGGAGGTTCTATTCATCATCAAAAAATTGGCACCCATAGGAAACTTCGCATCAAGTAGATTTAAATATTGTGTCCTACTACCGATCTTTGGTTCTTTACCGATGGACTTAATATCTCTTAGAATTATAAAATCTTGATTATAAATGCGTCTCATAATTTTATTCCAGTATCTAGGTTGTGCTGGGTCTCGCTGAAGAATAAATGCTACCCAAAGCAATTGTTTAAATTCCGGTAATGTTTCCTTATCGTAATACGGATATCTAGTAGAGAAATACAAATCTAAATCTTCTATAG
>Ga0181397_1000585_pt1 | contig 13694 bp, 14 predicted proteins | sample 20SPOviralmetaG_FD_130126 | JGI IMG/M metagenome (GOLD analysis project Ga0181397, IMG submission 130126) | Marine viral communities from the oligotrophic San Pedro Time Series (SPOT) site, San Pedro Channel, CA, USA - 20 SPOT_SRF_2011-02-23 | ecosystem: Environmental > Aquatic > Marine > Strait...
CCTCCATTATGGACTTATGCGTCGGCGACGGATAGATTCACATCAACCAATCCAGATAATCAAGCCAATTACGGAGGTGCTGGTGTTTGGTTACATGATTATCCACTTGCCCTTAATAATATCGCCCCAAATGATAGATCCTTTGAATGTGATATATCGAATTGTAATACACAATCTGGTTGGTGTGTTGGATTAGGAAGATTTGAAGACTCACAAATTAGTCCCTTGAATAATGGTTTTAAGGCTTATGCTCCTCCCTATTGGGATAATTTCGCTGCACCTACAACTCATTTTGGTGTCAGAGATGTCAAATGGACTCACCCCAATCAACACTATGAATATGTAGTTTGTCGAATTGGTAACTTTTTGAGGGTATTTCATTCAGTAATAAATTCAGCTCGTAATGGGGCTATCAATCACGGCAGTCCTTGGAATGTTTTTATGAAAGAAATTAGATATTGGGAGGTCGCTGGGTCGCACCTTGCTGGTGCCGGACCCTATAATATGAATACCAATCCTAATGCCTATTCAAAAATAGGTTGGTCGATTGATAATACGGCTGTTGAGCCTTGGGTATATACGGCGATGGGTGGCTGGGCTAAAATTATTGATTTGACTCTTGCAGCAACAACCAAACGCTTTCAAACAAAATTAAGAGGGACAATAAATAATGTTCTATATGGTAAAATTTGGGTAAGACAACAGAATGAATATATAACGATTGATGTGAGAAGAAAAGTTACAGCGATGGACGAATGGAAAAATGGTAATCCGAGAACTGATTATTGTCGCCATTTAATTGATAATGGGACATATACGACTTGGGGTCGTGAATTAGAAACCAGAAATATTTATGATTATAGTCCAATTAATCTTGCCGAACCAACTTTCACAAGGGTTGATGCTAATGCTGTATTTCAAGATTTCAAACCAATATTAATTACAGCCCCATCAGACCCATACCTACGAGAAATGACGCAATTCTGTAACGCACAATTTATTATGGGTTTTAAAGGGAGGTCATTACAAGACCAACCAGTCGCCTCCGGTCCCAATAACACAATTTATACATTTACTTCTACATCAATCCCACAACTTACAAGTCCTAAATCATTATTTGTAAAATTGTCAAATTTTACTCATCAAACCGCAAACGGACAACAAGGACAAACAGCATCAAAATTATTAGCCCATTTACCTCGGTTTGATTCAGCTGGTAATGAAGTTGGTGGCTTATATTTTGAACCCCATGAAAGGGTTTATGTCTCTCTTGATAATGCGAATGATTTGTTTATGAATACTTTTGATGTTGAAATTTGTTATGATAATGAAGAAGTTGCCTTATGTTTGAGCGGTAAAACAATTGTATGTTTTCACATCAGACGAAAATTATTTTCGGAATTAAAAGATTAAATTTAAAATATTTAAATATTATCTATTATATATATAAATAATAATGGAATTCAATGATGATGAAATCAAAAAAATTTTAAATCAATATGCAAAGAAAAGAAACCGAGAGAAGATGTATTATAAGCAAGTAAAGAAAGATGATGAAGAATATCAAAAATTAAATCGAGAAAGGGCAAAGAAACATTATGAAAATAATAAAGATAAAAAGAAAGAAAAATATGAAAATAATAAAGAATTTATTAAAACAAGACAATTATATTATTATTATAAAAAGAATGATAAATTAGATCAAATGGTAAATAAATATCCAGATAAAATCGAATTATTAAAGAATAAAGGAATTTATATTTAATATATATATAATGAAAGAATTATATAAACCATTTGTAAGTAAAGCAAAAAATAAAAAATATTCTGTTTATGTTATGAAAGATAATAAGAAAAAATTAATAAATTTTGGTGATAAAAGATATCAACAATACAAAGATAAATTAGGTCATTATTCTTCTCTGAATCATTTAGATAAAAAAAGAAAAGAATTATATTATAAACGACATGGTAAAACAAAAGATAAAAACACCGCCAAATATTGGAGTAATAAAATTTTGTGGTAATATTAATCTATTTTTTTATAACTTTTTTTTTATATTATATTTATATATAAATATAATGTCTTATGTTGATACAGAAATTATTGAATGCACGAGACAATCGTCAGAACAAGCCAAGGGTGATAATAGAGAGAATCCAGCCCTTTTCACAAATAAATTGGGTAACACCCTTACATTAGAAGTTGGTGATGTTGTATCAGTTGAAAGAAGTTTTATTAATGGTCTTGGTAGTGGTAATGCGAAAACAATTCAATTCAAGGGACAACATATCAAACAAATCCCACCAACATTAAATACAACACCTAATAAAGTAAAACAAATTCAATATACTGAATTAGCTCACGGATATTATCAACCTAATCCATTATCAACTACACAACAATATCGAATGGGATATTATTTAGAACATCATAATATTGAAAGAACAGAAAATATAAATTTACAAGATAACAAACAAGTATTCACCATTGGTTACTATATGAATGCGAATCAATATCCAAATTATATAACCCTCCCAAGACGATTTAATGGATTAAGAAAAGGATTAGATGCGAATGTTATTATGCAATCAAGGGATTCACATAGTTTTGGTATGTGCGAACATTCAGCTCAATTAGAATGTTACTTGATTGATGATTGGAAAGAATATATAGAAGGAAATGGAAGAACAACAACAAAACAAAGAATCAAAAATGATAGATATACATTAATGTGCCGTGATCGAGCCTATTATGATGCGAATATACCCAACGCAAATACATATTTACCAGCAACCGCTGAATTAAGATTACACCCCTTATATTATCCATATCAACAATATAGAGAAAGAAAAGAAGTTGAAATTGATAAGGGATTTAATACACCACAAGAAGTCGCCGACCAAATTACAAGATATTTAAATCAATCGAATGAACCAGAAACTTTCAGATATAAAGATAGTTCAAATAAAATTCAAGTTATAAGTAATACAATTACATCAGAATGTTATAAGCCATTTAATGTCGCTTCTTGTGAAGAATTTTCAAATGATGGATATGTATTATATGTTAATCCAGCAAATGTTGGAGATAGATCCCAGACATATTTTAATTCATTCTATAATATTGGAGTTAAGAGACCAGAATTATGGTTATTTGGTCGGTCTATACCACAGAATGCTCTTGGAACAGATCATTTCAGAGGTATGACCTTGACCGCAGATGTTACAAAAGCTGGTGCTCCCCCAAAATATTTCTACACGGACATGGAATACACAAGGGAGAATGTTGAAAGGTGGAGGGATTTATTTGAATTACAACAAAATTATCCAGAATTTTGGAATAATTTAGATGAAACAATGTATTCTCAATTTAATGTTTCTCCCAAACAAGGTAACACAGCTATGTTACATATAAATAAATGGGGTTCTGTTGTTGGTAATATGAAACCGGGTGGGACTATACAATCTGAATTTGGGGACGAAGGAATGGAGGATTCTGCTGCACCAGTCAATTTAATTAATAAAGCTACATTACCATTATTTATTTATTATAATCGAGATGAAAAAGATAATTATTATGAACCTCCCGGACCAGAAGATAAGTGGAGTTGTGGTTGGGCGAAAGGATATTTAGATGGTGGAGTATGGAAAATATATTTTACTAATTATGAATCAACTAATGGTGAAGGTGTTACTGATGGAGGAGTCCCAGACCCAATATTTAGTGAGGTTGGTGATACTATTAAGGCTGGTAGATATGTAGGTTTTGATTGGAATTCAACTGGATATGGTAATGCTTGTATTATCCCTTATGCCGGATATACTTGGACTTCATTTTTAGAACAAGATCCAGCCAAAAGGTATGATATAGCTGTTAGAAATTTAGCCAATGCTAATGCAACCGAGATTGCGAATGTATTAACACAATCCTATATTGGTGCTATTAATCCCAAATGTAATTTTAATGAATTAACAAATCGATTTGAATTTAGTGAATTACATACCCAACAGAATGTTGGTAATACGTGGGACGCTGGTGACCCATTAGGTTTCACCTCTGGTAGTCCAGAGAATAGACCAGTTAATCCAAATGAATCCAAAACTTGTTATAAATTAAATCCATTTGTAAATCCTTGGGGATATAGTCCTAATTTCTTACCTTATACTCCTACAATTGAGGTTAATTGGGTCAATCCGGCTATTGCGACAGCACGATTATTCTTCAAACCAAATGAAAATATAGACCCTTATGCTGTCTTTGACGCACAAACTGGATTCTTCTTTGATGATATGGGAGTTCATGAAAGAGAATGGGATAAGACATTATGGGGTATAATGGGATTTAGTTACAATCAATTTAATGCTCCATTAACATCTAAAAATACATTATCAACAAGAGTAGGATTTGAAAATAAATATTTATTAAATAAGCCAACAACAAATGCCGAAATTAATACAACAGACAGCAAGACTTGGGTTTCGAATGAATTTGCTGCACCTCAATATACCAATCAAGTCCCTTGTCCTTTAAGGGTTCAGTCGTGGAGTGCAGCAAAAATACCAGCTCTTATTGATAGTTTCACAAATTATCCAGCCATTATTTCAGAATGTGAAAGTATAACATTATCAGCTCAAAATTTATCAAAACAAATGTTAAATCCATTTTATACGATTCGAAGTGATATTATATCTGATGTTAAATATTTAGGCGGTGGAGATAGTGGGATTCAATTACCAGTAATTGGTATTGTAGATAGATATGGGGCAGAAGGTGATTTCTATTTTGGGAATCCAAGTGATATAAATTTTACAATTACAAAACAAACAATATTAAGTGATATTACAACAGCAATTCACGATCCAGATGGGACATTTGCTGTGATTAATGAAAATTCTGGTGTAATTTACAAGGTTCAAAGACAGAAGCCACCACCACCACGAGTAATTGAAGAAATTATTGCCGAAGAAAAGAAGAAAAAATAATATTATTAATATATATAATGGCTGGTTTTCACACAAAAACATTTTTAAAACACGATGATTATATGACTCCAAAATATGCGTGGGAGAATATACAACATATAATCCCAAAAGATAAAGTATTATGGGAGGCATTTATGGGCGATGGGAAAAGTGGAGAATATTTAAGAGATCTTGGTTTTGATGTGATTCATAATGATAATGATTTTTTCGAAAGTAATGAAGGTGATATAATTGTATCTAATCCACCATTTAGTCAAGCTAAACAAATATTAAATAGATTGAAAGAATTAGAGAAACCTTTTATTTTAATATTACCTTCATCAAAAATTAATACTCAATATTTTAGAGAAAATTTTAAAAATACAGATAGTCAATTACAAATAATAATACCAAGAAAAAGAATCCAATTTGTTAAGAATGGAAATGAATTACAAAACAAATGTAATTTCGATTGTTTTTATTATTGTTATAAAATTAATTTAGAAAGAGATATATTATGGTTGGAATAAATATATTATTAATATATATATGAATCGTGATTATACTGGTGGATTATTTTGGGATATATTATTAATAACAAAATATAATGAAGATTGGATTGATTTTTATCATTCTCTTATTAAAGTTTTACCTTGTGAGAAATGTCGTGAAGAAACAAAGAAATATCATGAGTGGAAGCCATTACCCAAATTTTATGATACAAATGAAAAGAATCAATATCTTTGGGATTTAAGATTGAATCGTGGTGGTGAAGTTTGGAAAAGAGATGTAATAGAGAAAGGTTACACATTAGAAAGCTGGATCAATCTATTTGAAAATAAACCATTTTCAAGAATTAAAAAATAGAAAATATAAAAATAAAATTTAAATATATATAATATTATAAAATGAGTATTGGTGAAATTGATGAGAATGGATTAATTATTTATGAACCAAAAGAATATGATATTGAATGGATTGGACTGATGCAAGAGAAACATAAATTAAGTTCTACTGATACTGGATTACTAATGGATATTATGGATAGAGGAGCAACACAAAACCAAGCAGAGAAAACATTATTAAAATTAAAAGAATTAGCTATTGAAAAGAAAACAGAAGGACTTAATGAATTAGTAAAACCAGAAGAGCCAGAAGTGTCCGAGGTAGAAGATGAATAAAAATCATATAATTAAATATTATTTTTTTCTTATTATTTTTAAAATTTACCCCAGACACTTTTTCTTAAAATTATTTTCTAATATATAATATAAATGTCAATTGAAGAATTAATATTATTAGGTAAAGAAATATCAAAGGTGTTACAACAATCGAATCGAGAAGAACTAATAAAACCATTAGCCAAATTTATAAATGATTATGAAGAATTAAAAGATGAAGTTGCAACTTTCGTCCATGGCGAAGTTGAAAGTGAAAGTGTATCAACAGATGAAGAAATCCCAGAATTAGAAGATGAAGATATTGTTGTTAAAATTGATAAAGGTTTTCATTCTATTAAATAATTATATATCCAAGAAATAATGTGAATTAAATTTATCACAATTAAAACAAATAATTTCGCTATGATACAATGTATTTTCGAATATATCTATTGGTAATGAAATTATTGAACTAATGTTTGGATAAGTATCCCTCATTTTTCTCCATCTTTTACTTTTTATTCTTTGATTTAATCTAAATCCCATAGGACATATCATAATAATTGGTATAGTATTATCAACCAATGATAATACTTTATCCATAAATACTTCGACAGCTAATTTTCTACCACTCCCAATATTAAATGGTGGATTCATAATAACAAAATCACAATCAATAAAATTTTCTTCTTTTAAAAAATCTGTCCCATCTTTAATTTCATAATTAATAATTTCACAATTAAATAATTCTGTTAATCTTTTATCACCGCAACAAGGATCTAAAATTTTAGTTGGTGAATAATTATCAATAATAATATTATAAATAAATTTACATATTCTTTTATCTGTTGGTGTATCACTTCTTTTTTGTCCTTTATTTTCTCCTTTATTATAAACACTCATTTATAATAATAGAAATATAAAAATAATCTATATTTATTATTAAAATTAAATAAAATATCGGTAAATTATCAATAATAATCTTAAATTATGCCTTTTAATCTAACATTATTGGTATAAACACTTAAAAAGATGTAATAATTTTAAAATTAATGTATCTTTAAACCCTAAAAGAGGCATATTATTAGATTAATACCATATTTTTAACATATTAGTATCACAATTATAGATTAATAATCTTATTATCTTCTAATTTTGTTAAATTTACTTGGCTAATATGAATGCAAACATTTTCTTCAATCTTACCTCTATCCCTTCGACCACTTATTTCTTCTGTATATTCAGAAGATCCATGCTCCCAATAATATACACCATCTAAACATCTCCAAATATAAAAGATTCTAATATTCGGATTCTCTTCAATTAATGTTTGACCTTTGATATATTTATTCTTACCAAAGAATAATGAATGATATTGATTATGTTTTATTCTTCTTGTTTTTAATTCAATAAAACAATAATCATTATATTTATCAAATTCAAAATATTTACCATAATTAATATTATCTTTTGTTTTTCTTAAAGATCCAAAATAATTTTCAAGATATGAATGTATTTCTTCTTCACTTCTAAATCCTAAATTTAAATCAATTGATTTTTGTTTATTCATTCTATATTAATATAATAGAAAAAAAAATCTTGATATTTAAACTAATCGAAATTAATAATAAATTTACCATGATCCATTTTAAAATTATGATAATATGTTTTCTTTATTCTTTTCTTTTCATTTAATACATCTTGAATATGTTGTGGGATTAGTGGATTAATATGTTCTATTTTATTTACATCTTCATTATATAATTTACAAGCTCTTCTAACAGATGGGATAAATCCATAAGGAGAAATATAAACAACATCATTGAATAATTGTTGTCTTGTTTTATATTTTGTAATTCTAAATTCATAACCACTTTTTGCATATTGAATAATCTTTTTACATTTCATCATAACTTTATTCTTTTCATCATTTGATATTTTTTCTTTATAATTTGGTTTGGTTAAGTATTCTATTAATTCAGATAAATTATTTATATTATATGAATTATTTGGAATCGCCATTTTATTTTGAATTAAATTTGTAATATCATTTATTATTTCTCTTTTGGTTTTATTCTTATCTAATGTGATATGTAAATTTTCAAATAAATCAATTATATTTTTCTTTGAATGACTTTTGTGAATCATTTTTTATTATATTATTTATATATATATTTTTTTATTGGATAATATATAAAAGGAATGCCTTACAAAAGTGGAAAACTAAAAGGTCAATTAACAAATGCCGAAATCAAAAAATTGATTCGAGGACATAACAAATTAGTTGATATTAAAATCCCAACTGGTGCTACAAGAGAAACATTATTGAAATTGGTTACAAGTAATGGATATAAGTTAGATCATGAGAAACAAGCATTAATACCCAAGGTTGCTATGAAAAGAAAACCAAAAGTTACATTAGAAAAAGCAAAGGAATTAACTAAACCAAAACCAGTAACAGAAGAACAAAAGAAAAAAAGAGAAGCAAATAAAAAGAAGAAAGAAACAGAAAGAAGAAAAAGAGAAGGTAAATTAATTAAAGCTGGGGCGGTTCTTGGTCGTGCAAGAGCCAAAAGAAAGAAATCATCTCCCAAAGTTATTAAGAAAGTAAAGAAAATTTATATCAATAAAGGTGATGATAAAAAACCAAAAGAAGCTATGTCCCAAGCAGAAGTCCAATCGAAATGGGCTGATATTCAAGCCAATTATAATATTGATGCCGGTGATAAGAATCGTGTTGATAATATTGTTACACAGAATGATAGAATCACCAAATTCAAAGTTGCTGATGGTAAATATCTTAAAATTAAATATGGTGATAAAACACAAGTTCAAATTGAAGTTGAGAAAAAATAAAAATATAATATTATAAAAAATTAATTATCTTGTTTTTCTTTAACATAAGTATCAAGGGCAACTGATTTCGAATGTCCCATAATTTTATTATCCTTTTCTAATTCTTTTTTCATATCGCCATATTTACTTGATAAGTAAATTTTTCGTAACATTGTTGTGGATATTGATTTATTCATATATTTTTTTGATGTTTTAATCAATAATTGGCTTAATGCGTTACGTGTTAATGGCTTACCAGTTGATGATTTAAATAATACACCCATACCATTTACTTTCAAATAATATCTTAATAATTTTTTAAGATCACTTGGTATATCAATTTTTAATTCTTCATATTTCTTTGATGTTTTATATTTATTCAAAACAAAGAACATATTATTTTTTTCAAGGACAAGATAATTCTTTGCCTTCTTATTATCTTCTGATAATTTATTATATGCCCTTTTTGTGATTGCCTCCATACCAGATACATCATTTCTCAAAGGTATTCTTGTATATATATTAAATAATAAATAATTTTGTAATAATGCTTTTTCTTTTTTACTTAATGAATCTTTCTTTTTTTTTAAATTTAATGTTTTAATTTCATTACCCATCGTTTCAATCATTTTATTAACTTCACTTATATCAACAAAATTTGGAGCTTGTTTATCAGAGATTGTCCCATTACTTTGGATCTCACTATATTTATCATTTAATTCATCTCTTATTTTACCATATTCTTCGATGATTTCTTTCATATTATTATCATCTTCTTTCATTATTGAATTTAATAATACAATGATTGCGTTATAATGATTTCTTTGTGATGTATAATGTAAATGTTTTATTTTATCTGTTACATCTTTTGGATTAGATAAGAAATTAAAATCTTTTGCATCAAATAAAGATTGTAATTTTTTTAAATTTGTTACATATTGTTTAATTGTATTCTCTTTTAAATTGGGTCTCTTTTCTTTAATTTTATCTGCTGGATTTTCTGAATCAATTTTCATATTTATATTATAATTATAGATTATTTTTTTGGTAATTAATTTACTGAAAATAACAATCAAATCTACCATGACGAAGAACAGCAGTCTTTTTCAAAGCTAACCATATCATTATAGTGGTAGAAGCAAGTGCCGTATTGTGTTTGAATTTAAAATCAATACCTTGATTATTAATCCTTTCACCTCTCATTAATTTAATAGCATTCCACCAATTTTTACCAGAGAAAGAAGCATTTTCGACACGACCCTCAATACCAGCACCAGTCACGACATTTTGACTTTCATTACCATAGAACTGCTTGGATAATTGAAGAGGTAATCCACCATTCGCCCTTGCCGTTGTATCAAACAGAACAGCAAGATTATCCCTATCAACAGAGAATTCAAATCGGTCATTATAGAACAGATTTACAGAAGCTTCAACTTCTTTCACAGCACCAGCCGTAAGTGTAGGAGCAATAGAATTATAAGCATTAGTTAAAAGTTGGTCGTCACCAGCTCCATTCGACCCTCTATTTATCCCCCAAATTACCTTATCAACTAATCGTCCAGCTCCACCAATATTCTGAATGATACCAGCATTAATTTCGGCTTGGGTTACTACACGAGTATTGAGACGATAATCAACATAATCAAGCACCACTCCGTCCTTCGCATCTTTCTTCTTTCTATATCTCTCCATTGTTTCACCATCATAATAGATAGTGTCATATATCATACGGCATTCATCTTGGACGATGTTATAAATTTGATTACTTGCGTCACCATCTTGGACTGATACACGATTATGGGTATCTTGCATAAAATGTAATTCAATATGGATTTCTTCTTCACACATAAATAGAGGGAGGTCATAACCAGTAAATACATCAAATAAATCAGCAAGAAAGATTGAGAATACTGGCGTTTCTGATCTCCGTGCAGCGTTTGTCCCATCAATAAGGGCGAAGGGTTGTAATTTTCTTGAATCTAAACCAAGGGGATTAAATGACAATTCCATACCAGTCCTAACACCATAATGAGGGGCGGACACATCTGGATTCCCTTGCGTTGATAAATATACATATTCACCATTAAAATTTATCATACGACCAGTGACATATTGTTCTCTATCGTAATTATTTTCATTTGTAATAAATGCGGAGCGATAGGCTTGTAAGAAATTAAATGAATCGGTTTCAGCTATGGTCTTTTGACCGGCTTTGAGGACACACCGAGATATTAGAGAATTTACACCGATATTTAATGGATAGAAAGCACCATCATTAATTACGCCATCAGCTGGATTAACGGCAAAGGCAATTTTCGATTGATGGGATAAGAATCCTTTTTTCTGTAAAGTAAATCGAGCAAACTGCTGGGAGAACACAACTGGTTCAAGGATATCAGTTTCAACTTTCATTTCATAATTAGAGGGTAGAGTCGAGGGTAATTCTAATTCTGGGACATCTAAAAAATCATCATCGGCATCAACATATTCTGAATGATCTACAATAACATCTTGGTCTTTTTCGTCACTCATTATTTATATTATTATTTATATAAATAATTTTATTAAATAAAATTTGAAAAAAAATTAATTAATAGATAAAAATTAGAGTAAGACATCAACATTGTCACCCTTTACCACAATTCGTCGAATGTGATATACAAAGCTCATCAGAAGTTTGTTTTTAGCCGGACCTTGGACTTCATTGTATGATAATTGTAACTGATTCGTTCTATTGCGTAAATCAGTAACACCATCAGCCAGAGCATAGGCACGAGAAATTACATAATTTCTATTAAAATCATGAAAGGAGCGAGGGACAATTCTGGCTTGATTAAGGGCTTTATCGGTTTCTGTAATTGCTTGGGCTGAAATACCACGACCTAAATTTATTTTACTTACAGAAACTGGTCGGCTGGGAGTGAGTTTGTCGTCAATGTTCCACTGATATTCTGTGAGATGGTCGATACAGCCAGTATATCCACTGCGATTGGATTGTAGAATAGTATCCATAATAAGGTTACCAGCACCAACCACCGCCGTCTCTTCTACATAGGTGGTAAGACCAGCAATTAACTGGGCGGAGTTATAGACCGAGGCATCGGTGGGGAGGCATAATATAGATTTAGCCCTTGTATTCGATAGAGGTAAATTTATCGTGGCTTGGCGGTTAGTTGCTACAAGAGAATGTTTGTAATTCGTGCAAGAAAGAATATCTAACTCCATAGCTCCCCCATCTCTCATATTATCCATCATTTCTTTTCTCTGTTTGTCTCCGAGTTCTAATGCTTCAAGGACAAGTTCGCAATTAGATAATGTATAGGTCGCATCATACGAAGTCAGTGCAGCTTGATTCGATGGAGCACCAGTTTGGGTATCTATTGAAGCTGAATACATAACATAATTATCATCAATATCAACAATTAACGCAACATTAGGATTTAGATACTGCTGGTCGAAAGTGATCCGAAGTTTAGGCTGTGTCCCCGGAGGTGGTGCTGGGTCAAGTCGTATATCAGCAATTTTAGGGTGTTCGTAACCAGCACCAGCCCCATCTTGTAAGTGGGCGGTTACATTTTGATCTGCGGACTGACAAAAATTAACACGTTCTCCCACAACAAAAGCACAATTACCAGTTGAAATTTGATTATTCAAAATAGATAAAAAGATAGTATCAGTCTTCGAATTCTTTAACCAAGGATCACCACCTACCTTATTGGTAACACCGCTAAATTGTGCGTTGAGTGGGGTTCTACGAAATCTATTTACACTATCTAATTGTTTAATAACCTTTGGTGCTTCTTCGAGGTCAATTTCTACACGAAGTCCATTTTGAAATAGAAAATTGGGGAATGCTTGAATAGAATCCGCAAAAATCCCGGTATGTAACGGCAGACAGCATTTGGCTTTTAGGAAATCGGTATTATCCCAAGGAGTCGCAAGGATAGGGGCGGTCTTTGATTTGTAATAAGGATTGTATTTAGTATTGATTAAATTGGATTTGCTTGTCCCCCTATTACCACGATTGTCTGGGGTATGGGTTAGAGCTCCCTCACGCATGGCTCTCATATTTCTTAATGATTCATCGCTATCATAAGAATACTGAATACCAACCTTGGCGTTGTAGTCAGAAATCTCCTCTAACAATTTGCCGGAGCCTCCATTTTCAAAAATTCTAATATTTTTGATTAAAACTTGCCCCCCTAATGTAGAATCAAGTTGAAGGCGAGTAGGCATCGTCCCAGCTGCACTGGGTAACGCCAGTTGAACGTCAAAATTTAGATAACTATTTCTCCCATCAAATAGTTCTGTTGTGTTAGGTATTTCAAATTCTATTCTCTGACCGCCAGAGTAACTTAATCCATTTTTTGAAGAAATAGCGTGTGAGGTTTGTTTTACCGGGGGTCTTTCATCATTAGTCCAATAACTCATTTATTTATAATTAAATAATATATTTTAATTTATTAATAAAAAAATAAAAAAAATAATAATAATATATATAAATGGAAGTTCAATCTGTCTTAATAAATAAGAAATATTTAACAAGGAAAAAATCCGAAGAATGGATTAAAAAAAATAAATATAAATTAAAAAAAATTGATATAACCGATAATCTATATCGATTTAGACAATTAGATCCCAAATTATTTAATCAAAAATCATTTCGAATTAAGGTATTAAAAGAAACAAAAAAAGGAAGAATGATAATGTTAGTAGTTGGGACAAGAAAGA
>Ga0181397_1000586_pt1 | contig 13685 bp, 33 predicted proteins | sample 20SPOviralmetaG_FD_130126 | JGI IMG/M metagenome (GOLD analysis project Ga0181397, IMG submission 130126) | Marine viral communities from the oligotrophic San Pedro Time Series (SPOT) site, San Pedro Channel, CA, USA - 20 SPOT_SRF_2011-02-23 | ecosystem: Environmental > Aquatic > Marine > Strait...
CAATTACCTTTATCATTAATAACCATAGGAAGTAATCTAGGTATTCCATTTATTATAATACCACAACCTAATATAAATCTAGTTTTAAAATTTTTTGCGTAAGAAAAAGCCATACTTTTTTGATTAATTAAACAACCTACATTCATACCAAAAAATAAATTGTCTGGGTTAGCCCAATAAGATATTACAAATTTAGTATGATAATGGCCTTGTACTGCTGACATACCCATTGTTTGTGAAACTTTTAAAATATCTGCTGATCTTCCGTGTGTAAAAAAACATCTTTGATTGTTAGACATTGTAAGAGTTAAATCATCTACCCATTTCCATTTTTTTGTACCAAGAAATTCTCCATAACTTTTAAGAAATTCTTTACTCATTCCATATTTTAATGCTCGTCTATATACTAAACTACTATGGTTTGAATCTACTTCTGTTACATCTGGAAATATAGATTCTAATTCTTTTATATATAATCTAGAAAGTTTTAACTCATCCCCAGCTGAATGAAGGTCAGGGTTGTGATCGTGCATAGATATAGCATGGAAATCAAGTAAGTCGCCAATATTAACCACGAAGTCTGGTTTATATAATTTTTTAATTTCTCGCAAAAAAGCAAAACTATCTTTGTGATGATATGGTATATGTAAATCACTAATGACCAAGATGCGTTTGTTCATATAACTCCTTTGGTGATCCGTCTATTGTTTCTTCAAGATTTTTTAATTGTTCTTTAGGATCAATGTATTTGATTACCCCATTTGTAATATGTACAGTTTGCAATATTTCAGCTGTATTGCCTGTCTGTAAGTCTTTATAATTTACAATAATATTTTCTAATATAATCATACTCTTTATAGTTGAGTAAAGTTATATTATATTATTCTATGTTTTGCAAGAGTTCATGGCTTTAGATAAAGATTCTGCTCTACTAGGTGTTTGTTTTGCCCAACGAGAATCCATCATTTGAAAAGAGGCTTCTGTATAATCACCTTTGGATAATGCTTCCCACATTTTTTTAAATTTTGATACACCACCAACACCTAATTGAAAAACCATTTCTATAATTATACATTGGGCTTTATGTACTAAAGGAATAGTACCTATTAAATCTAATGCTTGATTTTTAGCTTTAGAAAAGTCTTCGTCAAATTGATCTGATAATTCTTCTTTAGAATAAGTTTTGCCTTCTTCGTATGGGTCATCTGGTAATACTAAATGGCCATATCCGATTGTGGCAAAACCTAGACTATCTTTATATATAGTATCTCTAAATCCTTCGTGATGTTTTATTTGTTCTTTTAATTCATCATACATAGATAATTCTACTAACATATATTAAGGTAATAAACTATTAATCTTTGCTTTGATTATGTTATGTACCTTATATTTATGGTTTATATGGCACAAAACCACCCCTAAAACCACTCCTATTGCAAAAGACATATCAACCCTTACCTTTCATTATGTTAGCCCCTTTAAGACCATATATGGCCGATACAACACCAATAAATAATGCTTGATACCATAGAGGCATATTGTTAAAATACGCAAAAAATTGTTCTACTTTATCCATTATTGCAGGATCATCAGAAAATATAGACCAAATTAATAAACACACGGGGGAACTTACAAGTATTAATACAAATTCGTCTTTCCACCCCTGTTGATTATTAGTCATAACGGCTTTTTGGTATTCAACCTCACCATTGGCCATGCGTTCTGCGTGTCGCATTTCCGCCACACTTTCTAATCTTTTAGTTTGTCTTTTATTATCCATTATCTCCATACCTAACTTTATTCCTGTTGGTAGAAGTTTTGTTAATATTCCTATCATGTTATCCCCATATCTTAAATATTCGCAACGCACCAAGTATAAGTGCTATAAGTGAGCCTACTATAAAAACGGCTTTAATTCCACCTTTTCCCATTGCTACTTGCGATTTTAATTGTTCTATATCTCTACTATTTTTGCATACATCTATATGTATTTCTTTTAGTTGGTATGAGATTACATCCAACGAAATTTTGGGGCTAGATACTTGTTTTTTTTTCATCTTTATGTTCTTCACACCAAAATCTTATAATTGGTTTGTTAGTTTCTATATCTTTTATTTCACTTATAATCATTAAACTTTCCTCATATCCTGCTATTGCACAAGATTTATAATTATCAAACACAAAATCTGTTTTAGTCATTGGGGTAAAACATTGGCCACCCGAATAACATAACTGCAATACTAATATAAACTTTATCATAATAATACCTTTCAGTATATACTATGTGTCAAGTTAAATATATTATTTTTTAATGTTGAGTTTTTTGATTATTCTCTTAACTTTTTCAAGATAAACACAAGCGTCATAGAGTTCTTCTATTACATCATCTATCCATACATCTAGCGGTTTTTCTGCTTTGCCCATAGTACCGCCATATTCTTTCATACCTTGTTCAGATCGTTTGGCAAATGATTGTAGCAAGTCCATAATTAACGGGTCTTTCGTAAACACAAATGGCCTTACTACATCACTTGTTTTTGAGGGAGTTTTTTTTGTCAAAATATTAATCCACCTAGTATAAAACCTAATATAAATCCTACTATGTATTCTCTATAATACAAAGACATAACATTAAGTTTGTTGATTAAATCTTTCAAAAACCTACTTTCATATAATGAGAACAAAATTGATTAACATTACAATAATGCTGACACCTAACATCTTCACCTTTTCTTTCTACAATAGAACAACCTTTGCCCTCAATCATTCCTTGCGATTTAAGAAAGTCTAAAGCTAACTGCCTTGTATCAAGCAACCTAACCGCAGATTTACGGCCAGATTTCATTACTGCAAATTTATCATCCCTATGCCACCTTTCAGTAGCAGTACACAATGGCAATTCAGAAACTTTTTCTGCATTTTGATGAATCTTTATTCGTTCTTTAACATAAGAATCTTGTTCTTCTTCTGTCCACCTACGAATAGGAATCATAGCTACTTGTTTTCTAGGGTAGTTATCAGATTTCATAGTTTGTATTTTAGACCAATCTCTTAATATGGCCATAATAGATAACCTCTTTACTTTTATTTCTGTTTTATAATTAATTAAATCTTTAGGATTTTTCCTACAAAGAAAATCTAAAACATTAAGTTGGTTTTCCCATTCAGCTTTACCTTCTGTTAAAGCAGAAACAACAGACCAAGCAGATGTAACTTTAAAATCTATTAAATGGCCGTCACGATTAAGTAAATCAAACTGACCACTTAAAGTCCAACCATTAGTAATTTTATCATCTTTATAATACAATCTTCTTTCTGATATTTCTTTTCTAGTTTTTGCTCGTTCTATAACATGATGTACCGATTGACCTAACAATGAGAATATTCTATCGCTAACATCTTCTTCAATTAAATCCCAATTTCGTTTCTGTAATACACGAATACGAGGTGGGGCAATTAAACGAGTAGTAGATATATCTGAATTACTTTCGTAAGGGTCATTTTCTACTGCCCGTTCAATAGCTTTAGGCAAATTACTTGCGTTTGTATATTTCATTAGAAAGGTATATTTCCTAGATCATTACCATTGCCTTCATCCCCGTTATCCGTTTGATCCATTCCGTCTAACTCTTTTGATCTTAAAATCATTTTTCTTATTCCTTCGGATAATTGATTAAAAGTATCTTTTTGGCCTTTTTGAAAATCACCTATATCAAATGAAACACTAGGATAATGTTGTTCTGCTAATTTACTATCCTTGTTAAGAGGAATAATAGAACTAATATGTTCTTTACCATTATCTTTGTGCATTACATTTAATTGACAAGGAACTCCTAATAGTTTTGATACATCAAATCCTTGTTTTTCAGTTTCAGTAAAAGGTCGGCCTCGCCATGAAGTTAAATCCATTCCTAGATTAGCTTTTTCATGTAAGGACAAAGTATAGAACTTACTGATAGTCATTGGTTGGTCATTATTTAATTGTTCGGGAACTTCCCAAATAACTAATATTTGCCTTTTCCAACTAATTTCACCCGCATAGTCTTGTCTTTGCGTACCAAGATCAATAACCTTGATACAACGGGCATTGTGAACACCTGTGGGTATTTTTGGATAACTTTGTTCACCGCCACTTGTAGCTATTATAGTCATATATATTTTTTTCCTATTTATTATTTAATTAACCATAGTAAATACTATCTGTTTACTTTAGTCAAGTTTTATATTGACTTTTGTTAATCTTTTGTGCTAAAACAAAACAGGAACGAAATATGGCAACTATATTAGATGAGTTAATTGAAGAACTTAACGCAAAAGAGAAAAGAATTGCAAAAGAAATTATCAATATAGATAGGTCTTCTGTTATTCCCGACCATTTTAGAAAAGCAGACGCAATTCTAACAATGACGGATGAAGCAATTAAGGTCAAGGAACAAGCTAAATATTTGTCTATTTTAAATCATGAGAAGGACACTCAAATATGAGTAAGACCAACTATCAATTAGCAGTAGAACGGAAAAGAGAGGTAATTAATCAATATGGGGGTAAAAACCTAGCCAAAATGTTAAATATATCTCACCCCGCAGTATCTAAATGGAAAGTTATTCCACCATTTAGAGCATTTCAAATTGCAAAATTGGGTGAATTTGATATAGAGTATTTAAGACCAGACTTACAAATCAATCCGAATCAGTAAGTCTTTATTAGAGGCGGTTGTTTTATTTTTAGCTTTCACTCTTTGTTGTTTCAATCGCCTCTTTTTTTCTATCATAGTTATAGCATAGCCATAGCATTGCCATACTTTTGTTATACTTTTGCTTATGGCAAATACATCCCCTTCATCTTCACCTTCAACTGCAACTACACCTACAACTGCAATACAAGATAGTATAGACAAGGCCAAGTCTTTTAATATATACTTGACTTTAGTTAATTATAAATGTAATTATTATTGTAGTGAGGTTAAAATGGATTATCTAAATTTTCAAAAATGGTTGCACAATTCTAATAAAGGTCAAAGTTTTGTATATTTTAAAGGGTATTTAGCACAAGAAAAATGTCATGCAAATTTTGAAAAAGAAATTTTAAGATTTACGAATACTGTAATGAGATTATCAGAAAAAGGCCTTATTAGTTTAGTACAAAAAAAATTAGGAGTAGCTAACTACGAATATATAGCAATTAAAAAATGAGAAAATCTACGACAGACGAACAATCACCTGCTTTTCAATTTTATGCAAACGATTGGATTAGCGACCCCAATAGGATGAAATTATCATTGGAAGAACAAGGGGCATATATTTTGTTATATTGTCATTGTTGGCGGGGATTTCATATTGAATATGATTGGGAAATTTTAAGTAGATTATGTAATTGTAGATTAGAAAAGATCAAAAAGATATTTCCTAAAATACAACATTTATTTGATAAAAAAACAGAAGGCAACAAGACACTTTTAATTTGCAAACAGGCAGAAGAAGAACGAGCAGAACAAATGAAGAACAGAAAATTAAGGTCAAAAGCAGGTAAATTAGGGGCTAAAAAAAGGTGGTCTTCGGAAAGTTTAAAAGAGGATTAATGGCAAACTTAACACATAATTTAAACACATTTGAAGAAATTATACAAATAAGAAAATTGATAGCAAGTATATATTGGTCAGTAAAAAAAGATTACAAAACTTTATGGGAAGACAATAATGAAAAAGAAACTTTTTATGAAGTTGGGATGTTAGTAGGATATTCTAAAGCAATAAACAAAGATGATTTGGCAAGTAAATTTATAAAACAATTTATGGATTGATATGTACACTAAAATAATAATATTATTGTGGTCGTGTGTTGGATGTGGATTAGAACAAATTGAGTACAAATTTGACCCTAATATAACGACCTGTGGTGATATGGCGGATATTATAAGAGAAGATATATCAACGCATTATTGGGAATATAAAGGCGACCCCGCAAGACACGGCTACTATACAGATGACGGCAAATTATTTGTTGGAGTAATGTGTGAATAAATATACAGAAAATTCTCATTATCATACTTTTATTAGATATTTTGGCCAAGAACATAGTTTTCAAACTTTTTGTGATAAAGGCAAAAATAAGGCACTTATAAAACAAGTACATGGAACATTAGAAGAACATTTTAAAACACTTGCACAATTAAATTTAAAAGGTGCGGGTGTGTTTTTTACTGTAAATGAAACTGATTTAAAAGGTAGAACTACTGAACATATTAAAAAAGTAAGGGCATTGTTTATTGATCTTGACGGGTCGCCTTTGCCTAATTTTAAAGAACTTAAACTATTTCCAAACATAATTGTAAAATCAAGTGAAGGTAAATATCATTGTTATTGGTTAGTTAAAGATTGTCCATTAGAAAGTTTTAGTTTGTATCAACAAGCACTTGCAACAAGGTTTAATAGCGACCCAAAAGTAAAAGATTTGCCTAGAGTAATGAGAGTTGCAGGTTTTTATCATAACAAACAATGGTCGCAACCCGTAAGAGTAGAGCAAATGTTTGGTGATGACCCATGTTCAATTCAAGATTTAAAAAAATATTATGATTTAAAAAAACCCGAAGTTAAAGAATTTGATTATTCGCCAAGTTTATACAAAGGCCAATATACAGGTACTTTAAGATATGGCACGGATGAAGGCGATAGACACGGACAATTAGTTAAAATTTTAATAGCGATAAGGATGAGAGGTGAAAGCTATGAATATTTAAAAAATGAAGGTTTAGAGTTTGGCAAGAATTGTAAACCGCAGGAAGACCCAAAAGAAATTATGTTTCAAGTTAATGATATATGGAAAAGATATAGACCTAAAGAGGAAAGAAAATGAAATGGGAAGATAAAAATACTATAAATTTTTCGTGGTGTACTGATGATGTTAAACAACAATTAAAAGATAGGAATAAAAAAGAAAAATTAACTCTTAAACAATGTAGAGAAGTATTAAGTAGATGTTTAAGAAAGCATGACGCAAATTTTGGTATGAATTGGGATATAATGGATATTCATATTGACAATGTTTTAGAGGAAAGCAAATGAATTTATTAAGAGATTATCAAAACAAAGCTATTGAAAATTTAAGATTTCATTTTAGACGAGGTAAAAAAAAGATATTATTAGTTGCCCCAACGGGTAGTGGTAAGACTGTTATTGCTTGTGAAATGATGAGTAAGTCAAAAGAAAAATTTGGTTTTAATTTGTTTGTAGCACACAGACGAGAATTAATTATGCAGACAAGCAAAAAACTTGCAGAATTTAAAATGCCTCATGGTGTATTAATGGCAGAAAAAAGCCCAAATGCTTTTGCTAGTACCCAAGTTGCTAGTATTCAAACTTTTAATGCTAGAGTAGGCCGTGATGATTTTGTTAAACCTATTGCAACATTAATTATTTTAGACGAAGCCCATAGATCAACGAGTAAATCGTTTCAAAAACTAATAGAAGAATATCCAGACGCATTTGTGATTGGCCTTACCGCAACACCTATAAGATCAGACGGAAAAGGTTTGGGCAATGTCTATGAAGAACTTGTTGAGTGTGGGTCTATTAAATCTTTAACTGAACAAGGTTATTTAGTTAAAAATAGAATAGTTGCCCCTTCAATACCCGATTTACAAAAGATTAGAGTTGTTGCAGGTGATTATGATAAAGGCCAATTAGACAAGAAAATGAATAACCCAAAATTAGTTGGTGATATTGTTAGTCATTGGGTCAAATATGGTGAAGACAGGCCAACAGTTGTCTTTGCGTCTTCAATAGCCCATAGTAAATATATTTCTAACATATTTAATCATAACGGAATACCAAGTGGCCATATTGACGGAGTTATGGATGAGGTTGAAAGAGAAAGACAATTACAAAGACTTAAAAATGATGAGATAAAAGTATTATCTAATTGTATGGTCTTGACAGAAGGTTGGGATGAGCCAAAAGTGTCTTGTGTTATACTTGCTAGACCAACAAAATCTTATGCCATGTATTTACAGATGATAGGTAGATCATTAAGACCTTATCCGAACAAGGTAGATACACTTATCATAGATCATAGCGGTGCGGTGTATGAACATGGATTTCCCGAAGATGTACCTAAATGGACTTTAAAAGCTACAAGCAAAAAAGAAAAAGAATTAAAAGAAAAAGAAAAGGTAGAAAAACAACCTTTAACCTGTACTCAATGTCATTTTGTATATAAACCTGTCAAAGATGATAGCAGTTGTCCTAATTGTAGTCATCAACCAACAAGAAAAGAAAAGTTATTATTGATTAAGGAAGGCCGTTTGGTTGAGTTGCCTAAAATTAAACCAAATGTCAAAGACAAAGAAAACTTTTACGCACAATTAGTTTTTTATGCAAAACAAAAAGGTTATAAAGAAGGTTGGGCTAGTTGGACTTTCAAAAGAAAGTATGGCCATTTTCCACACTCTAAAAAGATTTTTCCCGTAGCAACAGGAAAAGAAGTCATTAAGTTTATTCAGTATTGTAATATTCGTATGGCAAAATCTAAAAACATAAAGGAACTCAATGTCTGATGAAGTATTAGAACAAAAACTAGAAAAATTAAGAGAAATAGGAATAAAACACGCAGACGCAAAAGCAGAATTGTCGCTATTAGACCATAATAGAAAAATTTTATTGGCAACACTTATGAAAGAATTTATGATTAACTCTAACACGGGCAAATTGGATAGTGCAGTTGCCCAAGAGAGAGAGGCAAGAGCAGATGACAGATATAAGAAACATATTGAAGCCCTTGCTATTGCAGTTAAGAACGAGGCCAAATGGAATTGGGAAAAAAAGATTGTTGAAATGAATTTTGAAACATGGAAAACAAGGATGATAACACAAATGAAAGAAAAAAAACATTATGGTGCGTAAAAAACCTAAAGAACTTGTAATGCATACTTTTGATAAATACGAGGTATGGTGGACAGATCATATAAGCCATAATCAATGGAAAACAATTACAGACGCAAAAAAAGATAAACCCGCAATAGCATTTACAGAAGGTTATCTATTACAAAAAACCAAAGACGCATATACTTTCTTTATGTCAATCTCGGAAGATGAGATAGGTGAGGAAATGATTATATGTACTAAAAATATTAAAAAGATTAAAAAAATAGGTACTAGAGATTTTTTAGTTAAAGAGTTTGTCTATGAAAACTACTAAAACAAAACATGAAAAAGAACACATGAATAAGGTTGCGGAGTTTGGTTGTCTTATATGTCATAAATTAGGATTTCCTAAAACACCTTGCGAATTACACCACATAAAAAATCATACAGGTATGTCAAAGAAAGCTAGTAATTTTGAAGTTATTGGTTTATGTCCAAATCATCATAGACACGGAAAAGAAAGCTATCACTACTCGCCAAAAACATTTACAGAAAAATGGGGAAGTCAAAAAGATTTACTAAAAGAAAACTTAAAATTAATCAGTTGTTGTCAGGGGGAAATATGTCAATAGATTATGAAAAAATGTCAAAAGTATTTACACAAGAAGAAAAAGAAAGAATTGACGCAATGATAAATGTTTCTGAAATTAATTGGATTTCTAAATGGGATGAGGAAATGATAAGGTCTAAATTTACAAGTTTTGATGAGTTAGGTAATTATAAAAACCACATGACAGATAGAGAAAGAGAATTGTTTGTAGTTGTCAAAACTATCGGTATGGGTCATGTAAATTTTTTAATTAACTCTATTGTAAAGTTGTTAAAGAAGGATTAATCTTTTTTAAGAAATATATGTTTTAAGATACTTGTTTTGGGGTCTATATGTTTTGAACAACCTAAAAACAGAAAGGGGATTAAACACAAAATACAGATTAGAACTATTCTAAAGTACCTAATTATAGTTTTATGCCTTATCCCCTTGCCGTATATTATCATTTATTATTTACTACCAGCTATCATTTTAAATTTAGATAAATCAACATCCAATATACCTAAATTGCTTATACCCGCTTTTTGTAGGTGGTGTTTAATTAAACCTAAAATTGCAGGGTCGCTATTGGAAATGTGTAATGCGTCTATTAGCAATTCTTCTGTTTGTTCTAAATCATTAATTGATTTACCTTTCACAGATTGATTAAATTGCTTTTCACACTCCTCATAACATCTTTTAGAGAGATAATTTAAAACTTTGTCTGTGTAATCTCTCTCATTGCTATCGTCAAAATCCCTACTACTATAATCTTCACTCCATTGTCTAATAGTAGAGTATCTATTAACTTTGTCTTTTAGTTTTTCATAGTCTTTTGAAACTATGTTTTTTAACTCTCTCTCAACCCTATCTTTGTCGTCTTTAAACTTCCAATATGCTTTTGCAGAAGTTTGATATTTCTTAAATAGATTGTCAAGATTTAGTGATTTTAAAAAAGATTTCCATTTTTTGTCTTTTATCTTTTGTATATCACTTTCAAAGACCGCTTTTAAATCTGATCTTTGATTACTTATTAGTCTTTTAACTTTAGACCGCCAATGTTCCTTATCTTCCTTTGTCATTGGTCTTGCTTTTGGTTGTACATGAGTTGATAAATTACTCATTTTGACCTTCCTTCCTTTGTTTGTTTTTAGCTTTTAAGTTAGTTAGTACATCAACAAATTTATCTAATATACCATTAAGGCGGTGTAAATTCACAACCTCAAAACTAAAATTAATATTGTCGCTTATATCAGTTTTTAGTTTGTCTAACCTATTTATAGCAAAGTCCAAATCCTCTATTTCTTTGTCTAGTGATTGTTTCTTTTGCTGATAAATTCTATCTCTATTAATTGAATCTCTTAAATTGTGGCCTTCATCCCTTTGTGTCATTATATCAATCCTTCCTTCATAATAATAAACTTGATTAAAAAAAATGCCATTATGATAATGCCAATCCAAAAATCTATATGAATTGCTATTACTAATCCTAGAAAAGCAATAGCAAAACACATAGCAAAGTATAATGCTCTTACCATTTACCTTGCTCTCTTAATTCACCCTCAACCCACTCTAATTTGGTTTGCATATCCGCTTTAGCCAATCCAATAGGTATTGGGGCTTTAGCATATTTCCAAAGACACTCAAAATAAGTACGGCCTGTAAATTCACCGCTTGAAGTCTTTAGCACATATTCGCCTTGAAAGTATTTAGTAATCATTTTAAGACCCATATTACCACTCCTTCCTAGCACTTGGTTTAATGTGTATTACATCACCGACAATAAACCCGTCAAAGAGTTTATTATAAATGGCCGTAGCTTGTTGATTAACTATTTTTCGTTTTAGTCTTCCTTCTTCATCCACTAGCAAACAACCTTCCTTCTCTAAATCTAGTAATTCAACATATCCACCCACGAACTTTTGGGCTTCCTCTAATGTTGGCTCACTATTCTCATAAACCTTAATTGAAGGCATTGCGTTTTGTTGTGTTTGTGTCATAGCTTCACTCCTTTGTTGATTAACCTATGTTAAGTATTTCATAATAGTTGTCAAGCATTAAAATTGACAAGAACTACTTTAGGTTATAATATGCCAAATATGAGTAGAAACCTTACAGATCAACAAAAACTGTTTATTGAGTACTTTAGTCAAACAGGCAACGCAACGCAGTCTTGTATAAAAGCGGGGTATTCAAAAAACACCGCAGAACAACAAGGATATGAATTAAAGCATAAGTTGGCTAGAGAGATTGAAACCGCTACAAAGAAGATATTAAGCGGGTCTGTACCTATTGCGGTGGATGTACTTACTAAACTTGTATCTGATCCGAAAGTACCGCCTAGCACTCGCTTACAGGCCGTCAATTCGCTATTAGATAGAACGGGCTACCAAACCACTACAAAGATAGAGGATGTTACTCACAAGAAGTCTGACGAGGAATTACGCACAGAACTAGAACACTTAATGTCTACCTTACACATAGTCAAAGCACCTACTGACGACAATGGTAGTAATGGTGGCAATAGCATTAACTAGACACAGGCCATAATCATCCTTTCACGCACACACACACGCACACAGGGGGCAAATCCTTTAGCTCTATTGGTGTGATATATATGCAACAGGTGTGTCATGCTTGTAGATGTGTGGCTTCCATGCAACACACACGGGCAACGCACACGACCACAGGAAATAAAAAGCCCAAACCGACCCCCCACCCCCCAAAAAACTTTTTTGTCGCCTATATAATGGTTCTCTCCTCACAGCGAGGGGTAAAAAGTGAATATTAACATAAGTTAATAGGTTGAACATATAAAAAATTTAAACTACTGTAAGCTATGGCTCGTAAGTTCTTACAAATTAATAAACCTAAAACATTGCTACATTTTCAAAAAGGTAACTATGTATATCGCTATGTGTTAGTTGATAGATATGAGTTTACTGCTACACACCATAATGGCTTTGATGATAAAGAGCATATGACCGAAGCTGAAATTTTTGAATTAATGAACCCCCGCAAGTTGCGTAGAAAATATATACAAAAAAAATAATAAGTGCTATAATTGTAATTATGGCAAAACCTAAATTTACAGACTTTATTCCTAGAGATAAGCCACCTAAAAGGCCTCGTAGGCATACAAAGTCAATAAGTAAACGAATACCAAAAAAAAAGAAATATGTAGGGCAAGGTAGATAATGGAGTATTGTAGGATGAATTATTATTTTACGGGTTGGCTAATTATAGGTATGTTGTTCTTGGCATTTTGTGTAAAACCTGCACATTCTGCTGGAAACCAAACTAATGTTAGCGGATCAAACACAAGTATTGAAGGTGGGTATGAAAGTTCTACTACATATCAATCTGGTAGTTCTTCTAATACTACAACAAATAGCACATCTAATTCTAATATAAAATCTGCACCGCCAAGTGCATCAGCACCTTCGTTTAATAGTATGACACAAGATGTATGTAGTGTAGGTGCTTCTTTAGGTGTACAAACATTTGGTATAGGATTATCGGGTGGTAAACATTTTGTAGATAAAAATTGTGAAAGATTAAAACTTGCTAGAATATTAAATGATTTTGGTATGAAAGTTGCGGCAGTTGCAATTTTATGTCAAGATGAAAGAGTATTTGAATCTATGATACAAGCAGGTACACCATGTCCAATAGATGGCAAAATTGGCAAAGATGCGTTGTCATTGTGGGGTAAATATGACCATGAAAGACCAGATTACGAAACATATGTAAAACGAATGAAAAAAAGAGAAAAGATTGACGAAAAATTAGCTAAAGAAGAAAATAAAAACAAAATAATTATTGAGCCATTAAAACCTCATAAATGAAAAAACAATCTAATACATATATAAAACGTATAGAAGATAGAAGAATAGCTGATGAAGAAATGCAAGCAAAAATTACAGCAGAATTAGATGCTATGGATAAAGCTAAAGCTATTGAGGATGCAAAATTAAATAATGCAAAAAAAATGAAAGAGTGGAAACATCCTAGATGATAGATAAGTATATTATAAAATTTTGTGTGTTTATTGATAACTCTTTTGCTTGGGTAGATAATTTATTTGCACCTAGATGTAAATGTAAAAAGAAAAAGAATGAGAATATCAGATAAAACATCAGTAAGTATGCCAATGAAAAATATGATTGGTATAGTTGTTGCTGTTGCTATGGGTGTCTTTGCATACACAGAAGTTACTGCCAGACTTACATCCCTTGA
>Ga0181397_1000587_pt1 | contig 13618 bp, 18 predicted proteins | sample 20SPOviralmetaG_FD_130126 | JGI IMG/M metagenome (GOLD analysis project Ga0181397, IMG submission 130126) | Marine viral communities from the oligotrophic San Pedro Time Series (SPOT) site, San Pedro Channel, CA, USA - 20 SPOT_SRF_2011-02-23 | ecosystem: Environmental > Aquatic > Marine > Strait...
GGTGCTCCAAATTGTGGTAATGGATATTTCACATTATTTGCTTTAGCTTTGATTCCACCGCTTTTTCATAAGTACATGGAAAGACAATTAGCGAAATGGGATGAAAATGAAGCATCAGAGGGTGAATTAAAGATTGCTGAGGAAATGAACGCGATAGCAGGATATTCTCAAAATATCTAAGTCCTAGAGCGTGTTATTTTGACTGTTTTATTGGTTAAGTGATACAATCATATCAGAAAGATATAAAACTCGAAATATGAGATATTAGACACGCTAGAATTGATTATAGGGCCTTCGGGCCCTTTTTTGTAAGTGAAATGTATCTAAATGTATGGAAATGTACTAATCTGCGTCAGCTATATTGTTTCCGTCTATTGCAGCCCATTCTACTATAGCTTGATAATCTACATTATGTATTTCATGTGGTACAAAATGAGTTGTTGCATCTTTTGTAACTGTCCTATAACAAACTAATTCGCCAGAGGTTGAACTATTAACTTTTTTTACTGATTGTATATTATCTGAAACCATTTATAACTCCGATTCTGCTGTAAAGTGAAAGCCTGTTTCTGCTGAACTTGTACTATCGTTTGAGCCAATTCTACATCCATTTGTTCCAATCATGTCTATAGTTGCAGCGGCAGCACCAGCACTACTACCTTTATAAACTTTAGCAGATTGACTATTATTATTGTAACTAACAATGGTTGGTGTTGTTCTTTTTTCTGTTTTAAACGGAAATCCAACATGAAAATTACCTGTTCCTGCTGTTGGCACTGCTATCCAATGCATACCATTTAAACTATTTGTTGGAACTGCTGAAGGATAATCAAATGATTTTTCAAAGTATCTTTGACATCTTGCTAAGTTTTCTTGAAATGATTCAAATTGAAATTCTGGCATTGTTTCAGCTGTAAAGTGACCTCTTTCTAATTGTAGTCCTGTTATTTTTATACTTCTATCTGTACTTGCAAAGAATGAACCGCCACCGACATGTTGATTAGCACCAGTTGTTGATTCCCATGAAGTTCCTAAAGTACCACTTGTAGTATTAGAACCACCATGAAATATAAATCTTAATCTTAAACCCTCGCCAAAGTCATTATTAGGACCACTATCAGTATCGCCAATAAAAGGTATACAATGATATGTCCAATCTGTACTTGTTGTAAATAAAGACCTAATGTGCCTATTATTATCACTATTAATAAATCCAACAGAGTATGCTACAGCAGCATCTGCCTTCATCCAAAATCCAACAGTTAAATATTCAGCATCAGATGTTCCCCATTTTAAATGTTGTACATCATGACCTTCTACTCTATAATCTATTCCCATGAATTCATCAGCAGCAATTGAAGTATCAGCGGTAGTACAATCTAATTCTAAACAAAAATTAAACCCACTATCAGTAGGAGCATCATTTGTTTGTTTACATGTGTATCGACCAGCACCAGCAGTTACAGTATGCCTCATTCTATCAATGTTTACATACCCCTCATCACCATCACCTAGTCCTGTAACATCTGCAGTTGTTCTTTGAGCTACATTCATATCACCATTAACAACGATTGGTGTTTTTCTTCTTTCTTGATGTACTGCGTTTTTAAATGCTCTTGTTATTGCCATATTAACTTTCCTTTATCCTTTTGGATTATCATCCTTAACTTTTTTAACAGCTGCAAACCAATCACCTGTTTTATCTCCTTTGTCTGCCAACATATCTTTATATAGTAAATCTAATTGTTCTTTTATTGCTGGGTATGACATTCCTCTATTAGACTGGACTGTTTCTAAACTTTCCAAAGTATTACCCTTTGTATCAAAACTATTTAATGTAGAATCATTTGGTTGTGCCAAACCATCAATATTCCATTGAGCTATAAAATCACCATTACCATCAGAATTATTTTGCATCAAAACATCTTTTGTAAAATCAACATCTGTAACGCTGTTGTCTTTACAATATTCTATAATTTTTGCTCTTAAACTTGCCATAATATTCTCCTATGCTATTTTACATCCAGACATGTAAGTATTGTAGCCACTATAATTATCATGCCCTGCCACTTGACAAAGGCCTCCGCTAGTTACTTGTGCAAATAATTCAATATAATCATCATCATCTAAATAAAGTATTCTTGTTTGTGTACAACTTGGCGAATCTCCAGAACTACCACCATCTCTCATATCAAAAGCAGTATCATAATTATCACTACCATTTTTCATAATTCGGTTAATTAAAAATGTAACATCTGCTGCATTTGCTTGTACACTAGAGGTAATTAGATAATATCCTGCAACAGCTGGTGTAAATCTATAATTAGTTGAAGCATCAAATTTAGCATCGGAATCAAATCCCGGCAAAGATTCTGTATTAAGAGTTACTTTAGTTGCTGTACCAGTAGATACTGTTTGATGTGCTGCCAAATAAGCAGAAAAATATGGTCTACAATGGTCTAACTGTGTAGAACCAGATAATGTTTTAAATTGATTTGCAACAAATGTAAAGTCATCTGCACCTGCAATCTTAATATCTATTTGGTCATCTGTGTCAGAAGTAATACTTGTATCACCATCGGCGTCTAATATTAATTCATTACCATTCATATCTATATTAGAACTTGCTTGTACTTCAAACTTGTTTGCCTTAAATGCAAAGTCATCTGCCCCAGCAATTTTAATATCTATTTGGTCATCTGTGTCAGAAGTAATTGTTGTATCACCATCAACATCTAATATTAATTCATTTCCATTTAAATCTAAATCACCTGCCACTATGTTTGCAGCTAAGTTAACTGTTCCATGTGAAACAACAACAAGTGAATCTCCTGCCTGAGCACCAGCTTCTAATACGACTGATGTTCCATTGGTTGCAACATAGTCATCTGTTACATTTAATCTAGAGCCATTTAGATATACATCTATACGACCAGCAGTATATGCCATTGTTTGTGAATCGTTATCTGAACCTGTAAAGGTTGTTTGACCAGCAGTGGCAGTATAATCAAACTCTGCTCTTGCAACTATAACATATGCAACACTAAATGTTCCAAATGCATTTATGTTTAAAGTATCTCCTGCTTCTGCACCTACTCCTAAAACTACAGCTGTTCCATTCGTTGCTGTATAATCGGCGGCTGCTAATCTAACACCATTAAGGAATACATCTATTTGTCCAGCAGTATATGATAGTGAATTACTATTACCATCATTTCCACTAAAAGATGTTTGTCCTGCCGTAGCAGTATATACATACTCTACTCGTGTTGCGCCTTTCGATACTTCTCTACTTCGTGTCATTTTAAATTAATCCTATTGAATATATGTTTATTTATACAAACTATTATGATGGTTTTGTAGGCCATGTGACATTTTCAGCTTTTTCTACTGTATCCACACCACTAGTTATATCTCTAAGTGCTTGTCTGTATGTAGTCCATGCTGAAGACATTGTGACATCACTCAAAGCTAAATAATCAGTTTCAGATATTCTTCTATTTCTATCTGTTCTTAGAACATCCATTGCTCTTGAAAGAGCACCATTTGCCCAAGCAGTTTCTTCAGCATCTCTTGCTGTTTCTTCTGCATCTGTCATTTGACGCCTAACTCCATTTTCTAATATATATCTCGGCATTATTTTTCTCCTATTTTCCTATTCCATATAATGTAAATGTACCACTATCTATATTACCTGTGCTCATTTTAAATGAAATACCTGTTACTGCTGATGCAGTTTTAATTTGTCCTGTTGTAAATGTCTGTGCTCCACCTGGTGCATCATCTTTTGCAACAGTCCTACTATAAAAATGTTTATGAAATGTTGTACTCGATAGTCCATACATCCAAATATATCCATTACAACATGATTCAGCATTAGTTTCAATAGTATCTGCATATCCTATTGATTGATATGCTGTACCACTATTTTGGTCTTCACTTGCATCTGCATTATTATTACTTGCACTTCCAGCTTCTGTATTTGAACCATTAGTTTGAGCAGTACACAATGATAAATCAAAGTCTGACCCATTTGTTGTAAATTGACATGTTAAGATAGAGCCAGCAGATGGGTGAACATTATTATAAAATATTATGTAAGCATTGTAACTAGAATCTATACCAGAAGTAATATTAACAACTGAATCAGATGATGCTGTATTTGTAGATATTTTAGCTAAAGAATCCCCACCAGAAAATCCAGAGCCCCAACCAAAGTTTTTTGATATTGATTTATAAGTTGCCATTATGCTTCACTAAATCCATAAAGAGTTACACTTCCAGCATCTATATTACCAGATGAAAAATCAATTCTAAATCTATCTATGGCTCCTGTTATTTGTATATTTGAACCGCCATGACAGGCTTCCATTTCATCAGGTGTGACACTAACAAAATCATATATAAAACTTTTATATTGGTCAGTTTCACCAGGGTTATGAAAATAAATATGACCAGAAGCCGAATCGGTTGCATTACTATTACTTACATTTATAGCAACAGGTTGTCCACCTGTTCCTTGTTGTAAATCATTAGTATCATCTATTCCAACTGTGACACTACCATCGCCATAACTCATTCTTTGAATCCATTGGCAACTAGTTTTACTATCTGTAAAATCACCATCACCAGGGTGAAATCGTAATTCGGGTTTTGAATTTGCTGGATGCATATTACAACATACAATTAAATATGTTTCATATGTATCATCAAGAACAACATCACTAGTACCATGAATAAAATCTAAAGCTGCAACAGAACTAGAAACTGTTTGTGTTTTAATAAGTTTCCAAGCACCACCAAGACCTGTTGCGCTAGTACTTGTAGTGAAATTAAATTTTATATCTTTATAATTTGCCATTATTTTGCTAGTCCAAACATAGTAATTCTACCACCATCTATTTCACCTGTATTATATTTAAACCTTACACGAGTTAATGGTGTGGTTGTTTGAAAATAACCAGCACTTTCATAAACTTCTACATATTGAGTAGCACCTGCAGCTCCTGTTCCACTCATTTTAGATAACCAATGTTTTTCAAATGTTGTTGAACTAGGATTAAACAAATATAAATATCCACCTTGAGTACCTCTAGTTTGGAAATCGCCAGGGCTACCAGAACCTTTTTGTGGTGGGGTAAATGTGCAAAAATTAGTAGTATTTTCATTAGGACCACCATGTCCACCAGGTCCTGCTGCACCATCATGACCATGATACCAACTGAGTACCATAGATGTATTTGTTATATTATAATTTGTATTAGTACCTGTGTCCACTTGAAATTGAAACTGATTAGTACCATGAGGAATCACTCCAGCTACTTCAAAATAGTAAACATCATAAGTATCATCAATACCAGTAGTAAAATCAAATGAAGATACACCATCATCAGAATCAGTCATTGCTTGATGTATTGATGTTATTTTTATTAATCCACCTGCGCCTGCTGTATCACCATAATCTACATTATATTTAATGTCTTTATAATCTGCCATGGGTCACTCCTTATTTTTCTGTAAGTAACCAGCCTTGAGTAGAATCAACATACACTAATCCAAATGCAGCTCTTTCTGTTCCTACTGTTAGGTCTGCTGATGCTCCTTGAATTTTATGTGAGTTTCTACCTACTGTTATTGCATTAGTATCTGCTGTTGCGGCATAATCTATAATCTGTATATAATCTCCAGCATCAGCACTAGATGGTAATGTCATAGTAATCGCACCACTTGTAGTATTGACTGCATAAGATTTTCCAGCAACCATTGTAGTATTTCCTGTTATAACTGCTGTTGCAAATTTAACAGATGCATTTTCTCTTGCCCTTGTCATATGATTAAATCCTATTGTTTCTTATATTTACTTATTATTTATAAGAGTTTTTTCCCTTTAAACCAACTAGGTAAACCTAAATGTGGTCTATCATCATATTTATTATTCTCCCACTCTAAATTAGACATATCATTATAATGTAGAAATACTTGAATACACATATTACCCTCAAATTTATTACGCCAATGAGATAATTCACACCCAGAGTATATTAACATATCACTAGGATTTAATTTAACTTCTATGTCTTTTCCTTTAGTATCTGTTAACCAAATAGGCCATACATCTCCACCTAAATTTAAAGTAGTAGATACTTCACAAGAATATCTATCAGTATGTTTTTCTAATTTTTCTCCTTTCTCATATAATCTTGCATATGAATATGTGGGTGATAATTTCAATCCTGTTTGTTTATTCATTTTTTGAGTTAGTAAATCTAATACAGTATCCATTGCTATATCTGAATAATGACTATATGACTTTGGACATTGTTCATCACCAGACTTACCCCAATCCTCATCATGTTTAGATATGTAAGTAGTATTTTTAAAAGTGTGATAAACATTTCTTTTCATTTGAAAGTAATCAAATAAAAATAAAGCAACATCCAAAGGTATTGCATTTTTTACGATTTTATATTTGTTCTTTTTGTAACTCATACACTACCCTCATTACTTATCATATAATTAGGAATTGCTTGTATATTAAAATGTATAAATTTAAATTTACCACTTTTAGATAAAATATATTCATGTGGAAAATAAGATGGGAACATATAGAGATGGCCTGGCTCTGGTTGATAATTTACCATTTTATTTTGAAATGAAATATCATTAATATTTTTTTCTGGTAAAGATGTCATAGCTGCACCTTGTCTTGGGTCATGAAATAAAGGATAAGAAGCTTTATCATTTTCTAAAAAGTAAAAACCTGATATGTGAGAGTTTTCGTGTATATGAATTCTATGATGTCCACCACCATCTTTAGCAAACTCTTGAACCCACATACTTTCATAAACTAAAGTATGATTACTTAAATCTGCTCCCCACCTATCTAACAAATTCCAAGCAGTTTCACCTACAAAGTCTACTAGATATTTTAACTTAGGGTCATCTTGAATATTACTAGAATGATAGACATGACCAAAATCAGTGCCAGATTTTTTTAAAGTTTTTTCAACTCGTTCATGTGCTTCATCTAAATGTGGTTTACAAAATTTATTTGTTTTATCAATCCACTCTGGAACTTCTGTTGCAAAGAATGGTGTTGCAAAAAAAGATTCATGTATTTCTTTATTATCTTTCATTATATACTCCTATTTAAATCCTGGCCCTAAGTTCCATTGTACCAATGATAATCTTGTTCCTTTTGTTACTGGTGAAACTCTATGCCAAGTATAACTAGGAAAAATTACAATAGAACCTTTTGGTAATATTTCTTTACATTTTATTATTTCACTAGTATTTATTTCACCTGTATTTCTTAAATCAAATTCTAAAACTCCACCTTCATAATCTTCTGGGTCTGATAGAGAAATTGTTACAGATAATTTTCTCATTAAATTATCCCACTCATTATTATGATATAATTTACCATCAGTATCAGTATGCCATCCATAATATTGACCTTGATTATAAATTGTAAATTGAAAATCCTCTGACATTGTTAAATCAAAATTCCAACCTGCCTTTATGTTTGCTCTTTTTACATAAGGCTCTATTAATCTTTTTAACCAAATATCTCCAATCCATGATATATTAGAATCTCTTTTCTTTTTTACTTCTTCAAATTCAAATTTAGTTTTGGGGTCTATGTGTCCTACACCTGCTAACTTTTGATTATTTGACATTCCCTCTTTTATAATCTTATCACACAATACATTTGATAATGCAGATTTAAAATAATAATAATTTTTTTGATATTTCATGTGTTAAAATCTTCAAAGACTAAATTAACTGAACCAGTTATTCTTTCTTCTTCTGTAATTTTTTCATCAACCCAATGTGTCATAGTATTTGGAAACATAATTATATAACCATCTTCAGGTTCATAATTAATTTGTTTTTCTTCCCACAATAAATATGTTGGATTATCTTGTACATTTTTTATGTATTGTACTGACGCTATATTTCCAGCATGTTCGTGAGCAGGATTTGAATCACCTTTGTATGCATAGTTAATCCAAAAGTCATAAGTGTCATTTTCACCCATATTACTTCTAACATTAATACATCTTCTTAATTTTCTAAAACTATAACCTTTTAATTTATGAATATAATATTCACCTAGTTTTATCATAAAAGAATAGTTCCAAGATTTTTCTAAGTCACTACCAAACACAGAAATTTGATAAGAATTATCACCTTTATTAAGATGTTCTTTTAGAAATGCTAATTCGTGGTCTTTGTATTCTCTGTATTTATCTGCCCATTGTAACCATTCATTATGAATTTCATCAGGCATTTTTATTTCTAAAAGTGGACAACCCTCTACTGGCCATCTAACTCTTTCATCAAAATACTTTATAAATTTTTCTTCTTTACTTTTTGGATACATAATATTGTTGATTACTAATTAAGTTTTTAAAATATTGATTGTTTAAATCCATAGTGTTTGTATAAAGTTCTTCTGCATAATTTAATAACTTAAAACTTTCTAATTCTTTTAATGCAACATCTTTATTTAAAATTTTCATACCAATTAATATTTGATACCAAAGAGTATTACCCAACTCATAAAAATTATTTCTTCCATAATCTGCATATCTTGGCATACGAGTTTTCCAAATATTCAATTTATTTTTTAGTGTATCTGATATTTTTGTGTTTGATACATCTTTCCAAAAATTAGTATCCTGTCTAGGTGATATGTAATGTAATCTAATAAAATCTTTTATATCATCCCAGATTACATTTATGTCTTCATTGTATTGTTTTTGTTGAGTATCAAAATTCATTTCATGTGTAAAGTAGTTTTCTATAAAATGATTTATTTGAATTACTGTCATGTGAATAGATGTTGCCTCTAGTGGTTCTACAAATCCTGTAGCAAGACCTGTTGATAAAACATTTTTATTCCAAACATTTTTTATTTTACCAGAGTTAAATTTTATATCTTTTTGTATTTCTACTTCACGACCTATCTCATTTTCTATTTCTACTTTTGCATCATCTGGTGTTATATGATTATCACTAAAAACATAACCACACCCCTTTCTTTCTTGTAAAGGTATCTCCCACATCCAACCATTGTTCATGGCTCTTGCATGAGTATAATTGTTTATAACTTTATCTTTAATATTAAAAGTTATAGCTCTGTTTACTAATAATTCATCTTCATAACTTTTAAATTGTTCATCACCTATTAAAAGTCTTTTAAAACCAGAGCAATCTATATACAAGTCACCAGTAATATTTTTATCATTTACTTTTAAATATTTTACACCTTTATCATCTTTATTTACTTCATCTACAATACCCTCTATGTGTGAAACCCTATCATGTTTTAATACTTGTTCTTTTATATAATTTCCAAATTTATAAGTGTCTATGTGATATGCAATATGAAAATTATTAGAGTATTCAAAGAATGGCATTTTAGAATTACTCATACACTTAGATATGAATTCATTTTCTAAACCTATTTCATTAGCAATATGATATATTCTATATAAGTCATAATTTTCATTTGGATAATTATTACCATTGACAACAGTAGTTCCTAATGGTGAATAAAAACTTTTTCCTTTAGTATGCCAATTACTATGTTTAATTCCTATTTTATATGTTGAGCCTGTTGATTGTAATAAATTTTTTTCATCTATATCTATAAATCCACCTTTAAGATTAATTAATTCAGCAAGTTTACCTGTTGTACTTTCTCCAACACCTATGATTGGTATTTCTTTTGATGATATAACAGTTATATCACAAAAAGTTTTTTGTAATAAATTAAGAGCAGTAATCCAACCTGCTGTTCCACCACCAACAATAATTATTTTTTTAATCTTCTGCATAATTTTTTATAAAAAATGGTTGAACAAAACGAGAATCAATATCCAAATCATATAGTGCTTGATGACTTGTTTGACAATCAAATATTATTGCTCTATTAAATTTTGAACCTATTTGTATATCTTGCTCTTGTTGGGTTCCCCCTTTAAATCTTTCATCTGTAAAAAATCTAGTACCAGATTTAAATGATGATAATTCATCAAGATATATTACACCACCTAAGTCATATTCAGGACCATCCTTATGTCTGATACCAGAACCATCAGAACAAACAGATTTTTCAATTTCACTTTTATATATTTTACGAAAAAAAGTATGTAAGTAATCAAAATTAAAACCTATACTTTTTAAATTATCTTTTAAAATTTTATAAACAGGTAGATTATTATAATCACCATTCATTATTTCAGTAGATTCATAACAAGGATATGCTTGAAATCTAGTAGCATAATCTTTTTCAAATAAGTGAGGTTGTAGTGATGGTCTAAAATATAATTTAGAAGTATAATCAAAAAGTATATCTAATTGTTCTTGTGTATAGAAGTCATCTATTATATCAATAGCTTTGTACATGATTTATCACCTGTAAATAATATAAAGTATTTATATGTTTTTATTTAAACATTTTTCCAAGAAGTATCAGAGGGGTCCCAATACTTATCGGTAACAGAGTGATTAACAGAATCCTCAGCACCATCCTCATTGTCAGAAAAAAGTGCCTTCCACCTTGTATTACTTACATCCCAATAAGGCATAACTATGGCAGTCCATGAACCTATGGTGTAAGTGCATTGTGAAACTGTTGGTCTTGTGACAGGTGATATCCAATCTTTTTCTGAATCACTCCAAGTCCAATTACTATATGGTTTAGGTGCTTGAAAAAGGTCTTTACTTTCATTCCATGTCCAGCCAATGCCAGGAAATTTACCTCTTTGATTAGCATTGTAAGAACATTGTTTCCATGAACCACTATGTCTATTTTCAATCATAGTTTCTGCTTGGGCAGAATAATCACCACCATTAGAACTTACATCACTATTACTAACAACTATAATTCTTTGTACTACATTACTATCATTTAGTTCAGCAAAGTGTGCCATTTTATATCCACCTTGAACCACGAACAGCTGCATATTGTTCTTTAAGATTATACACTCCACTATTAAGTGTAGCAGTACCAGATTTTATTACAAAGATTGTACCTGACCCACCAGCCTTTCCAGCATCGTTGGGCGAGCAAGGCAAGTTATTAGAACCACCGCCGCCGCCTGTATTAGCAACACCAGCAGTAGAATCAGATTGATTATCACTCGGTGTTGTTGGACTAGGTGTTTGTGGTATTGAAGCATCACCACCACCCCCCATTCCACCTGAGGCTTGAGCATTATTAATAGCAACAGGAGCAGTCCTATGGTCAGTAACACCTCGTGCAGTAGGGCCTGTTAATACATCATTTTCTCCATTACCAGAGGCCACATTATTATTAAAACCAGCTCCTCCACCACCAACGAATCCTTTTTCACCCATACATTTAGGAACACCTAATGGCAGTAAACATGCACCATATCCAGCTACTCCTCTTTTTCCACCAGAGCTTCCAGCTCCTCCACCGCCACCACCTGTGGCGTGGTCACCTCTACCACCTGAAAATCCTGCTCTAGTACAACCATGATTAGTAGCAACAGCACCGCCGTTATCAGCTGAACCATCATCACCACCACCGCCTCCAGAGCCACCAGAAGTTCCTGAGTTGGGCGCACTATTAAGTCCACCACCAGCTCCTCCACCTTTGGCTGTGATAGGTGTTGTAGAACCAAATACAGAATCAGAACCAGCAGTGGCACGACCCTGAGCTCCAGCTCCACCTGCTCCAATAGTTACAGGAATTGTACTTGTTGGTAATGGATGACAAGCTACTATGACAGTGCCTCCACCGCCGCCGCCTCCACCACGACCAGCACCGCCACCACCAGCAACAACAACAACTGTTGCATGTGTTGATGAGGCACAGAAACATCCTGTGGAATTTATTTGAGTAACACAACCAGCAGAGGGAGCAGCACTTGGTGTATTATCTGCTCCAATTAATCCGCCATTTGCACCTGTTATGGGCATTCTATATTCTCCTAATTATTAAGCGTCATCTAATATTTCAAATGATACAAACATATCTAAATCACTAGCTGCACTTGCACCACCTTTGAGTATATCACCTTCCATTAAATAGATAGGTGTATCTAATACCACTAATGATGTATCAGCTGGAACAGCAACAGTTTTTGCAAGATAAACAGTTGCATCTGCACCTGTTGTTGTTACTCCTGTTGAACCTGAACCCATACCATCTACGAATAAATCGAATGTAGCTGAGTTAGTACCATCAACATTGGCAACAGTAATTCTATTAATTTTTACGAGTTTATCTGAAGCAACTGTAATTAGTGTGGCAGTTGCTGTATTTGTCAAATTAAATCCAGCATTTGCACCAAGTACAGAAGATACATTTATTAAATTTGGATTTGCCATTTTATATTTCCTCTATAAGTTTTCTTTTATTTATATCGTTTATCCAAATATCATTGATAAAACAATTGCTTTACCTGTGGATAATCCGAATCCGCTTGAAGTACCACTATTCGTAATAGTCGCACCTGAATCTATTGTTAGTGTCGAACCTGATAAGACATTAAAATTATTGGCAGTGAATCTAAAGTCATCTGCTCCAGCAATTTTAATATCTATCTGGTCATCTGTATCTGCGTGTATAGTAGTATCACCATCAGCGTCAAGTACAAATTCAGCACCATCTAAGTCAGCTGACGTCACACTTGTAGATTGAACTGCAACTACTTTAATCATATCATTTGCAGCTGCGGCCGCAGATAATACAACAGCAGTACCATTGGTTGCAGTATAATCTGAACTATCTAACATAACACCATTGACCAATACTTGTACAGTATTTACTCCAGCAGTATATGCTAGTGAATTACTGTTATCATCATTTCCACTAAAAGATGTTTGAGCTGCAGTTGCTGTATATTCAAAATTATTAAATGCCACACTAGACCCAGCATCAGCAAAAGATAATACACCACTAGCATTTGTAACTAATGCCTGTCCATTTGAACCATCTGCTGTTGGTAAACTAAATGCAACACCATTAGATGTTAATATTAATTTACTACCATCAGAAGATACTGCCTCACTTGAATTATGGAATTGTAATGTTGGACTTCCACCACTATCTTCTAATAATAATCCTGTGTCTGCAACATGAGTAAGTGTGATTTCGTTATCAGCACCAAACTTAATTAATGCTGCGTCTGTTCCTAATTCTAAATCATGATTTAATATAAGTGTACCAGCATCACTACCATCAAATGTTGCCATTGTAATATCTGCTGTTGCATCTGTTCCTTTGATGATAACATCTGAATCATTTGCTTGAGCATCTATTGTAATATTACCAGATGTTGTTGTTAAGTTAATTGCAGCATCACCAGCAGTTAAATCATCAGCTGCACTTGATACATTAATAAAAGATAATGTTCCACTACCATTTGTTGCTAGTGCTTGTCCATTTGAACCATCAGATGTTGGAACTTTAAAAGTAGTACCACCAGATGTTAGTATTAAGTTAGTGCCATCAGAATGAATACTTTCGTTAGCATCAGTAAATTGTATTTTACTTGAACTGTTCATACGAACACCAGTATCAGCAATATGAGTGATAGTTACATCTTGGTCATTACCAAGTTGTATTGTTCCACCA
>Ga0181397_1000591_pt1 | contig 13549 bp, 8 predicted proteins | sample 20SPOviralmetaG_FD_130126 | JGI IMG/M metagenome (GOLD analysis project Ga0181397, IMG submission 130126) | Marine viral communities from the oligotrophic San Pedro Time Series (SPOT) site, San Pedro Channel, CA, USA - 20 SPOT_SRF_2011-02-23 | ecosystem: Environmental > Aquatic > Marine > Strait...
GCAAGAATAACACAATTCAATTCTGCTACAGAAGTAGAAGCAGTAGTAGAGGTACCATTTTTTAGTACCGATGCTATAGCTAGTGGAAACTATATAAAAGAAAGTGGTTATGAAGATGCCTGGTCAAATACTAGAGGCTGGCCTTTTACCGCTACGTTCCATGAAGGACGTTTATTTTTTGGAGGCAGCGCATCATTACCATCAACATTGTGTGGTTCTAAGGTTGGAAACTTTTTTAACTTTAAAGCAGCTGAAGGATTAGATGATGATGCTATTAAAATTACGTTAGCTACTGACAGCGTTAATACTATTACTGGTTTACGTTCTGGTAGAGATTTACAAGTCTTTACCACAGGGGCTGAGTTTTTCATTCCACAAGGTGACCTAGACCCAATAACACCTTCTAATGTTGTTGCTAAGTCTAGTACAAAACGTGGAGCAAAACCTTTTATTAAACCAGCAGCTGCCGAAGGTGGCACATTATTTATACAAAGATCTGGTAAAGCTATAAGAGAACTATTGTTTAGTGATGTAGAACTTTCATACGTTGCTAATAACATATCATTGCTTGCATCTCATTTACTTGTAGATCCACAGAAGATGGCGTTGCGTTCTGCAACGGATACTACTGAAGGTGATTTATTTCTTATTGTTAATGGAGAGGACACAACAGGATACAGAGCAGCAAGTCTACAACATTCAGGTCAGATAGCTGCATTCATGTTAAACAAAGGACAAAGCATTGTAGCACCATCACACCTGGTAACAGATGGAACTTTTAAAGATGTAGCTGTAGATATTGATGACATCTACACAATAGTTAAAAGAACTGTAGGTGGCGCAACAAAATACTATTTAGAAATATTTGATGAAGATTTTACAACAGATAGTGCGGTACAAAAGACTACAGGATTTTCAGGCACTACTTATGGAGGTCATTCACATTTAGATGGCAAGACTACAAAAGTAATACGAGATGATATTGTAGATGCAGATCAAGTGGTTTCTAGCGGTAACATAACAGCTGGTGGTCAGCCATCTACATATCTTGAGGTTGGTTTAGATTACAGCGTTGAAGTAAAAACTAATCCAATAGAACTTAGATTGCCTAGTGGCGTTGTTGCTGGACAAAGAAAAAGAATATTAGAAGTTACACCTAATGTATATCTATCACAAAACCTAGCACTTAATGGAAAGATTGTTCCTTTGCAAACTACAGCTGCACTTGGTGGTGCTGGTGGCGTTACATCATTTACAGGAAAAAAGAAACAACATGGCTTCCTTGGTTATTCCAGGGATGCACAAATAACAATAACCCAAACTCAACCAGTATTCCTGACGGTTTTGAGTTTAGATTATAAAGTGAGTGTAGGACAATGAGTGGACCAACTTTAGCCGTAATTGCAATCGCTTCTGCTGTTGTTGGAAGTTATGCATCTATACAGCAAGCAAAAGCACAACAGAAAATGTACAACAGACAAGCTGACATAACAGAACGTCAGTCACGTCTTGATGCCCTGGCATATAAACAGCAAGGTGTTAACTCTATTAAAAAACTTAACAGGGTCTTAGCAGCTAATACTGCAAGAGCAGCAGCTGGTAACCTAGATCCTTATGCTTCTTATGATAGTGCAGATGTAATTGCTACATATAATCTAAGGCAAGGGGTAAATGATTTTACTATAGCTAGAGATAACGCAACCATTGCTAAGAAGATGGGTAAATACCAGGCTGATAATTATAGATATGCAGGCCAGGTAGCAGTATCTAATGCTAAGACTATGGCTGCTGTAAACATTGGTATGTCTTTTGTAACAGCTGGTCAGGTTTACGGAACATCAGGACTAACAGGAATGTTTGCATCTAATACAGCTGCCACAACTACAGCAGCTGGATCATATATGGCACCAGCAAAAGCAACATTATCTGATGGGTATATGAGGGCCATTGTATAATGGCAGAGCAACTTAGATATGAACAGCAACTACAAAGGTTAAACTTACCTAATGTAGACTTTGCTGCTGAAAAAGAAATAGCGAGGGGATACGGTGCTATCTCTAACAAGCTAGATCAAATGTCTAATTTCTTTATGCGTCAAGCTGAAGGAATGGCAAAAATAGAAGGTGCAGAGTTTGGAGCAGAAAACGCACCAACAGCAGAACAATTAGAAGCTGCAAGATCTACTGGTAAAGAAGTAGAGTTACCTGGAGATAAGTATAGTGTTTATGGAAGGGCTGCACAAAATGCTGCTCTTACAGCTGTATATGATGATGTTACTCTATCAGCTAAAAGAATTATCCTTACTGATTTAACTGATTACGAAAAACAAAACTTAGACCCTGCAATGTTACAGGATAAATTTAACACTGTAATAGATGGGTATGCTGCAACATTTGACCAAACATCACCAGCCCTGGCTAAAAAGTTTAGAGCAGAGATGGGCCTGTATGCTTATGGAAAAGTAAGTACAGAAGCTAGTGCATATATTAAACGTGAGAAAGATGAGCGTATAGCTACATATGCAGCTGGTGCAGAATTGTTTCTTGATAATACAAATGGTGGATTGCGTAGCCTTATTCTTGGTTCAGTAAGCCAACAAACAGAAAATGAAAAAGGTGAGTTAGTAGAAACAAAAGCTAGTGGTGCAGTGTTAGCAGAGATTATCCAAACAGAAAAAAAGAAAATGTTAACTGGTGCTATTAGTGTTGGTATGAGTGAAAGTCAGGTTATCAAATTAGCTAATGCATTTGATGCAAGAGTATTACAGATACAATCAAATGTTGTTCTAGAAGAAATGTATAAACAAGGATCTGCTACCAGGGGAACTTTTTATAATAGAGTTAAGCTGGCTGTAGAAAAAGGACCACAAAGTAAAATAGCACAAGAGTTACCACCTAGTGTAAGGGCTGCTTTGTTTTCTACTAAAGCTGAAGATAGAAATAATATTATTAATAATCTGCGTACAGGTTGGAATAATATTATGGATGATACTACTAAAGAAATTGGATTTAATAATACAGTTAGAGAAGAAACTGTAAGAGTAGAAAGTACAAACTTTAATCAATCTTTGATTATTTACAACGATACAAATAATGCAAACGATAAATCTGCTGCTCTAACTACTATGGAAAATGCACTTGCTGCTATAAAGAAAAGCGATCCTGAAAAATACGAAGAAATGAAAAGAGCATATGATCTTCATACCAAAGTAGGTGCTGGTGATTATTCTTTTGCATTAAGAAATGATGTTAATACTGAAGCTAATTTTGAAATGGATTTAGTTAGGGTAACACCACAGTATGATATGTCTGATGTTACTAAAGCCTTAAACGATAAAAAGATTACTTTTGATTATTACAAAACAATCGTTGCTAAATATAGCAGTCTTTACGATGACAATATGAAGAATGCAATCAAAAGAATGAAAGAAGAATTAGGCGTACCAGCAGATATGTATTTAGATAAAACCTGGCTTAAAACTCAAGAGGCTAATGTTTTGTCAGCTGCTATAGCTGCTATGAATAATGCAAGACGTAATGATACTACTGGTACATTTGATGCTGACCAATGGGTAACTGATAATTTGCCTAGAATTATGACACAGCAAATACCAGGGCAAGATGGACAAAATAGTAGTTTGGTTTCCAGAGTTAAATCTATGGCAATTACAAGGGCGCAAGTTTTGGATTTTATAGAAATGGCTACTGATGCTGGAGATGATGAAAGATTGCTGTATTACGAAAAATTACTGGACGATGTAGATGCGTTGTTTGCTGACCCAGCGTTTGACCAGTCCAGGCTACCGCTATGGTTGGGGGATTAGATGGATATATTTAGTAAGCAGTGGTCTAAAGATTGGCATGGTAGCGGAAGCGATAAAGGCTCTGGAGATAATTATTCAATCTACTACGACCCAAACACAAAAGAACAAAAATATTATCCTGGTGAATTACCTTTAAAAACAGGTCTGCCTCCTGAGATTGAGGAAGGTACACCAGAAGCTATGGCATATAAAAAAGAACAAATAAAAGTTTATGGTTTCCCATATGATCTTATTTCAGATAGCGAAATAGAAAGAGTTAAAAAGCTACGACAAGAAACAGTAGTCGATGATCCTAACTGGTCAAGAGCATCTAAAATGCTTAGAGGCTTTATGATGCCTGGTGCTGATGAATTAAAAACAGATAAAGAATATTCAGAGTGGGGCATAGATTTTATGTCTAGCTTTGAAAACAATTTTACTAATATGGTTTTTGATATTGTTAAATTAGAAAGTGCGCCTGCTCAAGCCATGCACGCTATGTACTATCTAATGGAAACATCTGATCGTGAAGGAATGTTAGCGGAGAATTTCTGGCGTGGTGCCTATTACACTGTATTTGATTATTCTAATTTGGTGGGTCTGGGAACTATGGGAATTGGTCTTATTGGTAAAGCAGCTGGTAAGCAGTTAAGTAAAGTAGGATTTAAAGAAGCAGTTAAAAGAATTGTAACAGCAAAGCCTGATGCATCTGACCTGGCTATGATTGTAGAAGGCGCAACATATGCTGGTGGTTTTAACGTAGGTCAGCAAAAAGTAAAAGTAAACGCAGGCAAACAAGATGAAATAAATGTAGGTGAAGCGGCTACCTCAACAGCTATAGGAAGCGCAATAGGCCCTGCCTTAAGTAGAGGCGGTCAGGTTTTTATGGAAGGCGGTAAGCGTGTCGTAAATAAAGTAGGAGATATGATTGCACCTTCAGCTGAAAGTGTTGCAGCTAGAAATGTAGATCAAATTATTGATGATACAACTGGTGTTGCAGAAACGCCTACAGTAGAAACAAACGAGATTACACCAGCTAATGTTATCCCTGTAAAACGTAGGCCAGGAGATAGTGGCGAATATGTTGGCGCACCAAGAGAAATAAACAATCCACAAAAACTAGGAGCCTATAGAAAGAATTTATTAAAAGTAGCAGAGGCTGGAGAAGAAGGACGTTTCTGGTATGAGCGTTCTGGAACAGCAATATTAGATTTAGTTGATGGTAATGTAGATGAAGCAGATAAAATAGCACAAGCTATTGCTATAACAAGTGCTGGATCTACACCTGTATTATCTAATTTTCAATTTGCTATTCAAGCATACAATCAACACAAAGCTGGGCAAAAAATATTAACAGGTAAATTTCCTACAGCCATGAGTGCTAGATTGCAAAAGATGTTTGATGGTGAGGATTGGGCAGGCAGAAAAACAAATACTTTCTATAATAATATTATGGCAAGCGTAGATCCATCAAGAGCGCAAGGCGTTACTGTTGATATGCATATGTTAAGAATATTTGGTTTTGATAAAAAGAATGAAATGCCTACAGATGCACAATATACGTTTATTGAAAATGAAGTTAACAGAATATCTAACAAGCTAGGCTGGACACCTTACCAGGTCCAAGCAGCTATGTGGGTTGTACAGAAAGCAGAAAAAGCTGGTAAGCCTGTATCTCAAATGAAGTTTGATTACAAAGATGCATTAGAAAGAAACCTAGGACAGATATCATGGGAAACAAAACCATCTCAAACTAGTGGACACTTTCCAGAAATATTTAATGCTCCAATGAATGAACAAGCTGATTTTCATTTTACATTGTCAAAATCATTAACAGGTGATGATGGTAAAGATTTAATAGCTAAAGAAGTAGGATTACTATCTCCAGGCAGTTTTGATGCTCCTGGTATATTTGAAGGCGTTGTAAGCCCTGGTACACAAACATATGCATTAATGCCTATGAAGTACAAAGGTCAACCTGGTGAGGTTGATGAGGCTACATTAGACCTTGTAAAAGTTTATGCAGCAGCAAGAGGTATTTTGTTAAAACAAGATAGCGTTGGCGCACATAGAGTGTTTTATAAAGCTGGTAAAGCAGCAGACAGAGATGCTGTTGTTGTTAACATTGGTAGACCATTTACTGAAACAGAAGCAAAAAAGCTAGACGAATTACTTACTACTGAATTTGGTTCTTCTGATTATTCACCAGCATCTACAGAAACTGGCGTAAATATTGTACATTGGATGGGTGAAAGAGGAGCAGAGGATTTTACAGATTTCCAAAATAGAGTTAGGAAAGTCTTGAATATTCTACAGATATCTGATATAAAGACATCGAGTGGTAAGTTAGAAGCTGGTACAGCGTCCTCTCAAAAAGTATACGTCACCAATACTAATTGGAATGATGGTGGCAAAGGCTGGAAGGAGTATCCTAATGGAGAATATTATTTGGAAGGAACTTTCGGAGGACGATCCGATCTTCAAGAAAGGGTTCGTTCTATCGTCAGTAAATATGCAGACAGGGTTGAAGCAGCAGAAGATGAAATCGTCACCAAATATGGATGGACAAAATCAGACAGCTACAACTCAGCCTACAGAGGAAAACAAACAGACGGAGGAGTAGACACAACTACACCTCCTATAAACAATGAGGGAGGTGAATAATGTCTATACCTAAAGACGAAATTGATAAACAATCGTCAGTAGTCGTAGATCCACAATATCCTCAAGGTGGTGATGTACCTACAGAAACTGTTATTGATGGCACAGGCCAGATAGCAGATGAAGAGTTTATAAATCCAGTACAGACTGAATACCCTGATGGGGAGCCAGTACAATACGCTCAAGCAAATATTACTAAAAAAATTACTGGTGTTGTAACTGATGCTGTTGATGCCTGGACAAATACCATGGGTGGTGGTGATGCAGTAAGAAGCCCATCACAAAAGAAAACAAAAGAAAAAATTAATATTAAGGGTGAGAACCCTATATCAACTACTGATACTAGTGGTAATGTTTTAATACGTTCCATGTCATTAGAAGAACTTAATGACGTTAAAAAGTTTATGAAAAGAGATGACATAGACTTTGATGTTGTTCTTCCTAACTTAAATAAAATAGATAGCAAATTAGAAGGCGATACAGCTGACGTTCAGTTTAAGAAACTGATTGCAGCAATGTATGAGCATTACAGTAAAACTACAGGACCAGATGGAAAACCTTTACTGCAAAAAGGTGAAAGAGGTTTTGAGCAAATTATAGCTGATGCTAATAAAATTGGTTCAGTAGATATTATGTTGCAATTACTAGAGCGTAAGCCTGGTGATAGATTGTTTAGTGATAGCCAACTACTAGCAGCTAGACGTACTGTACTGTCATTTGAAATAATGGCACAGAAATCTCTAAAGAAATATGAGAAGTCTGGTGAAGCTGTAGACATGGCCCAGGCACTACAGGCATTAAACATTAGTGCATATGCTCAAATACAATTAGTAGGCGCACAAGAAGATATTGGTAGAGCATTAGTATCAAATAAGATTATTGCATCACCAGGTAAAAGCCGTATTAACGCATTACGGTCCTGGATGGATACTAATACTGTATCTGATTTTACTGCAAACATAAGTGATAAAAATGTACATGAGTTTCTAGAAGCAAATGGTGGTGAGGATGTTGTTAGGACAATGTTGGTTGCCTACAAAAACTTACCTAACGATAAGACTAGAAATAAATTCTTGCGTAACACATTCTTAGAAACAGCTAAGATGACACCAAGAATGATTATGGAAATATATCAGACAGCATTGTTATCGTCTGGTGTTACCCATGCATACAACGCAGCTGGTACAGCTGTAATGATGGAACTGCAAATGATAGAGCGGTTCTTCATGGGTGAGTTTGGAGAAAGCTGGCAGATGCTTAAGGCACACGCTACATATTTTCCTCAAGCACTCATGGCTATGTCACACGCACTTGTACATGAAAAGTCACTGACAGAAAATGTTTCTAAGTTAGATGTAAGTGGTAGGTCAATCACTAGACACGCATTTGGATTGCGTAACCGATTGATGGGCGAAGGAGGGGGAAACATTGAAAGCGCAGCTGCTCTATCTATAGATGGTTTCGGCATAATGATGAGAGCAATGGGTTATCGTCCTATGATAGCTATTGATGAATTTTTTAAAACTATGGGTAGAGGTATGCAAATGGATGCCTTGGCACATGGTGCAGCTAGTGATGCTGCAAAAGCAAAACGTCTATCTATGAAAGATAGCGGAAAAACAATAGAACAAATAAATGCTGCTGCACAAAAAGTATACCAGGCTACATATGTAAAAACACAAAACAGCCAAGGTACATTCGATGAGGCTTCAGAGTTTGCTAGAATGATTACTTTCCAGGATGACCTACCTGGCACATTAGGTTCAGCTAGTAGCTTCTTTAATAATCCAATCGTTAAGATCTGGGTTCCATTTTATAAAACACCAACTCAAATTGTACGAAGAGTATCAGAGCGTACACCATTAGCATTAATGATGCCTTCAGTAATGAGGGATAAAATTATTAATGGTAACGCCAGGGAAAAGAAAGAAGCCTTGGTTCGTATGACTACAGGCATGGCCTTGTTTGGAACAACAATGTATGTGGCCTCTGGTGGTTATGATGAAAACTTTGTAATAAATGGTTACGGTCCAAGAGATAAAGAACAGCGTAGAAGGTGGTTAGAAAACAACGAACCTTATTCTATAGGTATAAGAAACCCAGAAACTAATAAATGGGATTTTATTAGCTATGCAAGATATGACCCTGTAGCTGGAACACTAGCTATGGCAGCTGATGCTACAGATATAATTTACAATTTAGATAATGATGATACGGCACTAGATATTATGATTGGTGGCGGTGCAGCTACTATGAAATACACAGCTACTGCTTTGCCTATGACACAGTTTATAGGAGAAATGGTTGACCTGGCTGGATCTAAGTTTGAAAGCCATGAAAGTAAAATGGAAAGACTAGTACAGTTATTAACCAAACAAACATTTATGGCAGGCGGTATTGTTAAAGAACACGTTATGTCAGGTGGTCTTGGTGGTGTTCAAATAAAAGGAAGCATTGAAAGATCAGGATACGGTGAAGGTGCTAAGTTTGGTGACATGACCTTGGGTAGTGAGTATGGGTCTAGCATAATACCAGATGACCAGTATAAAGATATTGATATGCCTTTTTGGGATAGGCCTACAGGAATGTATCCTATTACAAGAGCATACTATGAAATGTTAAATAGTATCTGTTCTAAAACATCTGGATGCTCTAGCGAACTACCAGTTAAGACTAACAGATGGAATGAGCCTCTTCCACAAACTAGAGGTACAGGTTGGGAACTAATACAGCCTTGGCGTATTATGACTAAGCCTGGTGCTAATAAAATTAATAAAGAGTTAGAAACTCTAAGTTTTGCTTTCCCATATCTATCACAGACTATGGGTGAGCCACAGATAAGGCTAAACGCTAAACAGTATGCAAGATATGTAGAACTGTACAATGACCCTGCTAAATCACCATTTGCTCAAGAATATTTTAAAACAAATATTTATAGTGGTGGCGAAAGCCTAATGCCTAGAAACGTAGTAGAAACATTAAAAGAAACTATAAATAACGATGCATATAAAAACATGATGATACAAAGTACATCTACTATAGGTGCTGTAACAGAGCCAGCATCCAGGGCGCATCGTATCGAAATCCTAAAAGGTATTGATAACGAATATAAATCATATGCAAAAGACTTAATGGTTTATGAATTTCCTGAGTTAGCTGCATTGATACAACAGCGAGATAGTTTCAAACAAGAGATGGGAACTAACCCTAGATTGTTAATAAAACCATCGTTAGGGGAAGTAGAAGCAGCACGAGAGCAGAACATAAAGGAATTGTTTGGGGTAGGTAAATGATGTTCTCTAATGACAAAACATCCAATTTAGTATATACATTAAGCGAGGTATGTTATGGCTAATTTTGATGTTAACAGTAATACAAGGAAGGTACAAGCTGTTGCTAATGGATCACTAACAGAGTTTTCTTTTAGCTTCCAGGTCAACGCTACCTCTGACATTAAAGTATTTGTAGATAACGTACAGAAAACAGAAAGTGTACATTACTCTATAAAAGATAGTAACAACGCTGCTGGGTTAAATACAAACGGCACTGGTAAAATTGTTTTTATTACTAGCCCTACTAACTACACACCAACTGCTAATCAAACTGTAGCTATTAAATCTGATGTTCCTAAATCAAGAACCAGTGTTTATACAGCTGGTGGTAATATTACAGCGGCATCTCTAGAAGCTGACTTTGATACAATCACTATGCAGCTTGGTGATAACAAAGAAGAATTAAATAGATCTATAAAAGCACCAGTAGGTGACCCAGACAACATTGATATGACTATGCCTGTAAAGGCAAGCAGATTAGGAACTGTATTAGGTTTTAATGCAACAACTGGTAACCCAGAAGCTGGTCCTAAGATTGCTGACGTATCAACCCTAGTTGCTATAACAGCTGACATTGCTACCTTGGCAGACATAGAAGATGGCACAGATGCAACAGATGCTATTCAAAATGTAAATGCAATACGAACTCAAGTGCAGGCTGTTGGAAATGCAGCAGCTGCAATTAGTACAGTAAACACAAACATAAATTCAGTTAATACCTGTGCTACAAACATTAACGATATTATTAAAGTAGCTGATGATTTAAACGAAGCTGTATCTGAAGTAGAAACAGTAGCTAATGATTTGAATGAAGCCGTATCTGAAATAGATACAGTAGCCGCTGCTATTACTAATGTTAATAATGTAGGAAATAATATTGGCAATGTTAACACTATTGGTGGCAATGCTACTAACCTAGCAAACGTCAACACAGTAGGTGCTAATCTATCTGGAGCCAACACTATTGGAACAGTAGCTGGTCTAAATACACAGATAAGTGCGCTTGGACCTATATCAGCTAAGATAACAACAGCTGCAAACAACGTAACAGACATTACAAATTTTGCGGATGTTTACCTTGGTGGGTTTGCAACCGCACCAGCTAATAGAAATGACGGTTCGGCCTTACAAATTGGTGACCTATATTTTCATACACAATCTGGTCAGCAAGCACTTAAAGTTTTCGCCTCAGGCGGTTTTATTACGGCTGCCAGCGCAATCAATGGCACAGCAAACCGCTTCCAGTATGCTGTAACTAGCAGCACCACAACAATTACAGGATCTGATGCCAATAGTAATACGTTAGTTTACGATGCAGGCTTTGTGGACGTGTACCTAAATGGTATTAAGATGGTAAATGGCGTAGACGTGACAGTAACTAATGGTACGTCAGTAGTCTTTGCTAGTGCTATAGGTGTTAGTGGTACGGATAGAGTAGATATTATAGCTTACGGTACATTTACCCTGGCTAATTTTTCTATTTCTGCTGCAAACGATGTAGTTACGTCAGGCGTTAGCGATGGCGATGCATTAATTTATTCTTCAGCTAACAATAGATTTCAACCAGGCGCAGCAAGTAGCGCAGAAGTTTATGGGTTCGTCCTATCAGATAGTAATAGTGATAACGTAGCAGATAAATTGCAAATCACTACAACTAACGGTGGGGCAGATAATATAACAAACAGTACATATAACACATTTAGCGATGTTGTGTACGCAGCAACAGGTTTCACCTGGTCACTTAATGCAAGTGGTCATTTGATAGCAACGATATAAGGAGGTAACAGATGGCAACCGTTGATTTAGGAAAAATTTCTTTTGTAAATAAAGGAACCTATGCAGCAGGCACGACATACGAAGAAAGGGATGTTGTACAATTTACAGATAGCGGTGAGTTATCTTCATACGTTTATGTAAACGGAACACCAGCTGCTGGACAAACTCCATCATCTGGAGGAACAGTAAATTCTTCTCATTGGAGTAAATTTGCTGGAGGTGTTTCTTTATCTCTAGGTAATAATAAAATAGTTACAACAGATGGAAGTGGTAATCTTACAGGAACAGCTATTGGGTCAGTAGACCAAGTGGTAAAAGTAACAGGAACTAATACTCTAGGTTTTGGTTCTGGTTTTAGTGCCTTGTCAGATGGACATTTATTCTTTGATAACGCAGGAGCGCATGGGCCAGCAGGCCCTAGTGCAAATTCTCTAGCACTTAGATATATAGACCAGCCTTTAATATCAGGGGCATCATTTGGAAATCTAGCTACTGATGGAGCAGGGTCACAAATTTGGACTGTGTATGAAGCTGGAACTTATTATATGGAATTAGCTGGGGCTATGGGTGGCGGCAACGGTGGCGGCGGTCATGGCGGAATTGTTTGGGGTCAAAAAACTTTAGCTGTTGGTGATAAATTATATATTCGTGTTGGTCAAATGGGTAACATTGGACAGTCAACATCTAGCGCAACGCCTATAACCAACCCTTACGATACATCAAGGTTTAGTAACAGTAACACATCGTCTACTAGTTATGGTGGATACGGTGGTTCTAAAGGTGGGCAATCTAGTCAATTTGCTGGGTCAGGTGGTGGATCTACAGACGTAAGGCTACGATTAGCAAATGGCAATAACTTTGCTGGTGCAACATTTAGTGATGCTATAGCAGATAGAATGGCAGTAGCTGGTGCTGGTGGTGGCTGTTACATTGAAGCAACATCAGGATCTTCACATACTGGCTGGTATGGTGGCGGTGAAGGGGGCGGAACTGTAGGATCAGGAGGCCAAGGACAGTCAAGTACATCAAGAGGTGGAACTCAATCTGGCGGTGGTACGTCAGATCATGGTTCTACTGGAACGCAGGCTCAAGGAGGTAACGCCTACACTAGTAATGATGCTGGTGGCGGAGGCGGAGGCTACTGGGGCGGAGGCGGAGGAGCCGATAATGGTGCTGGTGGCGGAGGCTCTGGTTACCTTGGAGGCTTTAATAGTAACACAGGCGGATACCAGGTTGGTGGAAATTCAGGTATGGGTTACGTCAAGATAAGAAAGTTATAGGAGGGATGATATGAAAAAAAGATTTGTAGAAGATGCCATCAATGAACTGACTAAAGACATGGACCCACAGTTTGAGTTTTCAATATTGAGAAATGATAATGGTGTTGTTGATTTAGAAAACGATATTGATTGGTGTGATAAAAGAGATAGGCCTTTTACCTTAACTGAACTAGGTAATATGTGTGATACTAAAACTAAAGAACTAGGCCACATAAGGGATAGGCAACATTCTTATCCAGTTTACAAACAGCAACTAGATGCTTTGTGGCATGATATTAATAACAACAAGCTAGATAAAACAGGTGAGTTTTATGCAGCATTAAAAGCGGTAAAAGATAAATACCCAAAGGCGGAATAGATTATGGCAACTAAAGCAAGAATTATAGCAGACATAGTAAGTGACATGGCTAACAACCAGACTAAAGCTATTGTTGTTAATGATGCTGGTAATGATCTTGTTTATGGTGATGCAGGCACAAGTGAATTTTATGGTTTTAAATTCGTAGATACTAACAGTGATGGAGTGGCAGAAGATTTACAGGTGACAACAACTAACGGAGGAGCAGACAATATTGCTATAACAAATACAGATGGCACTGCCTCTGATCTATTTGATGAAAGTTTCTTTGCTAGTAGGAACCTAACTTTCTCTATCAATGCAACAACAGGAAACTTGGAGGTAACAGTATAATGGCAAC
>Ga0181397_1000597_pt1 | contig 13449 bp, 24 predicted proteins | sample 20SPOviralmetaG_FD_130126 | JGI IMG/M metagenome (GOLD analysis project Ga0181397, IMG submission 130126) | Marine viral communities from the oligotrophic San Pedro Time Series (SPOT) site, San Pedro Channel, CA, USA - 20 SPOT_SRF_2011-02-23 | ecosystem: Environmental > Aquatic > Marine > Strait...
CACTTTTGTAACATATCAGCATTGACAAAAGTAAAAAGGAGGTGTATAATAGTATTGAAGATACTGCGGGGGGGTTTTATATATAATATATACCTATTTATACATACCCCCTAGGGAACACCCTAGCATATAGCCAAGAGATTTACAGAATATTGAGTGCTTAAATATAGCCACAGGGTGGTTTACAGGGGAATCTGGGATTTTAGCATAATCCTATATGTATATATGTAGTACCCCCCCTGACCACTCGTGTATGCCCTAATTAATTCCCTAATGTTAAACCAAAAGTAATTTCTATAATTTTTTTAAGTGTTTTTTTGGGGTGGTTATCGGGGTTTTCTGTGGGGTGTAATACAAAATTTTGTACTTAAATATCCCCTAATGATAACCAATTTAAAACTTAATTAATTTTTAAGACAGGCAAAAAAAAACCCCTGATGATTAGTCAGGGGTTTAATTTAATTAGACTTTATTAACTAGCTTTTTTTAAACTAGCTTGAACTCTTTTATGCTCTTCAATGTATTGTTGTGCTTTAATAAAAACACTTTTAACAGCGTTTAAATCTTCAGCGTGATTTTCCCCCAATACAATTTTTTCTTTGGCTTCATCAATAGCTAATACTGATTTTTTCATTAGAGTTTGAAAACCATTATTTCTAGCTGAAACCTCTGTTGAATTGATTGGTGTTTTCTTATCAGCAATATAATTTTGGGTTGCTCTTTTTAATTGTGAAAATTTCATACTCACAATATCAAGCCCTTTATCATTATCTGAATAGTTTTTAGCAAAATCACCCTCTACAAAAATTTCACTATTTTTGTTTCCTGTAAATTGCTCACCTTTTTTGTTTTTTGTTATGACATTTGTTTTAGCTGTCACAATGGCAACCCATAAAGATTCTTTTAAAATTCTCATACGTTCTTTACCATTGTCAGTAGTTGAAGCCCAAGATTTTAAATTATCAACCCCCAACCATTTTTTGTAAGTATCAGCTAACCCTTTCACATCTTTATTAGTTATTTGGTTTAAGCTATCAAATGAAATTACTTTTTCAATTCCTGTCTTTTTATTGATTTCAGTATATTCCATTTTAACTTTTTTAGAATTAATAGTTTCAGTTATCATATTAACTAAAACTATTTTTTGATTTCCAACAGAGTTTTCGGCTGTCAAAATATCATCTACTTGGGTCACTTGTTTTGATTGTTCAGCTGATAATTTTATCGGCTTGAACTCTACGTTTTTTTCATTTTTCATAACTTACCTTTTTATTAATATGATTAATCCAATATAATTTTTTATATTTTTAAAATTAATCATTACTATTCTTATTTCATTTATTTATTAACGTCAATTAAACTATTCAAAATTTTGAATTATTAATTTAATATTGATTTTATTGACTTTTTAACACCCCCCCCTTTAAGAACATTATGAGAACATCAACCTTTAGTTGTAATTGCGAATTATTCTCAATGCTAATTAGAATTATTATAATATGTAGTTTTTGCATAGCTTAACCCTTGACCTATGCAGAATTGACATAGCTTAATTGATTTGATATTATTAAAGAATATCAACCAACTAATAGAGGGCTTAAAAATGAAGCAATTAATAAGTGTATTAAAAAAAATAAATAAACAATTAGAAATTAGTAATAAAATAGCTAGTTCAAAATTGGTTATTGATACAATAGAAAGTAATACTTTAAAAACTTTAACTGATAAACAGCTTGAAAGTATTACACCTGTTGCAACTGACAAAATAAAATCAATTCATAAGAATATATATTCGTAATGTTTAATATTCTTTTATTCGGTGGAATAACCCTCTTAATTTTGGGGGTTATTCTTTTTGTTATATCTCAATATAAATTGCGAGGTGTTGAAAACGAAATAGATAGACAAAAAAAACTACATCAATCATTTATAAAGAATAAAACAAAATGAAAACAATAATATTATTTATATCAATCTTTATAGGTGGATACCTATTACTAGATTTAATGGCGAAATCATTAGGTCTTTAAAACTCAACTTACAAAATTGCGAGGGGGCGAAACTAAAATCGCCCTCTCTTTTTTTTTATACATATCACTTGACACATAAATCAATGTGTAATACCATAATTTTATATTAATTAACTCAAGAAAGGAGAAATAAATATGAAAGCATTTATTTATGTTTCACTTATATGGCTCGTTATGGGTGGTATAATTGGAGTAATAGGAACATTATGATATGTGAACAGCAATAAGCCCTATCGGTAGCAATATCGGTAGGGCTTTTTTTTTATCTTACCTTGACACAATGCCACACCTTTGATATAGTATAAGAATAACAAAGGAGAAAACTATGACCGACCAAACAGATCAACTTATAGCTGAAGTTCAGTCAAAGAATAGAGGCGAAAACTATGAGAGAGAAAACACTATCAAGCTACACGAATTGCAAGACATATGGAAAGAAACTAATCAGCTTGATAATATTACAGCACATTTGATGAGAAAGTTTAATAGCATATTGCGTGGGGGTATTTGATGAAGTGTGAAAATACTCATTGTAAAAATGATAATAAAGATGTTAGTCGTTGGGAACTTACAGATTCACGAGGTTATTCTTGTGGTGTAGTTTGTAATGATTGCTACGATAAACAAAAATCAAAATATAATCCAATAATATTTCAAGACTCACACGATTACTTACAATATATGGCAGAGTGTGGAGAGAATATTGATGGATATTAATTAACCGACTTTTTTAGCTCTCTCTTAAAAAAGATACCCTGTGTATGTTCCTTGACATACATGGGGTTTTTTTATATACTGACCTTATGATTACATTAGCTAGACAAATACAATTAAAATTAAAAAAGTTTGATGAAGTTATGATTAAACTTAAAACAAAATACCTAGACAATCCTGCGTTCTATTCAGAACTACACAAACTAGATGAGAAGAAAGAAGAAATCCAAAAGTTAGTTGACAATAACAAATAATTAATATATAATGTACTCTTATTAACCAATAGGAGTACAATGATACAAACAAACATACAAGTCGGTAGTGTTTCTAATCTATTGTATGATTTACTAACATCAACCAAAGCTAAAAAGTTTCGTGCAGGTTTTATAAAAGTAAATGGCGAATACAGAATAGGCAAGTTTGATTTATTAAATCGTTCAACTTGGAAACAAACTGATGGTACTATGTACAAACGCAAGGGTAAGAAAAGAACTACTAACCCAGATGAGTACATATTAGCACACGACCTAGATAAAAAAGAACCAAGAAACATTTCTGTTAAGAGATTGAAGTGGTTTAGTGTAGGCAAAAAAGTCTATAAAATCAATAGGTTAGAGGTAAATGATGACATTACAATAGTAATGTTTGATAAGATAAAATTCAATCATCTTAAATTACTAATGACCAAAGGAGATATCAATGAGTGAGTGGTGTCAAAATAAAAAGTGTCCTGAAAAACGAAATCAAAATCAGATTCGTGGTAGTAAGGGTGCAAAGTATTATCAATCTAATAAACATAATAACTACTATCAGTATTGGTGTAGTATGGGTTGCCGTGATACTTGGTTCAATGAACACAAAGATACTTGCATGAATGCAGTTGGTTTTATTGATAAGCAAATATTACCTTTGGAAGATGCTTGGTATGTAGAATATAGATACGATTGGCGAGAAGAAAGTCAAAACAGATATCATTTAATAAATAAATTAAAAGGCATTGACCAACACATTACACAACAACAAGCACAGACAGAAGAACAAATATCACAAGGTCATGGTTGGTACACAATAGATACAACACAAGCCAAAGAACTAGCAAATACATTAGGTTTAACTAGTTGACACAATCAAAATAGTATAGTATATTAAAGACATCATCTAGTTATCTAGGTGGTGTCTTTTTTTTAACCAACAACAAAGGAGTACTCGTATGGATAAAAAAGAAGTAAGACTCAATGCAGGTAAGCGTAAGTCATTAGTGATTGACTTTCGTAAGCATTGTGAGTCTTTGGATACGCATGAGAAAGAAGCGTTCCTACAATCAAGAGATGACGCAAAGTCTACGATTGATTCTTCCTTTACTACTTGTAAAGAAGTAGTTGAGAGAAGATTTCCATTGGAAGATGTTGCGACACTTCAGTCATTACAAAGAAAGCATAACACTATCAATGCAGTAGGTGTAGATAGTTGTTTCTTTTTCAAAGTGACTGACGCACCAAAGGTGCTTGATAGCTACAATGACGAAGTAGAAAAGTCCAAACATTTTTCGTATGAATTAGACGGAAGTATGAATGGAAGCTATGGTCGTTATAGTGGTGGTAGCAATAATGGTAAGAACTTTGCATATGCTATGTATCGTGAAGATATGAAAGCAGTAGGGTTAAACCCAGATTGCAACATTGAGGCTGACTTAAATTCTGAAAAGTCAGATTCAAGATACTCAAGAACTACTAACCCCTATCTATCTCAATGCAGAAATGATAATCAGCATTGGCTACAAGGTGGTCAAGGTGGTACTAATCAGTATCAATCTTGGAAAGATAAGTATGCATTGCATATTATTGGTACAGGTGGTTGTCGTTCAAGAGCAATCCCATGTTCAGATTTAGAGTTTGCTAAATTTGAAATGATGATTAGTGCAAAGCAAGAGGTAGTCAATACTCATACACAATGGATACAAACTGTTGTAGCTAGAGTTAATAGATTTAAAGAAGTAATTAAATCTATGACTAAGTTTTCTCAAGTAGAAAACTTTGCTAAACATGAGCAGATACAATGGACTATTGATCCAGAGATACTAGCTGACAAGTTTGGTATGGACTTGGTTATATCTATTGATGATGCAGCCGAATCAATTATGAATATTGGTAAAGCTAAACCTACAAGAGCAGAGAAGATACTTGCTTGGCAAAAAGCCAATGGTGTCAGCCTTGCCTCTTAATAACTAAAAGTATATGGTTAGGGGAGAAATCCCCTAGCCTTTCTTTAGGTACATATTATAATAGTATTATGGTTGATAAAAATATATCGTTAGTCCTAGTAATTTATGAACGGCAGATTAATCTTCGGAGTATTTTTAGATGATACTTGTTGCAACAATAATATGTGCCTTAAGAAAGGCTAATGTATATACTAACCCCCCTGCAACGACAGGACACCTTATCATATTTTAAGAGAAAAACCAAGTAGACATAGTGTCACATCTATGTTATAATACCAACGAAACAAAGGAAAAGAAATGAAAACATATATACCAGAGAAAGTAGATAAGACACCACAAGAACAACTAGGTCTAGCGAAGATACAAATTATGTTTGAAGATTCATTTGGTATCTTTAATGCAAAGAGTGGATACATGACAGAGGTACATAAGCAAAGAGAAAAAGATAAGGCAACTGAATGGTTTCGTTCTAAAGATTGTGAATTTTTCTGTGACCTTGCAAGTACAACTCAAGACCATATAATAAAATTACACGACAATTTGACTTACCAATACAATACAGGTAAGATTACATTAGACGAAGTAAGATATGCAATAAGAAAATTGGAGTTAAAGATATGAATATATTTCACTTACACAAAGACCCAGAGATATGTGCTAGTTATCATTGTGATAAGCATGTAGTAAAAATGATATTAGAAACAGGACAGATGTTATCAACTGCATATCAAAGACATTGTGGTATTGATGAACAACTATACAAACCTGCATATCCACACCACCCAATGACAATATGGGTAGGAGATTCACTTGGTAATTATATGTGGTCAATAGATTTGCTAGGTCATTTACTTAATCAATACAGACACAGATACCATAACAAAATTCATAAGACAGGTAGAATACTAAACAATCTTATATGTTTAAACGAAAAGATAAAAGATAAATTTGAATACAAAACATTTCTTATACCACCACAATGTATGCCAGATGAATACAAACATGAAGATTATATTACTGCGTACAAACAATATTATGTTGGTGAGAAAAAACGATTTGCTAAATACACAGCAGTTGACACACCAGACTTTATGTGTTAAGATAACATCATATATATATAAATAAACCCTCAACAAAGGAGCATATATGTCAGACAAACCAACCATTGATACTACATGGGAGTTAAAATGGATGCGAACTGTTCGTAAAAGGGCTATCAATATTCTCGCAAGAATAGAGAATGAAAGAAAGCCTACGCAGGAAATGGGCTATGAGATAAGAAAGTTGCATGAAGCATTTACTTATTGGAATAGTGATACAGCTATGTGGGAAAGACACCAAATGGTTTTACCCATTAATCAGCCCGTACCTCAAGCTGAAATACAACAGCCAGAGGTAGAACCAATAGATAGTAATTAGTGGACATACTAATTACTTTTCTATTTATAGGTGGTGGCTTTGCAGAAGTACCTGCAAGGCTACAACCTTATGAATTTTGTACTGATAAATCACAAGAGTACATTACCTATGTAGAAAATCCAGATTACAAAGAAGGCAATGGTCAGGTGTGGATACATGGTACATACAATAACAAAAAAATATTTGCAACATATTGCAAGACACTTGACAGAAAGAGAATGGTAAGTTATTATGATCCAGAGTATGAAGAAAACAATAAGTAAAATAAATGTATGGTCATTGTATTACCGAACAGAGATTGTTTGGTTTAGCATTGGCTTTATAGTAGGAGCAATAATATTATGAAACTAAAAGAAATAGAAAAAAAGATAGGCACACTATCTAATCCAAGTAAGATGCCCTCGTATGCATGGGGTATACCAATACAATATTGTAAGACTGGTAGTATACTAGCAGAACAAGAGGGAACTATCTGTAATAAATGTTATGCAGGTAAAGGTTGTTATGTGTTTCCAGTTGTAAAAGCTATGTACCAAAAGAGATACGAGGCAATAGAAATGATTGAGTGGGTAGATTATATGGCAGAATTACTTACCCAAAAGTACAAAAACCTAGATAAATCAAGGCTTTTTCATCGTTGGTTTGACTCTGGAGATATACAATCTTACTCGCATTTGATGAAGATATTTGAGGTGTGTGAACTGACACCACATATTAAATATTGGTTAGCTACTAGAGAATACAAAATAGTAGACAAAGTAAAAGAAGAAGATGTACCAAAGAATTTATGTTTGCGTGTATCAGCAATCAAAGTAGATAGTCCACCACCTAAATTTTGGAAGTGGACATCTGGTGTACACAAAGATAAACCTGCAGTAGGTAGAGAATGTCCTGCACCTAAACAGAATGGTGAGTGTGGTAGTTGTCGTGCCTGTTGGAGTCGTGAAGTTAAACAAGTAAGTTATAAGGAGCATTAATGAGAGTAATATTAATAATATTTTTTTTGTGCCTTACATCTTGTAAGACAACAGATTATAATCCAGCAACAAGTGTATTAAGATATGTAATAACCAATGGGGGAAGTAAATGATTACAAAAGATATAGCATTAAAATTAGAAGAGTCTATAAAAAATATAGGTGGTACAATAGATGAGTCTACACCATACATGGATATTTATTGTCATCAAATACAATTTAAAATAAATGAAAAAGAATATACTATTGACTTAACAGATATGGATATAGTAAATACATATAATGTTTGAGTTTAAACATCCAAGTTATTACGCAAAAATAAAAAAACAAAATCGCTTGACAAATCAAGAGAAGTATGATAAGGAGAATCATGATGAAAAAATACAAAGTAAGAATCTTCGGACTAGGAATAGACGCAAAAGCACTAATACCATTTCCATACGAACCAACAATAGAAATGATTGAGAATGCTGTTGCTGAATACTTAAACGAAGGGCTAATGAAAATAGAAGTTGATGACTTCTTTAGAAAAGATATGTATACAATAACTTACGAGGAAATATCTACTGAATTATAAACAACAACTAGCAGTAATAGAAGGACTATTTATTCCACCAGATACGTCTATTAGAATGGATTGTCCTTTCTGTTCTGGTAAAAATACTTTGTCAGTAGACACATCAGCCAATAATTTAAATTGGTATTGTTTCCATGCATCATGTAAAGCTAAAGGTAAATATCAAGGAGAAAAAAATATGAACTATGTAACTGATACATTTAAACAGAAAGAAGAAATACAAAATTCAACATTTGAAATACCAGATAGTTTTGTATCTGTATATTCAGATGAAAAATCTATGAAGTACTTACATAAAAATAATTGTTGGGAAGCTTGGAGTTGGGGTAGAGCAGCAGTTAAATTTGATGTAAAACAAAATCGTGTAGTGTTTATGGTTAAAGATCCAAACACAGATGAGATTGTAGGTGCAGTAGGTAGAGGATTAAATTCTAAAGTCTATCCAAAGTGGTATATGTATGGCAACAAAGATGTACCATTTACTTGTGGATTGATAGAGCACCAAGAGGCTATACTTGTAGAGGACTGTGCATCTGCATGTGCAGTATCTAATGTACTAACAGGTATAGCTTTAATGGGCACATCACTAAAAGAATCTCATAAAAAATACTTGACACAATATAAAAAATTGTATATAGGACTAGACAGAGATGCAACAACTAAATCATTTGCTATTGCTAATGAACTTAAATCTTATGGTATTAAGAATGTTCATGTTAAAACATTAGAAGATGATTTAAAATATTATGGAACAAAAGAAATAGAGGAGATGTTTAATGACTGAGAAGATGATGCAAGAGATACTAGAAGACTGGAATAGTTGGAAGTATGATATACAAGATATGAATAAAAGCGAATGGAATACTAGAGATCAAAGTAAATTAGATATGATAACAGTAATTTTAGAAGAACAATTAAAATTACAGAAAGCTATAAACAGAAGATGATTGAAAAACAAATAATAAAATTAATGCTAGATAAAAAATTCTATGCAGAATATAAAGGTCAAGTATCACGTAATGTATTTCAAGGTAGCTTCGGTTCTTTGTATGACACAATACAAAAAGCACATGATAAGTATGATGCTGATATAAGTATTGATGAGTTATATTCTTTACATACTACTGTATTTAATCCTGCACTTACACGAGCAGCGAAAGAACAATTTAGTGAATTACTTGAAGATATAAAAGAAACACAAGAACCATCAAAAGAAATAGCAGATGATATTATAAAAATATTAGTTGAAAGAGATGTTGCACAGAAGATAGCAATAGAAGCTACTGAAATATTTAATGGTAAACCTGCAGACTTTAATTTTATTACAAGTATAATTGAGAAACATAAGACAGGATTACCTGCAGAAAAATTAGATGCAGTAACAAATGATATTACTAAACTACTTGATGAGTTAAATGTTGTAAGTAAATGGCAATTTAATTTGTCTGTATTAAAAAATAATATAGGTGGAATCGGTCCAGGAAATTTAATGATATCATTTGCTAGACCAGAGACAGGTAAGACAGCATTCTGGGTTAGTCTTGTAGCAGCACCATATGGATTTGCTGAACAAGGTGCAAAGGTACATGCATTTATTAATGAGGAACCTGCAGTTCGTACACAGATGAGAGCCATTAGTTGTTTTACAGGACTCAACAAAGAACAGATTGTAGATGATATTGAAACAGCACATGAAGATTGGAGTAAGATAAAAGATAATATTAAAATGATTGATACTGTTGATTGGACTATTGAAGATATAGATAGTCATTGTGAAAAACATAAGCCAGATATAATTGTAATAGACCAACTAGATAAAATAAATATTGGTGGCACATATGCTAGAACAGATGAAAAGTTAAGAGCAATCTATACAAGTGCAAGAGAGATAGCAAAGAGAAGAGAATGTGTAGTCATTGCTATATCACAAGCATCAGCAGACGCACACAACAGAGACCATATATCATTTGATATGATGGAAAATTCTAAGACAGGTAAAGCAGCCGAAGCAGATTTAATTATTGGTATTGGTAATCGAACATCTAATGATCCTACTAACAATACCAGAGTATTAAACATAAGTAAAAATAAAATAACAGGGTGGCATGGAGATCCATCTTGTATACTAGATAAATATATAAGTCGATACACAGACTAGAAAGGTAATATGATAACAACAATAGATGTAGAAACTTCTTATCAAAAAACAGAGACAGGTGGATTTGATCCATCACCATTTAATCCACAGAATATATTAGTTAGTGTGGGTATTAATGATGAATACTATTTTACTAATCATAGTGAAAGAATAGACGAGGGTTGCTATCATAAGATACAAAAAATATTAGATGAAACTAAAATACTTGTAGGTCATAACATTAAGTTTGATTTAAGTTGGTTACTTGAAGCAGGATTTAAATACACTGGCAATGTATATGATACAATGATAGCAGAGTATATTCTTAATCGTGGTGTAAGAAAAAGTTTAACACTTCTTATGTGTTGTCAGCGTAGAAAACTAGATGCTAAAGATGATGCAGTAAAAGAATATATGGACAGAGGTGTATCATTTGAAAATATTCCTGCAGATATTGTAGAACAATATGGTAAGATAGATGTAGCTATTACTAGACAATTATTTGATTCACAAATGGCAGACTTAAGAACAGATAAACATAAAGGTTTATTAAAAACAATTAAAGTTATGAATGAGTTTTTAATTGTGCTTACTGATATGGAACGTAATGGTATCAATGTAAACTTAGAAGATCTTAAACAAGTAGAAAAAGAATACAGAGCAGAGTTTGCATATCTAAAACAAAAGATAGATAAAATTGTATATGATAAGATGGGAGATACTAAAATTAATTTAGGTAGTCCAGAACAATTATCATGGTTAATATATTCTAAAAAACCTAAAGACAAACATGAGTGGGCTAAGATATTTAATACAGGTATAGATAAGTTTACAAAGAAAAATAAGAAAAGACCTAAGTTTTCTTTTTCACAATTTAGAACTTTAGTAGCTAATAACTCTGAACCTATACATAAAACTATTGCTAGCCAATGTTTACATTGTAATGGTAAAGGTGTAATAAGAAAAGTTAAAGTTGATGGTACACCATATAAAAAATATAGTAAATGTGATGAGTGTCATGGTGAAGGATTTATATATTCTAACATGGCTAAACTTGCAGGATTTAATCAAAGACCTAGAAGTGTATATGATGTATCAGACTCTGGATTTAAAACAGATAGACTAACATTAAATAAAATTGCAGGAGAAGCTGAAGGGGAGTTCAGAGAATTTATTGATGCTATACTTAGACACAATGCTATCTCTACATACTTAAATACTTTTGTAGAAGGATTACAAAATTTTACAAATGATAATGGATTATTACATCCTAAGTTTATGCAAGCAGTCACAGCTACAGGTAGATTATCTAGTCGTGATCCTAACTTTCAAAACCAACCTAGAGGTGGTACATTTCCAATACGTAAAGTTATACAATCTAGATTTAAAGGTGGTCAGATTATAGAAGTAGACTTCGCACAATTAGAATTTAGAACTGCAGTATTTCTTGCACAAGATAAACAAGGTATGGAAGATATAAAAAATAAAATAGATGTACATAGATTTACTGCTGATGTAATTGGTGTATCAAGGCAAGATGCAAAGGCACATACATTTAAACCTTTGTATGGTGGTACAACAGGTACAGATGCTGAGAAAAAATATTATAAAACATTTGCAGAAAAATATAAAGACATAACTAAATGGCATGATGAATTACAAACTCAAGCTATAACTTATAAAAGAATTAAACTACCTACAGGTAGAGAGTATTCATTTCCATATGCAGAACGTATGCCTTGGGGTGGATCTAGTTATGGCACTCAAATAAAAAATTATCCTGTACAAGGTTTAGCTACTGCTGACATTGTACCTTTAGCTTGTATAAAAATATATGAGTTAATGAAAAAAGAAAAGGTAAAGAGTTTACTTATTAACACAGTTCACGATTCTATTGTGGCTGATGTTTATCCTGGAGAAGAAGCTGTAATGAGTAGAATATTTGATGAGGGTACAGCATCTGTAATACCTGCACTAAAAGAGTATTATGGAATAAACTTTAATATACCCCTTGACACAGAGATTAAAATGGGGTATGATTGGTTAAATATGAAGGAGGTCAAATGACACAAACTAATCTAATACTAAAAATAGTAAGGTTCAATAACATTGATCCACTAATAAACATTGAGTTACATATGGATAACTATGGTGAGGCTTTAGACATAGCAGATAAACTCAATGCAGTAGCTAAAGCAAAACGTGAGACGACTACGTCTTACTCAGTACAAACAATTGAAATACCATCATTAGATAAAAAAGTAGATGATGATGATATTCCATTTTAATAATAACTTATAGGAAAATAAAATGCACATAGATAAATACAAAGTATTTTCAATGGATTATACTTGGAAGAATGGTAAAAAAAGTAAAGATACATCTGTAACACAAATGCTTACATCCGATGAGTGTATACAAGGTAAAGATTTTATATCTTTATTAGATAGTCTAGAAGATGTTTGGCATAGACACGATGGTAAAAATGTTAAAGTAGAAGTTACCTTTGAGCCATATAAGGAGGACTAATGGTAGTATCAATACTAGATAAAGAAGTTGATGATTGGGGTAGTGATGAGCAAGAAGAAGCTTATGACATGCTCCAGTTATTAAAGCAAGAGTTTGAAGGGGAGCCTTCTAAACTTTATATTAACGAAGATGAAGAACTACAAAGTTATCTTATGTGGTTTGCTCGTTTGGAAGGATTACCATACGAGATAGTTGAAGGAGAGACTAAAATATGTTAGAGATACTATTAGGTACTGGTTTTATAGTAATTGTTTTATTATGGGTGTGTGATATTTTTTATCCACCTTACAAAAAATAACACTTGACAAATTAGTAAAAATGTGGTATAAGGTAATTAACAATTAAGGAGGCTATTATGGATAATAATATAGCAAATATAAAAGAGATGTCTAATGAGCAAATTATGGAAGCTATTGGACAAGATGATGGTTCAAGTAAAGGAGTAAATATTCCTAGACTTGGCATCAACAGATCACCAGAAGACGATGATGGTAATCAATTACCTGTTGGTAATTTATTTACATTTGATTCTAGTGTAGGTCAAAATGTTTATGGTAAACCTGTTACATTTAGACCATTCATAAGTGCAATGCAGTATATGCACTATGATCCAGATAAATCTGAGTATGTAAACAGATCTATTATTTTCAAAAATTGGAAAGAAGAAGCTGTAGATATACTTGGTGGTACAAAGTGTGGTAAGGTTCCTTTTAAAGACAGAGAATCTTTAACACCAGAACAATTAGCAGAACAAAGAACAATAAGATGTTATAGATTATTGTATGGTCTGTTATCATTTAAAGGAGTAAAAGCAAATGGCGAAGAACACACTGTTTCTAATCTGCC
>Ga0181397_1000599_pt1 | contig 13387 bp, 18 predicted proteins | sample 20SPOviralmetaG_FD_130126 | JGI IMG/M metagenome (GOLD analysis project Ga0181397, IMG submission 130126) | Marine viral communities from the oligotrophic San Pedro Time Series (SPOT) site, San Pedro Channel, CA, USA - 20 SPOT_SRF_2011-02-23 | ecosystem: Environmental > Aquatic > Marine > Strait...
AGATAATAATAATGAAATATACTGCACAGAAAATGAAAATTTCTATGATAATAAAATATATAATGTAGTGAATTATTTTATGAGAAATTATTTACTAAATATGAAAAGAGAAGCATTACAAGAAACCCAGAGAATCTTATGGGGCATCATCCCTGCATAAGATACATATCCACCCTTATCACATATATATTTTTTTTAATTCACCCTCGTTAATACTTAAAAGAATATCAATTATATATTATATACACAAGAGAACGATGACCACCATCATGAATAATATTGATAATGCATTTAATGAGCATCTTAATGAATTACTATCCATAGCAGATAGAAATATAGAAGAGGATGAAAAATTTAATAATCACCTCACAGAATTATTATCCATAGCAGATAAGAATATTAAAAAACAATACTATAAAGAATATTATAAGAAAAATAAGGATAAGATAAGAAATCAACAAAAAGAATATTATCAATCTAAAAAAAGATAGATAATCAACTACTTTCTATTATGTATTTTTTTTAATTTTTTAGGGACATATAATTCTACTTGTCCATCATCTAATTCTAATACTAAATTTTTTTCTTGTACTACTTCTTCTTCATTATACTCCTCACTTGAGATAGAGGATTCAGTTGAATAATCAGGGTCTATACAATCTACTAATTTCTGTTTCATTTCATTCATAAACATATTTAGTTGACTCATATTATCGAACTCATAATTTATTAAAATTAATTCTACAATATTATCCATAAATTCACATTCCATTTCACTCATTTATATTATTAATATATTTTTTTTAAGAATATTTTTCATAATTTAATTTAGATAAAATATTACCTATATTACATTTATTTTTATATTTCATATACCAGTTGTTCAAGTTGACTTCTGTTATTTCTTTATAATCATGTATTAGTACAACTGGAAGGTCTATAAATAATGGATCTAGAGGTGAATGCTTATGAATTACTATTGCACCACATAATAATGCCTCCCATGTACGATGACAATCCAACCCTCCACCATGTGCAGATATTACGAAATGATGAGATGCATATTCATCTAAAACATCTTTACATGATATTCTTTTATCAATTTTATTTATTATTCTATTTTGTATTTTATATAATTCATATCTATCTGGACTTCTATTATATGTTAAATGACAATCACAGAAAGCACACATATATTTATCTTTTTTATCTCTAATGGACATCATATATTTTACTTTCTCCCAGTTATAATCACCTATAAACCATTCTCTTGTATGTAAATCTAATCCTATTGGATAATTAAATACTTTAATCAATTTTTTATAAGAATTATAATTCTGTGCATAAATTTTAATTACATAAACATTATTCAACAATTCAGTAACAGACATTTGATCATAATCATCAGGAAAAGTATAATCTCCATCAGATAAATAAATTGTTACAGGTCTATCTAGAATATCTTTTAATAAATATAAATCATGATTATTATTTCTAATCCATACTTTATCTATATCTTTTTTTAATTGTTGTTTAATCTCATAATGGTTGGATAAATAACCTGTATGATTTAATGCATATTCATCTTTAAATCTCAACCCTTTACTCCATATTATTTTACTCATTATATACTTAATAAATAATTTATTTTTAAGTTATTTACTCAACTCATCATTTTCTATTTCTATATTTAATAAATGTTGTTTATCCATAGTATTTAAGTTAATTAATTCACATAAATCACTTTCTTCTAATTTATAAGGTTTTAATTTATTAGTTAAAGTCATAGTTGCACTACAACATAATATCCATAATGCTTCTCTTTTTAATAATTCTTTTCTTTCATTACATGGATATTTCTCAAGTAAATGAATCTCATATTCATCACTCTCCATTACATCGAATGATGATCTATAATTTCTTAATTTATTATCTTTAAAACCATAATATCCTCTAAAATCTGTTCTATGTTTACTCAACCTTACTCTTAAAGGGTCTATTGTTGAACCCACATATCCTAATCCTGTTTCTTTACATTTAATTAAATAAATCTGTCCTTTTTCATATTTATTCATTTTTATATATACCTTTAAAACATATTAAAATTCTAACTTAAACGAACCATATTTAATATGAAATGATGGAACAGATTGTTCTTTAATTTTTTTCTTTTTATTTAATAATTCTTGTACATCAGGAGAAATTTTACATTTAATTTTAAAATTACTATTCTGGTTCAATATTCTTATTGCTCTTCTCACAGAAGGAATATCTCCATAATCTGCTATATATTCTGCATTTTTCTTTACATGTTCTTCATTTTTAAAAAGAGATTTTTTTATATTAAATCCATTATTACATAATGATATTATTTCTTTACATGTCATCATAATATCATTTCTATCTTTTACTGATAAAGATTTCATTTGATTCTTATCAGTTAAATAATCAACATTAATATCTATCTCATCATTTTCTATTTTATTTATTAAAGTTCTTTTATTTAATTTTTCTAATGAAGAAATATTTATTCTATTTTTCTCTAGATAATTTAATATATCTCTTTTAGAATGAGATTCATGAATTTTCATGTTTATTTAACAACAGAAAAAAATTTCTGTTTTTAACTATAATGCCGAGAACATCTGATGGGAAACCTGTACTTTATAAACCTTTTAAATCTTCTAAAACACCTTCTGGAAAAAAGTTTTCAGTATATGTAAAATCAAATAATAGTAAAGGATATAAAATTATTCACTTTGGAGATTCTAATATGCAGGATTTTAGACAACATAAAGATGAAAAAAGAAGAGCATCATATCTTGCAAGAGCAAAAGGGATTAAAAATAAATCTGGACAACTTACATGGAAAGATAAAAATACTGCTAATTATTGGAGTGTTCATTATTTATGGAAAGGTTGAACAATTTCGTTTAAATTATTTAAAAAATAAAATATTATATAATATAAATAAAACATGGAATATACTGATGAACAGATACAAGTTGCATTAAATAGATATACTAAAAATAAAGAATATAAGAAAAATTATTATCGAAATAAATATCAGACAGATCCTGATTATGCAGAAAAAATGAAAAGTTATTCTAAATCATATTATATTAATAATAAAGATAAAAGAAAAGAATAATATGATAATAATGCTGAATTCTTAAAAGCAAGAAGAAAGTTTAATTATTATTCTAAACAAGATAATGTTGAAAAATATATAGAAAAATATCCTGATGAATATAATAAATTTTTTAATCAGGCAAAGTAACAAGTTAATAATCCATTTTCTAATTTTGCTGTTTTTACTAATTCTACCCATGCTCGATAAGTATGAGTTGCATTAGATACTGCACCATAAGATGTTTCTACTTCTATCCCTCTACTATTTACTCTTTCATTTTTATTTAATTTATAGACATTCCAGAAGAAATGACCTTTAATACCTGATGCAGATGATTGAGAATATCCCTGAAATTCTGTTGGAGTTATTGTACCTGCACCTTGTCTTGAGTATTCTTCACGAGTTACATATGGAATAGTACCTTCACCTCTAATTACTTGATTAAATTGTATTGCAGGAGAATCTACATCAATAGGATATAAATATGTATCATTATATCTTAAATTAGTTGTAAGATTAGTATTATTATTACCATTCATGTTAGGTGCTAATGCTCCATAAACATTAAGAATACTGCAATCAGGATTTACTTTATTATCGTTGAATAATCCACCTACTACTTTATTTACTATTCTCCCTGCACCTCCTACATTCATTATTTGTTTTACTTGTGCTTGTGCTTGAGTAAGTGAACGTTTATTTAATCTATAATCAACATAATTAAAATTCATTACTTTATTTGCATCTCTAAATCTATTCATTAAATCATGATCATAATACAAATAATCAGAAATTAGTTTTAATTCTGTAAGATCTACATTAAATGTTGTACCAGTTGATGCAGTTTCACTACCATTTAAACAACTTCTAAATTTAGTTGCAGGAGAAGTAAAATGTAATTCTATACTAATCTGTTCATCAAACATATAAAGAGGAAGTTGATTAAATCTTAAAAATGGAAATAAATCTGCAAGAGAAATCTGGAATAATGGAGTATTACCATGCATAATATATTCAGGTGCTTTTACATCGAAATCAGTAGCATCGAATCCATCATATCCTAATGTATCACTATATCTATGAGATTGTAATCCATATGCAGAAGCATTAGTATTTGATTGGTTGTTTAAATCACTCTTATATACGAAATCATGATTAATCAACCTTGAGGTTAAAAAGGTTTCTCTTTCTAAATTAATTTCATTATCTATAAACATAGATTTATATCCCATCCAGTAGTTCCAATCACTAAATTCAGATATAGTAGTAGTACCACATTTTAATGCACATTTAGATATTAGTGAGTGAATCCCAATATTTGCTGGAAATATACCATGAGATGCATTTGCATTTAATTGTAATCCTAATGTAATTTTACTAAAAGAATTCATAAATCCTTTTTTTTCTAATACGAATCTTGCAAATGATTGACTGGATACAACAGGTTCTAAAACATCCGTGTCAACCTCTATATTCATATCAGAGGGCATAGCACCAATCTTAATAAGATTAGGAATCATTCCACGTTCATCTTCTTGATTAATCTGATTCTCATCCATTATTTATATTATAATTAATATAAATATTAAAAATAAAAAATAATAAAAAATTTTAAATTATGAAATTACTTGAACCCCATTATTGTTGAAAACTAATGTTTGTTTATTCTTTACAAATAAAAATACAGAATTAGGAAAATTAGAACCTTCTGTTAAATCACAATCAATATTTACACCGAAATTTACATTACGGAAATCTACACCTTGACCACTAATATTATCATATGCAATACCTACACCGAACATTTGACCACCATTTACTAATTCTCCTGTCTGGGTTAATCCTTCTCTATCAAATGTTAATGGAGATAATTGAGTCCTTTTATTTTTCATGAAAGGCATAATAGAATCAGTAAATGTTCTATAAAGTTGGGGATCTTCTGCAACAACAATAAATTGATTTAGATCTACATCTTTAATATTAGTATCCAAGTTCCATTCTAGAGGGAATCTTGTACCATCTCTTGTAAAAATTATTTGATTGATTTCTGCAATATTTCCAGAAAGATTATTTAGTAATGGAAGTGTTTGTAATCCATCATATTTAAGATTGTTCAAATGTTCACTTGGGATAAAATTCATGAATGCACCTAATACTCTACCTAATCCAAGATTAAAATTAATAATAGCATTAGTACTCTGGATAGAAGTATAATATGAAGAAATAGCATTATATTCTAATGTACCAGAAGTTGCAGATGTCATTCTAGATAATTCATCCATAGATGGTTGAATAAGTTCACAGATTAATTTTACATTATTTAATTCATAAAATGCATCTGCAAATGTATTAGAATCAGCAGGATCACAATATAATGCTTGAGAATCTGGACTTAACATAATATCAACCATTAATCCCCCAAGTCCAGAATTATTACTTAAATTAATAGGTTCAGAGTTGTTTAATAAACCTGATGGGAGATGGATACAGAAAGCAGATCCATCAGCATTCTGGTTAGTTATTAATCCAACCTGATTAACTACTGGATTAGGCATCATACATGAAGATTCATTTAAATGTCCAATTGCTTCTTGTTTACTTGTTACATTAGGCATATAAGATGCAAGAAATCTGTTGTAATGTCTTATATGTTCACATACTTGCTTGGTTTTATTTGATGATAAAATTAATTCAGATAGAATAGAATAAACACCTAATTTTTGACTTATATTTAATGAATCAGTAATTGCTGGAAGGGTTTTAGATGCATCTTTATAAATTTTAATATTACCACAGAATCTAACAGAATTACCCATTAAATATCTTTCTGCTTCACCGATCAAGAAACTTATTTGTGGGTTTCCAGATTTATACGATATGAGACCTGTTGAAACAACATTCGAAGGTTGTATCTCGACATTAATTGTTGAACCACTCATTATTTATATTATTATTAATATAAATAATTAAAATAAAAAATAATAAAAAAAACTAATTAATTGATTTAAACTTCTAAATCTACTCCACCATTTCTAATATTAAGGGTTCTAATATGATATACGAAAAGCATCCACAGGTGATTCTTTGCAGGTGCAGTTGTTTCATAATTAACCATGAGATTAAAATCTTTATTTCTCATGTCTGTTACACCTCCTGCAAGAGATAATGCTCTACCTACTATAAAATTAGTATTAAATTTCCTAAATGAATGGGCAGTAATACCTGCTTGAGATAATGCTTTTTCTAATTCTATTAAATGTTGTGCAGAAATACTTTCACCAGAAGTTGTTTTAGAAACATTTACTTTTCTTGCAGGTTGTAATCTTCCATCATAAATAAATTGATAATCAGTTAAATTATCACCTATACCTACTAATCCAGATCTATTCGATTGAGAATAATAATCAGTTGCATTTCCAACAGGTTTTTCAGTATAAGTACCAGATGCAAAGAGATTCTGTTGAGTTGAATAAAATGTTGCATCAGTAGGAACACATAATACTGATTTTGCCCTACTATTATTTGCAGGGATTCTTATATTTGCAACTCTATCACTTGCAAGTTGAGAATATTTATAATTAGTTACATCCAAGAAATCATATCTTAATACACCTCCTTCTTTCATTTTTCTCATCATTTCATTTTTATATTGTTGTCCCATGTTCACTTGTTGAACAATTAAATTTACATTTTTAAGTTGATATGTGGGAGAATATGAAGTTGTTTGTTCAACTGCCGATGAATATAAATAAATAGTACCATCAGTTCCTGCACCTGAACCATCTGCTTCTACGGATGCTGATAAAGTATATTTTACTAATACAGATGCATTTCCAACTATATTAGATATAGTTTCTATACGAGAAATAGTTGGAACACCAGATGCAGATTTCCATGCAACAGGAGTTGCAGTAGCAGAATTCCATAGACCTATTGTTTCTCCTACACAGAAAGGAGATGCAGTTGCATCTAATTGACTATTTGCTTGATATGTATAAATTATATTAGTTGAACCATTAGTTGCTAATGCACCAGTTGTTTCACAACCATTAATAGAATGAAATACTGGATTCATGAATGGACTTCTATAAAGCATAGCACCATCCATACCTCTAAAAACTCTCGAATTATCTTCTAACAAAGCAACTAATTTTGTACCTCCAACTAATCCATTAGGGAATATTTTATCATTACCGAAAATCCCATTATGTAATGGAAGACATATCTTTGCATCTAAAAATGATGCAGAAGTCATAGTTGATGTTTCTGGATCACCTTTGGGTTCAAAGTATGGAGAATTTATATAACTATTTGCAATAGTTTTTGTAGTCCCTTGAGTCCCAGAAGTTGCATTATCATTATATCCAGTACCTTCTGTTAATGCTCTTTTATTTCTTAAAGATTCAGAGGTTTGATAATCATATTTTATTGCAACCATAGTATTGTAATTATCAATTTCAGAAAGTAACGTTCCATCATTCGAATAATATCTTAATGTACGGATTAATACCTGACCACCTGTTTCTGCATCTAATGAAAGTAATGTAGGTTTATTACCTGCACCATAAGAAATCTTTACATTTGCTTCTAGATATGTTTCTTTGGGATTAAAAAAATCAATATTTTCAGGAATAGTAATATGGACTTGTTGCCCAGCAATATAATCTAATCCATTTTCACTTGGAATACGGATGGAGGTTTGTTCAATAGGAACTTTATTATCAGCAACCCAGAAAGACATTTATAATAATAAATATATAAAAAAACAAATAAAAAAAAAAAATAAAAATAATTAAAAATGAATAATTTACCTATAATAATTTATAGAAGTTGGATATGTATTAAAATTTCTTATATGTGTTATTTGTATAATTATTATTGTAATAATTCTAAAATTAATGAAGGAGGAATAGAATGTTTTTCATCTAATGAATAATTTATATATGATTTATTACCATTACCACAACTACCTATATGTTTATTATTTATAATTGAACCACAATTTTTATCACATAATTTTAAATTTATATTTTCTTTATTAGTCCAGAATCTTGTTCTTTTTCTATAAGGTTTTCCATACATACAATAATCTCCATCTACATATTTAAAATCATTCATAAATGGTTGTTTCTTTAATAATGATGTTTGGGGGTTTTCTATAAACCATATTTTAGGATTAAAATAATTTATTATCTCAATAGTTCTTAATACTATTTTATTAGATCCTTCTATATCTCTTATCCCTCTTGTTTTTGCAATAGAATATTCAGTACATGGAGGAGATGCCCATATAATATCAAAACTATCTTTATCATATTGTTTGTAATCCCATTCTAATATATTTATTTTTATATCTGGATTATGTTTTTTATCTAAATCTAATGACATACATTTCCAACCTTTTTTATCAACTACTTTACCGAATGATTTAGTACCACTAAATAATTCTAAACATCTCATTTATATTAATATAAATATTATAATTTTAATTTATGTTCCCCACAATATTCATCAAATAAACAATCTCTAGTAATCATTACTTTATCTATATCTTTATAAAATCCTACATGTTCACAATCATAATAATCTTTTAATAAAGTTATATATCTAACATCTTTAAAAATATTTTTTTTATGAATAGAAAATCCATTAAATGCTGATTCAACTTTAATTAATTCATTTTTCTTTAATTTTAGATTCATAAATTTTCTTATCTTTTTCATTAATTCATAAGGTTCTGTATCTTTCCATACAGATTCTTGATATGTACCTATTCTTAATGCCCAGTAATCATAGTATGATTTATTATTAAATGATAATGCATTCCATTTATCTATATGTTGATTATCCAACCATTTATTTAGTACATTAATATTTATATTTTCATTACATGCATCATCCATATCCATCATAATAAAGTAATCATATTTTTTATTACATTTTTTATATGCTTCATCTAATAAACAATTTCTTGCATTCTGGATTCTTAAAGTTCTTTCTGCAATAAGAATATCACTTTTATTTTCTATAATCTGTAAATTAAATTCATCTTTTTTATGATTTAATTTTTCTAATGTATTATCACTACCTTCATCATAATATAAAATTATTTTACTTTCTTTAAAACATGTTTGAACCTTTTTTATATTATTAAATACATCATCTATATATTTTTCAACATTTAATACACAACCTAAAATTAAACAATTCATTTATATATTATATTAGATTTTATTTAATATGTAACAACCTGACTTCTGTTTACTGATGCAGTTGGAGTTGCTTGTTGAGTTTGTAATGCTTCTTGCCTCATAGGTGCAGGTTTAGATACTTGAGATACTTGTTTCTTTAATTGTTGAGGTGCTTTCTTTTTTTCTTCTTTACCACCTAAATAATCGAATAATCCACCTAATCCACCTGCTACTGCTCCTGCTACATTTAATGCTAATCCAACAGGTGCTAATGCACCAGTACTATCCATCGCGAGTCCAACACCTTCTAATCCACCAGAAATCATAGAAGATACATTACCTGCTTTTTCTAAATTATTTTTACCTGCTATTGCACCTTTACCTTCTAATTCTGATTTAATATCTTCACCTGCATCTAATAATCCACCTGCTACTGCTAATCCTCCACCTAATTTACCTGCTTTATCTAAAATACCCATTACTTTACCACCACCAGATGCTATTTCACCTGCTTCACCTCCTGCATCTGCTACTTCTGTTGCTTGTACAACAGGTTGTTCAGACATACCAGATCTACTTACTATTTTTTCTGCATCTGCACGATGAAAATCTTGTACTGAATATCCAACCTCACTAGGTCTATTTAATGCTTGAGATATTTCAGGAGATTTAAATGAATCTTCAACAACACTTGCTTCTGGAAGTTGTGCAGGGACTTTTCTTACCATGTCTTTACCAGTTTTTAGTAATTTACCTGCTTCTAATCCTCCTCCTACTTTTGATTCTAATGTACCTAATTTATCCTTTGCCTGATCCTGTGCAAGATTTCCTTTAAAATTTTTAGTAATAGAATTTACTTTATTTTTATATTCATTATTTCTTGATATATTTAATTCTCTAATATCTCTATTAGTATTATAAATATTTTCATTATATGAATTACCTTGTGAGATTGCATCCCTTATTCCATAAATTTCAGACATTTATAATATGATTAATATAAATTATTTATAAGAAAAATTATTATTGTTTTTCATCATTTAAATTATCTGGGGTTTCTATTATAGGTTGATTATTTAACCCTTCTTTAATATCAGATAAATCAATATTATCGTTGAATAATAATCTTTCTTTATCTGCAATCATTTCTTCGAAATTTCTAAATGCTGTACCATCTTGGATTTTTAAATATAAAAAGTTATATTTACCTTCTGTTGCTTTTTTATAGATTTTCATGAAATTATCCATAGATCCAAATTGTCCATGATATTCTTCTGCTATTTGTAATAATTGTTTATTATTTGTTTGTCTAAATATAATTATATCAGTTGCATTATTTCTAATTATTGTATCAACTGATTTAAAATTCTGAACAAATATCCCCATTAATCCAATATTTTTATGTCTAAATCTGGTTGCTAAAAAACTTATTTCATTATTTCTTTTCATATTTCTTGATAATACATCATCTAATAAAAGTGCAATAAAAGGCATATTTTTCTTTTCTCCATATGAATCTTGTTTTTTAATTATCTCTAATACATCTCCATCTCTGTACATATCTTTAACATCAAATGCTTTCTTGAGAAATCTTGCAGTTGGATCATTTCCAATAGTATTAGATATTATAGTAACCTGATCAAAATAATCCTGTCCATAAAATCCATCTTCTCTATCTTGCAAAAGTAATGAGTTAATCATAGTTGTTTTTCCAGATTTTACACTGCCTATACCAAGAAGCAAACTGGGAGGTTGAGGGATATTAGGATGTACAGGTCTTATTCGAGGATCAGGGGGTTCTTCTATTACTGGGAGAATTTTAGGTGTATTTTTATTAGTAAAAATTTCTTCTTTTTTACTCATGATAATTTATAATTATATTAATATTTTTAAAAATTTATAGAAAAAATTAAAAATATTATAGAAAATATAAATGGATAAATTACTCCCAGAGGTTGAGATGGATGATATAGAAAGTCATAATGGAGAAATTAATGCAGAAATTACAGATGTTGATGAAATAATTGATGATCTTAAAGAAGAATCAGAAGAAGAACAATCAATTGAACCAGAGATTAAAGAAAAAGAAAAATTAAATACTGATGAAATATTTGTTAAAAAACCTACTATTGCTCCTGTTAAAAAAGATAAGAAAGCAAGAAAACCCATGAGTGAAGAACATAAAAAAAAACTTGCACTTGCTAGAGAAAAAGCATTAAAAACAAGAAAAGAAAATGCTTTAAAAAGAAAAACAGGTGAACTTAAAACTAAAAAACAAATTAAAGAAGATAAAGAAAAAGAAAAGGTTGAACAATCCAGACCTGTAAAAAATGAATATATAACTAATAATGTTACTAATAATATTACTCAAGAAGATATTCAGGAGATTGTACATAAATCAACTTTAAATACATTAGAATCTTATGAAAAAATAAGAAAAGATAGAAAAAAAAAGAAAAAAGAAGAAAATAAAAAAGAAATAGAACAGAAACAAGTATTTAATACTATTAATTCTGCATTAGGATATAAATACGGACAGGAGGGATTTTTTAAAGATTGTTTCTAATGATATTTATTAATAATAAAATTTTCTTTTTTATCTAATTTTTTAATAAGCATATCTTTTTTAATATGATCAACACATACATGACAATTTCTTCTTTCTTGTAATAATTCATTATTACATTTAATATTATTAAAAGGTCTATTACATTCATAACACCCTAGAAGTTGTACTTCTTGATATGACCCTTGTTTAAGTAGATAATGCATAGTATGAATTTCATCATAAGTAAATTGCATAGTATGTTTTTTATCATCACTCATTCTTATTCTCTTATATATATATATTAAAACATTCTTTTAAGTATTAACAAGGTGATTAAATATTAATTTAATGATTCTCTGGGTGATTAATATTATAACAATATGATATAATATTTTCTAATTGAGTATCAAATCTAATTTTAGTTAAATCTTCAAGACAAGAATTTAAACAATTAACTATAACTAACATGCATTCTATATTACACATATCAACTACTTGATTTATATCTTGCCCACAGAAATTATTAATATCATCGATATAACTTGTAAAATTATAACATTCCATTTATTATTATTTATTATATTTTTTTTAAGATTTTCTAATTTACTATTTTTTGTCCAAGTAAATATAGTAAAATAAATTTAATAAAATTTAATAATTAATATTATAAAAATATAAATTTTTTCATATACTTTTACTCGGACATTTTATAGTCATTTCGTTTTATTAAATATTTAAAAATAAAATCTAATATATAATAAAACAATAAATGAATAAAAATATTAGTGTTAAAGAATTAATATCTAAACAAGTTGATATGGATGTTTTAGAATTTTTCATAGGAATGGAATGTAAATTTTCTCATAAGATTTATAGAGAGATACAACTGAACATGAAGAAGGATAAGAAAGGTAAATTATATAAACAACCTATTGGTGAAAAAAATAATCTTACTATTGAACAATTAAAATCTTACTCAAGAGGATTTGGTAATGCATTATCATTATATACTAAACATATCCCTGATTTATATGTAGTTGATTTTGATACAAAAGAAGATTTAGATAATTGTGAAATGTTCAACGAATTAATTTCTTCTAATACACCTTATACAGAAACAAATAAAGGTTTTCATTTTTATATATATATAACATCAATTGATAAATATTCTAATGAAAAGAAGATTTATATAGATGATAAATATGAGATAGATCTAATAGGTAAAATAAATAATATATGGGAGATGAAAGGCAGAAAAGTAATAAATGGTGATAATGAAATAAAGAAATATTGGTGGGGATATTTAAGAAAATTCTTTAATGAAGAAAAAATGAATTTTCATGATGAAAATGTTAAAGAAAAAGTTAAAAAAGAAACTAAAAAAAAGGTGATTAATCAACCTGTAATAAGTCCTCCTATATCTCCATTAACAAGTGATGAAGAAGTTGAGAATATAATTGTTGAAGATAATCGAATGAATATAAATGAATTAAAAGATTTAGTAATGAAAATAAA
>Ga0181397_1000604_pt1 | contig 13368 bp, 19 predicted proteins | sample 20SPOviralmetaG_FD_130126 | JGI IMG/M metagenome (GOLD analysis project Ga0181397, IMG submission 130126) | Marine viral communities from the oligotrophic San Pedro Time Series (SPOT) site, San Pedro Channel, CA, USA - 20 SPOT_SRF_2011-02-23 | ecosystem: Environmental > Aquatic > Marine > Strait...
AAGACTAGAGCAACGGGTATCTTCATATCAGCCATCGTTACCTCTTAAAGAACTTCTGTACGCCACGCACACCAAAGGACGCTGATATGGCGATACCTAAACTGTAAAAATACCAGTCTGGGGCTTTGGAGAGCTGCTCAAAACCGCTATCTACCCAACCCTCAGTACCGGGGACAAACGCCAAAACAAGCGGTATAGACAGGACAATTACGAACCACTCGTCTTTCCAACTCGATTGAGAGCCTTGCGCCATTATGCGCTCCCAGTCAGCCACACTTGTTTCTTTACTAAGCATTATTTTAGCTTTAGCTTCCGCCTCTGTTAGCTTTAGCTTTGCACTTGCAGCTTGTGCCTGTGACTTCGCATCAAACCAACTACCTGCTAAATTAGCTATTGGCCCTATCAGTTGAGCAATCATAGCAATTCCTCCTCAACAACTTTTTTCTTTGCAGACGTGGATTCTTTTCCCATCCATATGCCGAAACAACCAGTAAGCGCACCCATGCACACAGATACAAGACCGCTCTGAGCAACAGATGGATCAGGCAAACCCATAAACCAATGTACTGCCTGATATGTAAGGATCGTAACAGCCAACATCATTAGACGTGGTAAAATTTTCCAATCATCTAGAACAGTAGCAGGCATTAGAATATAGCCTGATTTCTGCCACCAAACCTAGAAGCTAAAGCAGCCATAAGCTGTGGGTTTACTTGACCTTGTGGCATTGTTTGCGATCTTCCTTTTCCTGGGCCACCAAATCTACTTGGTGGTCTTTGCGGCATTGTACGCCCACCGCCTTTTGCACTGATGCCTCGCTGCAATATGCCTACATATGGGTTTTGATTTTGAAAAAGCCCAATAGGCGGGCGTTCCATTCTGTCTGCCATGCGTCCAATCTGTTGGCGCTCACCGCTACTCATCATCTCCATAGGTCGAGGCATAGTGCGTTGCATACCACCAAGACGATCATAGTTTTGACCCGCATAACGAAACGCAGGGCTAGTTGCTTGATTGCGTGGCATTGGTTGTGGATATCTTGGCATTCTTTCCATAACTGTTCTTTGGTATCCACCGTCTTGCGCGGGTTGCTCTTGACGCCTCATATAAGGATTTCTAAATCCACCAAGACCTTGCATTTGACGAGGAACAGGGCCAGGTGATCTCATGTTTTGACGCTCAAACATCATACGTGCACGATCCATATTTCCTGCACGAGCAGCCTGTTCTTGCTGCATACGCATACGGTTAAGCATCGCTTGATTTGTTTGCTGATCTGGCTGAACTACTTCTGGCGTTGCGTCTTCTGCCTCTTGCCGTCTATCTCTTCTTCGTCTTTTCTTACGGCGATCTGACATATCTTTAAGCATTCTTTGACTATTAAGACGAGATTGCAAATCAGATCTGCCCTCAATAGATTTATCGCCACGCTCCAAAGCACGTCTTACGGCTGTCGTATCAGCGGTGCGATTATAATAATCGTCTGTTTTGTCTTTGAAACCAAACCCCATTGCGAGATCAGAGCCTATACCTCTAATTCCACCCATTAACCTGTTGCTTATAGAATTGTTTTTAACATTATCTTTTTTTCTTCTTCTATTTTTCATTTGAGACATAAGTCTTTTTGAAGCGGCTTTTGCTGTACCTCTTTTTTTAATTTGAGATGAAGTTCTTCTAGAAGAGCCGCGATCTAAGCTACCATCTGTATTTCTAGGTGGCATTATAAAGTCCCTCCATCCATAGCTTGAGGCATTGTCACAGTAATAGCTGTGTGCTTCTTAGTTTCTCCTGTCCACGATTCACCACAATCTGGGCAGTTGCCATCAGGATACGAGGCAACTTCTTCTGGTGTGTCTACTAAGTTATCACAGTTGTGGCATTGAATAGTGTCTATTGAAGTAGCAGGTCTCCATCGACCACCATCAGGCATTGTAATTACGGTTTCATCAGACATGGTTCACCTATGTAGTTGTTACTGTTACGGAACCAACGGCACTTGTACCTGCTGATCCACGAACATGTGGTATATTTATTTGTGCTATCTTAACATATCCACCATGATTAAAGATAGCCCCAGTTTCTAAACCAGAGTCATCGGTCTGTAAATTGGTAAATACGCTAAATGTGTTGCGCCCCTCTCCAGGGTTCTGCACCTGCTGTACATATACAGAAAACGCTCTAACAATCTCAGCTATATACTGTTGATTGTATTCCTGTGGTGCATTTGGAAAGTATGGTACAGCAAGATTACGAGACATTAGCGCCTACCATCACTACGCACATCAATTCGTGGAGAACCAAGTCTCCATCCCGTGCCAGTGCTATTACTATCCACTCTTACAGCTACTGACCTACCACGTAACCTGACATGAGCATCTTGTGTAAACTGCTCTACAGGAACAGAAGCTGTCTTTTCTACCGCTTTACTATTGTTTTGTAGGTAGGCACCACCAGGAAAGTTCCGTGCTTTTAAAGTAAAATTTGCCGTAGGTGGTAGGGCTGTAGATGATCTAAAAGTAAGATCTGGTATTAGTCTTCTAACAAAAGAAAAGTTATCCCCTTCTCCAATATCAAACTGACTTGACTCAATATAAGAAGTTATAGCAGATGCAGGAGTCGTGCTGCCATCATCAAAGCCTACTTCATGGTTATACAGATAGCCATCTCTAGCAGCAGCTATTGGGTTTTCCTCTACACCTCTATCGATCCATGCAGTTCTTACCATTGTGCCGTAGTACCAAACACGTTGGAGATAGTTGTAAACAACGTATCGATCATTGTTGTCAGAACTAGATGAAGGATAAAACCACCACACTTCAGAGAAAGATGAATTTACAGCAGCAAAACATTTTTCTGCTTGAGCAGAATTAAAGTCAGAAAACACATAGTCTTTTACAGAACAAGGGAGAGTTTGAACCCCACCATTATAAACGTAAAATTCATTTTTACCCATCCAGTATACAGTATCTTCAACCGCAGCCACAGCAATTGGACTTCTAATTGTAGTGTTTTCTGAAATCATATTAATTCCAAAAGTAAACGGTGGCCCTATGTATTGCATCGCGTGGAGAGACACATCTGTAAACACAAGTATCTGTTGTCTTGTTTCAACAGCGGTAACAATTTTAGAGCCAGAACCTAAACGTAAATCACCCGCCGTGTTTTCTGGAGTTGGAAACCAATCTACTACATTTTCCTGATCAGAAAAACGAATCAGTAATGGGTCTTGTGTTCCAATATTGTTTAATGGATCACACCCAAAAGCAATAACATGCCGATCAACATCCGATACAAGAACTTTTGTTGCAATCGTTGGAGCCGTGTTTGCACCTGCAAGAGAACTTATCGCAACAGCAGGATTGTTTGTAAGCCCCCCAGAGGGTTGCCAATAATATATCCCACCATTCATTACATTTATAAGTAAGTTTTCACCAAAGTTATCATGTGTCCATACTCGTAGTGTGTCAGTAATTAAATCAACAGATGCAGCAGAGTTCCAAGTTCCCCTAGACCATGTTCCTGCACCCCATCCTGTGCCAACCACACTAGTATCTAAACCTACGTTTATCTGATACTTACCAATAACAGAACTCCCACCATTTCCACTATCCGATGAGTTTGCTACGACTGGAGTTGGAGAATACTGTCCGTTTACAGTTACACTGCTTATTGCCCCTACGGTTCTTGCTTGAACAGTATAAGTAGAAGAGTCAGTTATGCTAACAATCTGATACTCTTGGTTTAAGACAGCCGCAGTTATATTTCCCCCTAGTGAAGCTGCGCCACTAAAAGTCACGAAGTCGTTTACAACGGCACCATGGCTTGGATCAGAAACGGTGATTGTTGATGACCCGTTTGATGCAGAGAACGTTACGTCCCCTGCTGCTGTTGTTGATCTTATTGGAGTGATGTCATAATAACCCTGACCGTATTCGGCATAGTATTTTAAATGTGTACCAACACCTATGTACCCATCTAGGTTAAGCGTTCTCCAAGGCCATAAAGCACGACAAGAGCCTAAGAATGAAGTGCTGCCCAACTTACTCCAACCACCAATCTTTTCAGGAAAACCTTGACGAAAACGTACCTTATCCCCGTCAAACCAACCCCCTTCATTTGTGTAAGAAGTTGTTTCCCTATTTATTCCTGGCTGAAATTGGAGTTTGGTTAGTGGCATCTAGCATCCTATGCGTTAAGTGCGTCTAAATCATTCCAAACACGTTGAGCGTGTGCAGCGGCATCAAAATCAGTCGTTGCATTTGGATCTTCGTCTGTTGGTGCAGGGTCTTTCCAACTGTTTGCCGAAGCCTGTGCCGCAAGGTAAGTCTGTAGATTATCTTTAGATGTGATCTCTTCAATCGCACCAGATATATCTGCGCCATTGTCAGAAATGCCGATCATAATCCAATCTTGTGGACTAGCTGTACCACTATCTGCAACAGGATACATACCGCCTGTTGACTGTGATACACCAAACTTTAACCAAGTCGGTATCGTGCCATTACTTTCTAGTCTGTACTTTACTACTTTGTGTGCCATTTTTCTTATCCTCTAGCTGTGGGGTATTAGTTAAACTTGTTTTATCTAGTATATCAAAACCACGACTGTTAGCAAAGTCTCCTGGGCAATGCGCCCACTTTTCTGCACATGCCTCTAGCCATTGCACCGTATGAAAATGCTCTGGCGCTTTGCCCTCTTTCATTACTTCATTTTCCCATTGAAGGTATCCAAACACTTCAGCTTGGGCTTGCGCTGCGTTAATTCCTAAATCAAATAAATAAATTAAATTACCTTCATCAATCTGACCACCACGAGAACGAGCCGCATTCAACGCCTGTTTCATGTTCGTCATAATGTGGTACTTAATTTCTTCTAACTCATAGTCTTCTTCGGTAAGCTCATCCTTGCCGATTTTCTTCATCAGATTGTCATACTGATTGGTAAAGAAGTTTAACTTTCTGACTGCACCTTCTACATATCCACGAGAGCTTGCCGCTTGTGCTTGCTTTTCGTTAATCTTTACTTCAAGCATCTCACGTTCTAAATCGTCTGTTTCTTCTAATAGCTTACGCTCTAGCTTTTTGAGCTTTACTTCTTCCTTCTTCATCTTGAAGTAGCCCTCTTGCAAAGCTGCCTTTGTCTTTTCTATTTCAGCAAGGCTATGCTTTACGGAACGTATAGGTGTGATCGCAGTTACATCTAATGTCACACTCATCATCTGTGAATGAGACTTATAAAAGTTGCTAGATGCCTGTGCGATTGCAGGGGCTTTTTCCTGTATGTTCGCCAACATAGATTTATATTCAGGCTTTGCTTGTGGAAGCTGAATATTAATGTCTGGTGTTGTTAAGGCTATTTCTTGTGTTGTATCTTTTGGCATGTTTTCTCCCTTACAAACCACCATGTGATCCACTAACGGCTGCGCTTGCCCAACGGGCAACTGTTAAGTCGCCAAAGTCACTCGCGTTGCCAGTTGAGGCTATTGTTACAGACGACAGCACATTAGTGGCACCCGCAGAGTTATTATAACCCTCATGGATTACACCTTTTGTACTGTTGCCAGTTGCTGAACAAAAATATGATTTATTACTACCCGCAGGATTAGTTAAATCTCCAAAAGAAGTTGAGTTACCTGTTGATGCAATTGTGATGTATTCTATTGCTCCAGATCCCGAATTAGAGCCTACCCACGTTGTAAAAATACCTCTTGTGGAGCTTGAGGTTCCCCCCATTTGATAATAATAATTAAGCATATCACCAAAATCTGAAGAATCCCCAGTGGACGCTATTGTTATATAATCCATTCTATTTCGGCGGTTGCCACTTGTTCCTGATATAGCACCACACATCATACCTCTTGTAGGGCTTGCAAAAGTAGCAGCGGAATCTGCCAATCGATCTGGTAAGTCACCAAAATCTGAAGCATTGCCTGTTGATGCTATAGTGAAATAATCAATTTGCTGTTTGTAAAGTCCGTTGGACTGTTGACCAAACATTTGACATGCGCGAGTGCTATTGCTTAAACCGCCACATTGCGTACGTAAGGAGGCCGATAAATTACCGAATACTGAACTGTTACCAGTAGACGCTATTGTTATATAATCAATTCTAGCTGAATAATTTTCAGACCCTGATGCCCCAAAAATATCTCCACCACCCATACACAAACCTCTTGTGCTACTAGAAGCAGGGCCACCGCCTCCTCTAACTTGAGACAAATCACCAAAGTCTGTAGCATTGCCTGCGCTTACAATATTTATGTAATCCATCGTATTTGTTGCATAGCTACCACCAAGTATTTGGCCTGCCATAAACACACCTCGATCTGCTAGTGTTGGCGCTATACTATTACTTGCACTACTTGATGTACTTGTTCCCGCGCCTGTCGTTGCCGTTACGGTAAAGGTATAAGACGTTTCGTTGGTTAAGCCTGACACCGTAATCGGTGATGTTGCACTTGTTCCTGTAATGCTTCCTGGGTTTGAAGTAGCTGTGTATTGAGAAAGCGTACCCCCGTATAAATTTGTTGACGCAGTGAAGGCTACATTTATCTTCCCCCCTGTTTCGGGATTAGTTGCAGTTCCAATAGTCGGCGCTAATGGCAAAGTAGGCCATTTATTTGCAGCCTTAAAAACTTCAGCTTCCGCTAGACTCCACACCCCTTTTGCTGCGTCCCCTGTCGGAGTAACTGGAGTCTTGCTTATAATGTTTCCTGTATATCGTTTATCTGACATTACTGAACTCCTCCATGACAATTAGAGGCACTAGACATTTGACCCCCTGCTGCCAAAAGATCCCCAAAATCTGTTGCGTTACCTGTTGAGGAAATTGTCACTTGATCTATTGTATTAACGTAGCCGCCTGATGTAGTTCCTCCTGCAAAAACTGCTATAGTATTGCTAGAACAACCTGCCCCTGCGCCTCTTGCTGATGAAAGATCACCAAAATCAGTTGTATTTCCTGTGCTACCAATAGTTATATATTCTATGTTATTATAGTAAACAGTGGATGCAACACCTCCCATAAACAAACCCCTTGTTTCTGAGGCTCCTGCTGATGAATATTCTCGTGCTGCAACTAAATCTCCAAAGTCTGAGGCATTTCCTGTGCTACCAATAGTAACGTAATCCATCACATTACTACGCGCACTGCTATCTACACCACCACCAGTTACTGATCTTGTTGGAGAAGCCAAAGAAGATGAACCATACCTAGCTACTGATAAATTACCAAAGTCCGTTGCATTACCTTCTGATGCTATTGTTACATAGTCAATTACATCTGAGAAGTTAGATCCGTAACCACCCGAAAACAATCCTCGTGTGTTATTAGATGAACCTGACGGATAACCTCTCGCAACACTTAAATCACCAAAATCACTTGTATCAGACTTTGTTGCAAAAGTTATAAATTCAATTACGTTTGTTGGCCCCGTATAACCACCTCCTGTAACCCCCCTAGTTGTACTGCCAAAACCGCCATTATTTCTTTTAGCAGTAGTCAAGCTGCCAAAACTTAATGCATTTCCTGCACTTGCTAAGTTTATAAAATTTATGGTGGTGTTAATTTCAGAAACATAACTACCAAAGAACACACCTATACTTGTGGGAAAAGGCTGAGGCCAAGCACTAGCATTCTGATACTGCGTTGAGAGCGACCATACACCTTGATAATTTGGCATTATGTTATCTCCACCCAATTAGCTGTATCTTCATCCCATGTATAAAGACTTCCATCAGTTGGTACAGGTATCGGGGGTTCATATTCACAATTAGTTTCGTTAAACACCCAAGACGCATGGTTTAAACCGCTTGACCAAGCCGCTTTCACAGCATTTTGTTTTGTAAGTTTTTCTTCATCAGAAATTTGATCGCAATACCATACATCTCTACATATTCCATCTTCACCAATTTCATACTGCACCCTTTGATTTGTTTCATATGGCCCAAGTATTGGTGCCTCTACACGTATAAAACGTGCAAAGTTTGAGGGCAGGTCTGATGTATCAATGTCGGGAAAAGCCTCCCGAAAATTATCTCCATGTATAGGGTGTTCATGTGGCTGACCATCTAATATTTGAATGTAAAGTTCCATACTATTTCCTACAAATCCCCTGTATTGGTTGATGGGAATGACCTTGACACACCTTTACTTGAGTAAATAAGTCTAACTGCGCCAGTTGTCCCACTTGTCCCACTTGTCTCACCATAATATCCTCCTGCGGCACCGCCGCCATAAGAACCGCCAGTTGAGCTAGGAAAAGCCGCCGCATTGCCGCCACCAGAACCACCACTAGCAGCGACTTTGGGACTAGCATCGTAATTACCACCATAAACTTCAGCGTTACCGCTTTGTCCAAGTATTCCTACTCCGCCACCGCCGCCTGCGTAAGAACCCCCAGAAGGGCCACCCGCGCCGCCACCGCCGCCATAACCCGCAGCCGATCCCGCATAGTAATGGTTAGTGTTGCCTGTATTACCGCCTGCACCACCCGCAGCAGTATAACCACCCGCGCCGCCGCCGCCACCTGGCCCGTTATACTGTCCACCTGATGAAGCGCCACCCGCGCCGCCGTTTCCGCCACCGTCACCAGTGTATGTGCCTCCTGCACCGCCTGAAACGCTCCCAGTAGCGATACTAGAACCGTCCCACCTGTTGCCTCCTTTTGTGCCGCCACCACCTTTGACCGTTGAGGTGTTTATAAAATAGCTATCTCCGCCGTTACTGAACCCATTTCCATTTGTACCGACAACCACTGTGTAACTTGTGCCTGCTGATACTGAAATGTTATTTTTATAGCCAAGACCTCCTCCACCGCCACCGCCTGCGTAACCATAGGTAATAGCAGAAGGGGCACGACCTCCGCCGCCAGACCCACCAACAGCAACCACAGCAAGGGAAGAAACACCAGTCGGGCATACAAAAGTGTATGAACCACCTGAAGTGTAAGCAGTTTGTTGAGGTAACTCAGGAGTAACACTTGCGCTTGCATCGCTAGGTGCGGAATAGCCAAACACATTTTGCGCCCATACTTTAAACGTGTAGTTTGTGTCGTTGGTTAAACCAGTGATAGTAAGGGGTGATGAGGAACCAGAAACTCCAATTCCATCGTTTGATTGCGCCCGATACCCAGTAATGGCAGAGCCACCAACATCAGAAGGCGCTGTAAATGCAACGGTTGCCTGTGCATTTCCTGCTGTAGCACTAACCGCCGTAGGGCTGTCTGGTGCGTTCAGCCCGTCTTGACCTATAAAGCCACCTTTACCTTTAGCCATGTGCGACTCCTATTAGTCGGTTATCTGCTCATAACTTATAACAACTTCTAAATCGTTTGCAGTACCCGCAGTTGCTGTAATGGACATATCTTCTTCTAGATATATTGCAGTACTTTTATCTAACACAACCAACGATGCGTCAGCAGGAACAGATACAGTTGCAACAAGTGAAAACGCAGTGCCTGCCCCATCGTCTGCGCTGTGTACATCTATAGTTATATCACAAGCATTTGTGCCATCTACGTTTGCAACTTGGATCATGTTCACTTTCAGAACATTATCACTCGATGCTGCGTTATTTAAAATCGTAGTTTGATTAGTTGATGTAAGTGCGTACTGATCTGTTTTTCCTAGTATCGAACTTACATTTACAATGTTTGGTGCAGCCATATCTTAGCCTCCTTTACCCAAAAACAATAGCCATAGCTATGGCCTTACCTGTTCCAATTCCAGCACTGCCGAAAGAAACAGTACCACTACCATTTGTAACTAACGCCTGCCCATTTGACCCATCGGATGTAGGTAGGGTAAGAGCCGTTACAAAAGCCTGTAGGTTTGCATCATAAGCCAGAACATCCGACCCAATCGCAACTCCTAAACTTGTTCTTGCAGCAGATGCTGATGAAGCACCTGTACCGCCATCTGCTATTGTTAAATCTGTTATACCTGTAACACTACCACCCGTAATGTTTACACTATTCATAGCAAAGGCATCCGTAAGGTTTACAACCGCTGCACCAGATCCTGCCCCATCACAATATATAATTGCTGTGTCTCCGTTTGCTACTGTTACGTTTGCACCAGATCCTTGAGAAAATATTGCGCTTTGACCCGACCCATTTTTTACAAAAAATAGTTTTGTCTGATCATTTGGCGCTACAGTAATTGTATTTGTACCCGAAGGAGATCCTGCTAATAATAGAACCTTATACTGACCATCAGAAAGAGATCCATCTGTGGTAGTGAGGGTATGTGTGGTTCCCGAAAGAGCTATGGTTCCAACACCATTCGTCAAACGGTCAATAATTTGTAAGTTTGTGTTTGTGGTATTGCCCCATGTGCCAGACTGTTCGCCGTTAGCAATCAGTTCAATACCTGTATTTGTTGTATACGTACTAGCCATGAAACATTAATCTCCGTTAAGGTCTAATTTCACTATACTCTGTTGTTGTGTTTGGTGCAATCTTTGTCCATACTGCGGTCTCACTTGGAACTATCCTACCCCAAACTGTTACTCCTCTTGGCCCAATTAGTCCAGATGCGGATACTCCTGTTACAGGAACATCTATACCTGTGCCTGTGGCTACACTAACAGAACCAACTCCCGTTGTCACCTCTAAGCCTGTAACAGGTACTCTTTTTACGAGGGAGACACTAACAGAGCCAACGCTGGCTGTCATCCCTGCATCTGTAGCTACAGGCTGACTCCATGCTCCAGCACCCCAAGTTGCTCTACCCCAACCAGACGCATCTGCTGTTGTTAAGAATACAGTGACGTTTTGCGGTAGTCCGTTTACAATACCTGTTGCTTGTAATCCTGTGACTGGAACACTCGCTATCCCTGTAGCAGTGACTCCGTTTAATCCACTTGTTGCGGCAAGTCCTGTAACAACAGCATCAACTCCACCCGTAGCAGTAACAGAGTTGACAGAAGAAGAACTACTTAAACCTGTGACATTTATGCCAACGCCTGTACCAACACCTACAGTTACAGAACCAACACTTGCCGTTGAGCCTAACCCTGTTGTTGGGATGTTTGGAGCATCAGCAGTTATAGTTGCAGTGCCTACTCCAGTCGTTCCTTGAACTCCCGTTGCAAGAGCAATCATTGCCCCGTTGACTGAGACAACACCCACACCGCCAGTGGCAGAAACCCCAATAGGTTGTGTTGGTAAACCACCTACGACAGCAGTGGCTTCCAGACCAGTGACGGAGGCATCAACACCTCCAGTAGCAGTGACAGAGCCAACAGCACTTGTAGCTGCTAAACCAGTGACAGCAATCTCTCCAGGGATGGAGGCAACAACAGAGCCAACAGCACTTGTAGTTGCTAAACCAGTAACACTAATGGAAGAATTTGCTTGTGCGGTTACAGAACCAACTGACCCAGTTGCTTGCAATCCAGTAGTTGGAACTGTCGCCACTCCTGTAACAGTGACAGGAGACACACCCGTTGTGACCCCCACCCCAGTGACAGCAATGTTCTGGGCACTTGCCGCTACAGTGACAGTACCTACTTGACCAGATGCAGAGGGAAGAGTAGTGGCAGGATTGCTCCAAGTACCACTACTCCAACTATCTCGCCCCCAACCCGTGAATATTACATTGGCATCCGCCATGGCCTGTCACTCCTAGTAAGAGTTTAGGCGATACGGATAATAGCGTTACTCGCGTCAGCCGTTGGGAAAACAATTTGAAAGTCACCAGAAGTGGATGTTTTATCAGCACCAAAATCTAGAACAACAACTGTGTCTGTTGTGTTAGAGCCGCCCGCTGTTTGGCTGTTATATATTAGAGCGCCACGAGCAGTAATGGTTGCAGATGTGTACGTTTTATCTGCAAAGTCTGTAAACGCTGTAACTCCAGAACTTGTTGGTGTCACATTAGTAAGTGTTCCCCCACCCGCTGCATACGAGCCAGAGTTGCTTACTTCGTTAGATGATGTGTATGCTGTAGTAGCTGCATTAAATGAAGCACTGTTAGTATATAGGGCAAGTTTAAATTGATCCTGCCCGTTTGTAAAATCGTGCTTACCTTCAAGGAGTTCTACCTTGAAAGATGTACACATAAAGTTTCCTGAAAAGGCCATGTCAAAGTCTCCTTATAAGTTCAGCCAGTTGGGGATGACCCGCATCTTTAATTGCATTATACACTGTTGTGCGGTCACTGCGAATAGCTTGTCTCATATAGTATTCCACAAGCTTTTCAAGGTGCTTAGAAAAAGCACGAGCTTGGTCTCTTATACCTGGATGGGCATCATCAGAGACCGATATGATCTTTTGGACACACTGTTCCGCAAGTTCATCTGGTGTAAAACCACGATTGTTAGTAGTCTTTACGCCTACAACTTGTTCATTCTGTGGTACACTTACATCTATTTTAAACATTACATTTCCAACCTTGGTTCGCCATCACGATAGCTATCACGCTTTAATCGTCCTTCTCCCAGCATTACTAAACGACGTAAGGCGTTATCATACCTTTGTTGGTACGTAGCAAGAACATCAGCCTCACCCTTCATATAGATGTACGCATTGATTAAACTGCCATAGAGCAGTACCTCTTCAGCATTATCTCCAAGCCAAGACGTGCTAGACGTTACGATTGAAGGTGGATCATAGTAATAATGTAGTTGGACTAAATAATTGGAATTAGGTGTTGGCCCTAAAATAAAGTTACCCGGAGACCCTGTTGATGTAAAGTCACCATCAAACTCAGAATAGTACTTAGGTGTACCAGTAGATGTCTGATCTGGGTATGCTTCTCTAATAAAATTTACATCCTTTTCAATTAAGAATGTGTAGTTATTACTGCTATCTACCACGGCAAATGAGAACGGTGCCAAGAAGTCTGAGGGTCTAGCCATATAAGGATTTGCGTTATCCAAGTTTGCTGTCACGTTCTTGCGAAGCTCTGGAATCATTACTGTACGATGCACCAGCTCTTCTGTCTGTCGCACAAACGTAGGGATATTGGTCACGAAAGACGTTTCATCGTTCTCCGTGTAATCCTGTATAAGCTGTAGTAACTCAGCGTAATTCATCTACTTATCCATTTCTAGTAAACGCGCCACCACGGGTTGCTGCACCCATACCACGGCACTTACCACCCATACCCATCTTACTAACTTTACCGCCACTAGCCTGAAATCCTATTCTATTGCGAACTTTTGTAGGCAACTTACCAAGACTTGTCTTCTTCTCTTCTGGGACTGGTTTAAGGTTCTTTTTATCCATAGCTACTAATCCTCGTTATAAAGGTTATCAAATACTCTATTTACGTCCAGTGTATAGTCTAAATCGCTTTTTGAATAGTGTATATGTTGTGAAGGTCTGAAATCAGGTGCGCCTTGCCCAGTCTCAAACCAAGCGGG
>Ga0181397_1000607_pt1 | contig 13325 bp, 18 predicted proteins | sample 20SPOviralmetaG_FD_130126 | JGI IMG/M metagenome (GOLD analysis project Ga0181397, IMG submission 130126) | Marine viral communities from the oligotrophic San Pedro Time Series (SPOT) site, San Pedro Channel, CA, USA - 20 SPOT_SRF_2011-02-23 | ecosystem: Environmental > Aquatic > Marine > Strait...
CAACAGGACTTGTAGAAAATTTACCTGGTACAACACTAAGATCACCTGTATCTACATTTTTGACTCCTGAAAACAAACTACCAATACGTCCACCTGTAGTTACTAAGTTTGACATAACATTTTCAGGATTAAGAAATCCAAACATACTACCAGATCCTGCTCTTGAAGCTCCAGCTCCTAGTGAACCTAAACCTGCTGTTAAAGCGTAAGCTGTTGCAGCTTTACCTATTGGAGACTTTACTATTTTCTTTACAGTGTTAGTTGCTTTCTTTACAGCTCTTTTAATACCACCGAATAGGGCTGGTTCTCTTGGCACAATATCCATAATACCGCCGCCCATGTATAATTGTCTATTCATCTGTCCTCTTGATATTGTCATAATTTAGCTAAATTGTTAAGGCAGGCTTTATATCCTGTAACCTCCACTTTACTTGGTTTTTGGAAATAAATCAAGGCTTGGCATTACGACTGTTACGTCCCTTTGAATATCGTCTTCTGGCACGTTTTTTGCCTTCCAGTCATCTTCGTTCGTATAGACTTCGCCTGTTTTTTTGTTGCTAATTTTCTCTATTATATCTTTTGGTTTTAATACTACTACTGTCATTATGTTGTTACCTCTCTTGGCTGTATTTGTAATATAGAAGCTATGACGTGCAGCTCGTTCGCGTCACTAGCTTGTACCTTTAGTATCTCACTTTCCTCTACTACAAGAGGATGAGTTAAAAGTTCGGTTGTTGTATTTGTATCTATTGCCTTTGTTTTGAATAAGCTAAACACATTACCAGAAGCATCTGTCAATGTAACAGTTATATTACAGGCAGATCCCGCATCATTTGATATTAATAAAGATTTAACCAAAGCAACGTTAGCAGTTGGAGTTGTGTACAACGTTGTGTCGTCAGTTGTTGTTAAATCTACTTTTGCGTTTACGAAACTATTTGACATTAATTTAAAAAGAAGTTTTGTGCGTCTACTTCATCCTTTAGTTCTTGTTGATAGGTTGTGTTTAATTTTTGTATTATACTGTCAAGATCCCTTACCTGTGCATCAGCAACATCTTGACTGTATGCTTTAGAAGGTCTTGTTAATATCTGTACTATCTTTGCCATTATCTTCTACCGTCTGGTTGTATGTCTAATCTAAATCCACCAAGTTTCCAATTTTGCGATGAGGCCGTGTTTGCTATTTTTAACGCCATAGCTCTTGCTCTAGCTCTTGTATCTACTTTTGTTGTTGATGAACTAATTGTAAAAGGACCAAGCGGTGAACTTGATTGACTATCATTTGGATAATTTCTTAATTGTAATGTAATTTGTGTATTACCAGTTTGAGATACAAAGTCTGGTATAAATCTTCTAATCTTTGCAAAAAACTCACCGTCTCCACCTTGACTAATATCAAAGTCTCCAGATTCAATGTTGGAAGTTATTGCTGTTGTGGCTGTGGTTGTAACTTGATCTGTGCCAGTCTCGTGTTCGTAATATATTGTGCATCCGTCTGTATTTCCAACAACATCATAGGAATTGTCAGAACCAGCATCGTAGTCTGTGGCATGAGGTTTGCCAAATACTGACGAATCTATCCAAGTTGTTCTATCTAATGTGCTTGTTGTCCAAACAGGTCTTTGAGGTGAAGATTCAATGTAATTGTAAGTTACACATCTATCAATAACTGTTGCACCAGAAGAAGAGTAGAACCAATTAATTTCACCAAACAAATTATTTATACCAGCATTTATAAGTTGGTTAGCTGTAGTATTTAAATCATCAAAAACAAAATCCTCTACTAAACAAGGCAATGATTGTAGGGCACCCGCATATTTAAAGAAACCATTCTCTGACATCCAGTATGCAGCGCCATCTACTTCCACCGCAGCGTTCTGTCCTATCAATCCACAGTTTGTACCTACTTGTGCAAAACCAAATGTAAAAGGTGGACCAATAAATCTTTGTGTAAATAAAGCAGTATCTGTCCAAACATATATTGCATCTCTACCTCTTACTGCTCCCATAATTCTTGAACCATCTGCAAGTCTCTGAGTACCTGCCGTGTTTGTAGCTGTTGGAGTGTAAGTATTAATATCCTCTTGATTAGAGAATCTAATAAACATTTGATCCTGAGTGCTTGGTGTTCCAATCGTTGTTTCTGTTCCAAAAAATACTAAGTGTCGATCTGGTGTAGATACAATCATATCTCTTGATGCAGTTGGTGCACCAGAAATAATCGTTGCTCTTGTTGCCGTGGCATTAGCTGCGTTTGAATTCCATTCAAAAACTTGTCCATTATGTATTAACGCAATAATTTTATCGCCAAAGTTATCAATAGACCAAAGACCTGGATCAATTACTAAGTCACCTGATGCAGCCTCGCCCCACGCTATAAAGTCAGAAGTATTTGTAATTGTTGCACCGTCTGAATGTGATGCTGCCGTCGTATTTCTTACGCCTCGCGTTACACCTGTTAATGTGCTTCCTGAAATTCCTGTGTAAGATATTTCTTCTGTTCCTATTTGTATGTGGTTTGTACCTGTCGTTGGAAAGTTAATAGCACTTGTTAAAACTATTGTTGTTGTAGATGCATCTATAGCCCCATTTAAGGTTGTTGTAAGTGCGTTGGCTACTGTACCGCCAAAAGAAGCTAAGCCCCAACCAAACCCTGGTAACTGCTCAGCCGGTCCAACTGAATAATAAATTTGAACTCTTATACCTCCAGACGTAGTTGCTCCTGAACCAGTTTCGTTTGAAGGCATTGTAATTGTTGCTGTTACGTTTGTTGGTGTGCTTGTCACCATAAACGTTTTATCATCAAAATCTGAAGCTGAAAAGTTTGATCCTGTAATAGCTGTAAAATTATCTAATAAAATAATATCTCCAGGATTAAGACTGTGTCCTGTAGCAAAGGTTATAGTTACAGTAGGAGATCCGTTAGTTGTAGTAAAAGCGTTGGTAAGCGTAGAGGTAGATCTAATAGGGTGTATGTCATAAAAGATACCTCCTGAGTAAGCATATAAAATTCTGTTCGTGCCTATAATTGAAAACTTTTGGCCACTTCTATTTACAATATGATGCATAGCTCTAGCTGCACCTGTTAACTTATTATTACCTAGTTGTTGCCAACCACCTATTTTTTCTGGTGTGCCATATCTAAATCTTACATTATCACCATCTACCCATTGGCCTTCAGCTTGAGTCTCAGTAATTTGTTTATTAAATCCAGGTAAGAATTGTACTTTTTGTAATGCCATAATATATCATTATACTACTTTTTGGCCAAAAATATAGTCCATTCTAGATCAGAGATCAAATCATTTACATATACGTTTTTCTTCTTTTCCCTACGTATATACTGATGAAGTTCTTCTAAGTCTATAATCATCCATTCTTTTTCACCTTCAAGAACCATCTTTTCAGCTTGCGTATCTAAACGACCTTTTTGCGCTGGTGTACCATCAGGTAATTCAAACATATTTCTAACATCAAATCTATAAAAAGCATTTTTACCTTTTATCATACCTGCAATATTCCAAGAAGTTTTTTCTTTTGGGTATTCTATACCTGTTAGATATTCAGCAAATTTTTCTAATATCATTTAAAAGTTATTACAAAAACCATTCTCTCTCCCTTTTTAGGCATAAGGTGATAATGAGGAAGAGCGTCAAACATAACTCCTCTAAATTGTTTTGGTTTAATTTCTTTTAGAATTGTGTCTTTCTTCTTGTTTAATATTACAGTCTTAGATTCTTTGTCTTGTACATCGTTCAAATAAACTAATAATTGTTTATGAGGAAAGGTGTGATCTACATGCACAGGACATTTTTCATGAACACCATTATTATAAGTAAGGTTGACCGATGCTCTAAATATAAGCTCATATTCTATCTTATGCTTTTCTGTGAAGGAATGTAAAATAGATTCAAAAAAAGGATGATATTGTGAGTTCCATTTATCTCCACCTACATGTAATATAATGTGTTCAAAGAAACCATTATAATCCTTACTGTCATGTAGTATTTTTGTTTTGTGAAAAAAAGGAAAGCCGTATCCTAAAACAATGTCCTCAACAAAAGCTACATTGTCTTTATCCATAAAATTATCATCAACTATAATTTTCATTTTCTATCAAAGTTATAAGTAAAAACTATTCTTCTATCTTTTGTTGTTTTATTATAACAACCATGAGATAGATAACTTCTCCATATAATAAGTCTACCTGTTTTGGGTGGATAAGATATTACGGTATAGGTAAGTTCATTATGCACAGATTTACCATCGTGGTGAGCTGTTGTATTTAAAGGGTTCATCATATCTTGCACAGGGTTTTCAAAATTTAAAGCAGTATCTGTTTCGTGTCCTTCCAAAAAGAATACCGCAGAAAAAATAAATCCTGGGTGTTTATGAAAAGATTGCCCTCCTCCCACAGGATAATCTAACAACCAAGATTCTTTACAGTTGTAGAAATCATCATATAAATGTTTTCTAGCGTATTGATGAACTTGATTTAAGACCCACGTATTTAATCTTTGAAACTTTTTATTCTGGTGCACTCTTTCATGGCAGAAACCCGATGGTTCATATTTATATGTAGATATTGTTTTTTTATAAGATTCTTTAATATCGTCTATAAAAGGACAATCTACAATTCCAATAGTGGTTGGAAAATAATGTTCTAGTGTTAGTTTTTCTTCCATTGATACCATCCTGTGCATATATATTTTAATTCTTTAGGAGCAGGCAGCCCTTTGTGAGTGTGGGTCCATATAGCTGGCCATATAACAGTGAGACCTTTTTTAGGTTTTGTTGTAAGATTTTGATAATTCCAAAAAGTTCCTCCGCCTTCTTCAATATCATTTAAGTAAGTCATAAAAACTAAATGTCTGTATAATGAAATACCATATCCCTGATTCTCATAATGAAGACCACTATAAGATTTACCTGGATAATATTTTTGTATTTTTACAAAAGGACATATCTCCCAAGGTGCTTGAGCTTCACTTGAATATTTATATTTCTTTTTATAAGCATTGAGAACTTTTCCAAGAGCATCCAAGTATTCTTCAGAAAATTTAACTTTTCTTATATCGTAAGCAGACTCCTCACAGTCTTTATATTTTAAATTAAGTATAGGTTTTTTATCACCAGACATCATTCCTCTCATCCTTGCTGGACCACTAGTATCTTTGCCTGATTCATAGTGTTCTATTAGCTTATCACAAATTTTTTCAGGTATCATTCCTTGATGTATAAACGTAGTGTCTATTTTTTTAGTACGTACCATGATGGTATTGTATACCTTTTTCCTTTCAAAATTTTCTTAACTCCGTGTGTATATTCTTTTCCACTTGGAAATATCATACAACTTAAAGCTTTTAATTTATATTTCTTTTCTTTTTTATTTTCTATAAAAAATAATTCTCCACCTTTATAATCGTCATTTAAATAAATTAAAGAAGAAAAATGAAATAGATCTCCATGTTCCTCGTTGCGATCTACATGCAAAGGCATGCTGTGTCCTTTGTTCCACCGGCACATTCTCATTTCTTGCCACAGATGAGTACGAGCTTTAAAGTAATGATCTATAAACATCTCATTTTTACAAGCATAGTAAAGTAATATGTTTTTCATATTAACATTTGGAATATCTTCGAAATGAAGATTTCTATCTTTATGATACTCTCTGTCATCACTGCAAAGATAATCATACTGATTAAAATAATTAATTAACATTTTAGCATCATTGGGGTGTACAAAATCTTCAATTACATATTTCATATTTGACCTACCCATTTTATAGACATTCTTGCAAAGTATGGTTTGTTAAAAGCGTCTGCTCTATGTAAATCATTAGCTGCTATCTCTATTAATCTTCCTGCTTGAAACGGAATTTTTTTATTTGTTGGTTTATGTATAAAGGCACCTCCAATATTTTTAGGAAGCTGTTCGTTGTTCAACATTAATATAAACGCTTTTTGATTTTCAAAACCATCTCTATGAAAAGATCCATCCATATCTTTAAATTGTAAATTACCTGTTATTTCCATAAGCTGCATATTCCTATCACTAATTCTTCTAATGTGATCAAAAGCGTTTATTAAGTTTTGACACAAGTTCATATTAGTGTGGTCGTAAATAATATTATCATGGCTCTGTCTTAAGAAAAAAGTTTTTCCTAGAAGTCTGTGAGTCCCAGATTCTTGGTAAGGAAAAGTATTTCTGTTAGCTACATTATTAGCGGTCCAACCTTCTTTTAATAATTGAGAAGAAATTTCCACTATCCATTTCTGGTCAAAAATATTATCGTGTATTTTTATCATCTATCTTATGACCATAATAACCTGGTAAGCCTAAACAAGGTCTGCCATCGTATTTATTTTTTTCTGCCCATTTAGACTTTACACTATTATAATGTAAAAAAGTTTGTACGCATTCTGTGCCTTGAAAAGGTTCTCTCCAATGCTCTATCTCGGTTCCTCGATACGCTAACATATCACCTGGTTTTAAATCCATACTATATTTTTTATTTCCTTTCTTATACCAGAACAACCAAGGGTCTCCTCCAAGACAAAGCGTTGTTGATATATCACAACTAAATCTATCTTTGTGTGGTAATAAAACAGCGCCTGGTTTATATACTCTTGTATAAGAATACGTAGGAACTAATTTTTCTTTTATGGCTTTTTCAAATATTGATTGTAAGGATATAAGTAAAGTATCTGCAGCTTGGTCTCCATAAATTGAATAAGAACCGTTGACTTGACCATCAGCGTGAGTTCCCCATTCTAGACTGTCTACAGGTACATAACCATCTTCATGTAATTTAATAGCTGCAGCTTCTTTAATTTTAAAATATTTATTTAAAAAATTTACCATGTAAATTGGTAAAGCATTTTTAATTAAACAAATTTTGTCTTTCTTAAACATAAGGGTTTCCACAATGCCAATTAGTTAAACTATATCTTTTTCCTTTTGTAACAGGATGTACTTTGTGCCATATAAAAGAAGGAAAAACAACTATTGAACCTTTGTGTTTCATAGGTTCAGGAGTAGAATAAATATCTTTTTTATCTTCTCCTCTATGCCAAAACTCCAGTTTGCCTCCTTCGTATTCGGTTGCATCATTTAATACAAGAACACTTGATAACTTTCTAGTTAGTCCTTTAAAAGGACCCTCATCATAATGATCGACATGTTGATCTACATGCCAATTATAAAATTGATCTGGTCCATATTCTGTTAATTGACAGGATTCAGATATAGCCCATTGAAAGTTCCAACCAGCATCTGCATTAGCTTTATGAATCCAGGGATGTGTATATCGATACAGCCATTTATCATTACGAAAAGCAACAGTTGATTTTCTAGTTTTATTATAAAACTTCTTTTCTTTCGCAGACAAATTCTTTTCATCTTTATCTTTAATTAATCCAATGGTGCCTCTTGTTTTATTTGAGCTGTTTAATAATTTAACCATAGAATCACAGACTCTAGAAGAAATAACTCCTTTATAACAATACCAATTAAATTTTAAGTTCATTTAATACTCCAATTAAAAGCTAAACTAATTCTATCATTTTTTGATGGATTAGGTTCTACCCAATGATTTATTGTAGATGGAAAAATAATTAGATCACCTGGCTCAGGTTCTATAAAATATTCAGCTGAATTAAATGCATTCCAATAATCAGGTTCTTTTGTTTTTAATGTAGGCATACAATTATGGTATGGATCTGGGTTCATAAAATGAATTTTTCCACCATCAATCTGCAGATAAAGCACTGCAGAAAAATCAGGTGTGTTTACTCCAGCATGGTTGTGTGTATTGTTTGCATCTTTAGTTTTATTTATGTTAAACCAAAGAGCATCTATTCTAGGTTCTTCATTAAGATACTCATATTGTTCATTAAAATTTTTTAAATGATTGCGTATAAATCTTTCAAGGTTTATTAAAACTTTATCCTTCATAGGTAAGATCTGACTCTGCCATCCACCAAGATTTGAAACAAGTCTTCCTTGTTTATCTTTTTTGTTTATCTTTTTTACGTAGCTAATTAAATCTTTAATTAGTTTTTTATTATTTAAATTTACTCTACATAGAGGTGTAGCAAATATTATGTTAGTCGTAGATTTCGTCATAGGTCTGTATAATGTAATGATTAATGTAATCGGAGTTATTTCTAGTTATGTGATATTTTACATCTGCAGGAAAAAAATAATAACTATCACAAGTTATTTGTTGAGATATAATTCTATTTTTTCTTTTGTGATCATCGTATTCAAAAACTATTCTAGCAGATGCGTCTTGTACATTTAAAGCTAATAACATAACTTGATCTGCGCACTCCGCTAAATTAACATCTGTGTGATCTGTTGAAGGTTGTGTGTAAGTTGGTAATTGAACTAAACCGTATTGTTTCTTTAAAGCAATAGAACCACCATAACGACCTCCTACATAAGGTTTCTCTTTTGTCATTTTTTGATAGTACCATTCATTAGTAAGGTAATACATTAAATATTCACAATACTTAGTTAAGGGTAGATTTGTATAATTTCCTTTAACAAACTTACCATCTAAATGTTGTTTCATAACTTCATAAGTAACTGTTTGTGTATCAAAGTTTAAACCTTTTTGGGGCAACATACCTTCAAAAATCTTACTTTGACTTAATATCTTTCTTTGCATATAATAACGGGTATAGCAAAATGGCAAAAGAAAGCAAGTGAATATTTTAACAATACATAGTGATCATGATGGTTCTATAACTATCGTAAAAGATAATAGTTTTTTATTACATGCGCAAATCGAAAGATTTAGTAATGTTATAGCTTCATCTGTTCCGACTTCTAAACTCCTTAACAAAATTAAAGATTTACGTATAAAGTTTGATAAAGTTTTTATTAGTTTCTTATATGACTCTAGTCATTGGCTATGGGTAGATATGTTAAAAAAATATGATCTTATAAAAAGAAAAGGTGAAATAAGCTTTTACGAAAATAAACATCATCATTATTTTCACGCATGTTGCGCAGCAGCCACAGTGGGAGAAAGTGAGCACATGGTAGTTATTGATGGTCATGGTTCTCCTTTAAAAGAAGGCAAAGAACAAGAAACTGTTTTTAAAAATTATAAAAAAACATATACGTCTCAAGAAAATATTGGAAGAAACTATGAACTTAAAACAGCAGAAGTTTTTAATTTACAGAAAAACAGAGCGTTTAGAAGTTGTGGTAAACTTATGGCTAAGTCTTTACATGATCTTGAGTTAGGTAAGTTTCAAAAACATACAGAAGAATTAATAGATAAAGTAATGCCAAGAGGAAATATAACTTACACAGGTGGTGTTGCACAAAATGTTTTAGCTAATTCTAAATATAAAAACATAAACATTAAGATAGATCCTTTATGCACTGATCAAGGTATATCGTTAGGAGTAATGAATCATGTTTTAGATAGAAAACTAAACTTACAAAATAATCCAGTCTATCTTGGTTTCAAACCTAAATATGATTTAAGTAAATTTAAATCCTTTCATGCCACAAATGCAAACGTGTGTTCTATATTAAAAACAAGACCTGTTGGTATATTTCAAGGTAGGTCTGAACAAGGACAAAGAGGTTTAGGAAATAGATCTTTATTGATAGATGCTAGACATAAAGATGCTTTCGAGTTGATAAACAAAGTTAAGAAAAGAGAAAGCTGGCGTCCTTTTGCTCCTGCTGTGTTAGAAGAACATGCATCAGATTATTTTGATATTGAAGGTTCATCTCCTTATATGCTTTATACTTATCAGATGAAACAGCGTATAAATTCTGTTTGCGCAGTTGATGGTAGTTCTAGAATACAAACTGTATCAAAAGAAAATAATAAAAATTTTTATAATTTGTTAGAGTGTTTTAACAATGTAAATAAAATACCTTTACTATTAAACACAAGTTTAAATTTATCTGGCCATACGTTAGCTGAAGATTTAGATGATGTTTATTATATGATGAAGTATGGAAATTTAGACTGTTGTTATTTACCTGAACTTAAAAAAATGATTACCGTTTGACCCAAGAAGTAGTCGCTTCGTCCCAATTATATAGTTCTCGTTGCCTGTTTGCTTCACCTGGATTGTCAGGATCTTCTACATATGTTTCAGGCATAGGTGTTGGTGCTTCAAATAATAATGTTGTACTATTTCTTGTCCAACTTGCGTATGGAGCAGATACAGGTTTAAAAGCATCTTCGCTTTCATCATAAACAAAACCTAAAGAACCATAATTTTTTCTTGGATTTGTTGCACCTTCTTCAGTTCCTAAGTAAGTTCTTTTCCAAAATTGCCAACCATACATTTTTTGTAAATTAACAACTGCCTCTGCTTCTGAAGAACCACATGCGCTATCGTCTAATAAAATCTCTCCTATTACGATATTGTTTTCGTCTAATTTTGCGTATCTTTGAGCCATTATCCTGTGTACGTCCCTGAAGCGTTAAATGTGTGAATAGTGTCTGAACCATCAGTTGTAACTGTTCCGCCTGATGCAGAATCTGAATCTGCTGTAACTCTTCTAATAACTACAACTCCGTTACCACCTCTGATATTTGCATTAGGTGCACTGTAGAATCCTCCACCTGAGCCTCCTCCTAAACCATCTGTTCCAGAAGTTCCTGGTACTGTCGGAACTTGCGCTCCGCCATTTCCACCGCCGCCTGAGCCACCGGATCCACGTCCAGTTCCTGGTCCCATTCCGCCACCACCGCCGCCACCAGCGTAAGTGATTGAAGAACCTGAAATTGAATCAGCAGTTCCACTGCCTCCTGGACCACCTCCACTTGTAGGTGCGTTTGTGCCAGCTCCGCCAGCGCCACCGCCGCCACCACCGGCTCCTCGGTTAGGGATACCTTGATTTGTAGAAGTTCCACCGCCATTTCCTTGAGATGGACTTACTGGAGGTGTGTTTCCAGCACCACCGTCATTATTAATATTTGATTGCCACGGAGAAGATCCTCCGCCGCCTGATCCGCCATCGCCACCATCGGCGATTACAGAAGATGGTCCTCCACCGTCATTACCGCCGTAACCTCCACCAGTTGATGTAATAGTTGCTGCTTCACCAGGAAATATTGAATCTCCTCCTGGTAGTGCATTTCCGCTTGCCGGATAAGTTGGAGTTCCTGGAGCATTATTTGAAACTCCTCCAATTCCAACTGTAATTGTATAATTTGTATTTGTAACAACTTCGAAGTTTTTAGAACCAACTTGACGAAAACCGCCAGCTCCTCCGCCGCCTCCGCCGTAGCCTTCTCCAGCTCCAGCACCTCCGCCGACAATTAAATATTGAACGTTATAAGGTGTTCCACCACCTCTGGTTTGTCCAAATCCTTTTACGGCTGCAGCGCCGAATGTTCCAATTAAAGGCATCTTTCTATATTCCTCCTATTATGCAAACTGTGTTTGAGAAGCAAGCGCTGTAAACGCAGCATCTCCAGTTTTAAATACTGTATATGTATACACATCAACCGAGTTAGCATTACCTGCATCTGGTGCTGAGCCACCTTGATACTCTGGTGTCACGCTTGATCCATCGATTTGAAAAGCCGATTGATAGTATGGTGTTCCTGTATTTGTTGCTAAGAAAGCAACAGTAAGAGACTCACCTGTATCCATAATATTGTTTAATGTAGTTGAACCATCGCCTCTAAGATTAATTGTAAAATTACCAGTAGATGCAGATGTGTAGTATAAAACTGCTTGTGTTCTAACATCATAGTTAATTGTTCCAGTTGCTGCTGTTGCAGATACTGTAGCTTTTTCAGTTAAGTTTTGAATAGCACCAGCGCCTAAAACTACTCTTCCAGTTCCTTTTGGAGTGATGTTAAGATCAACATTTGTTTCTCCACTTGATCCAAGAATTGGACCATTACCTGTTGCCGCGTTTGTAATTTCTAATTCGTTTACTGCTGAAGCTGTTGTTTGAAATATAACTTGTTCGTTTCCACTTTCATCAGCAATAAAGTGTGCATCATCAATTAAAATGTTTTGTGAATTTGTGTCTAAATTACCACCTAATTGAGGTGTTGTATCTTCAACTACATTTTTAATACCTGTGTCAATAGTTAAAATTTTTGGGTTAGTTCCATCGTCTGCAGAAGCAAAAACTAAAGCGTCGCCTTTGTTTGTTGCTGAGAAAGTAAAAGTACTTCCTGATCCAGTTATATATTTAAATTGTACTGTGTATGCACCTGATGTTGAGTTTCTTAAAAAATAAAATGTTTGTGCATCTAAAGGAATTGTTACGATTTGGTTTCCTGTAATTGTACCTGTGAACTCAATCATTCTGTGAGACATAACTGCTCCAGTTGATCCATCAGATACTGTTAAATCTGTAGTCTGTGCGCCACCTGCAATTGATTGTGCTGAATATCCACCTGATATTTGTTCAATGATACTTAAATTTGTGTTTGTTTTTGTTCCCCACGTTCCCGCGTTTTCACCGGTTGCCTGAAGTTCTACCCCTAAAGGTGTGTATGTTGAAGCCATGTTTTATCTCCTAATTTGCTTAAGCAACATCTGTATAACTTGTATTAGAACCTGTGTCAATACTTTGATAAGCTTGAATTCCAAAGCCATCAGAGGTTCCAAAAGCAGCTACATTTGACGTTGCCGATTGTCCAGTTAACGATAAATCTAAACTTGTGTCAACTGTTATTGTACCTATACTAAATGTTGCAGACAACCCTGTCAAGCCCATAATATCAGCAGGTGATAAAGAACCTAAACCAGATGTCATTGAGACTCCAGTTGGTATTACTATAGGGTTTGAATTTTCATCTGTTCCACCTAAAGAAACAGTAGCAGAAAGACCAGTTATATCATAAGCTGTTTCAATAACTACTGATCCTACAGAAGAAGTTGCTGATTGACCTGTTGGTGATATTACGTCTGCTGCATCAACTGATCCTAAAGAAGAAGTTGCAGAAACTCCTGTTAAACTAAATGTAGCATCAATTTGAAATCCTAAAGTTCCAACAGAACCTGTAGAAGAAACTCCTGTTGGTCCCATAACACTTGCAACATCATCTAATGCAAATAGACCCCAAGAATTATTGTTCCAACCTTTAGATCCCCACGCGTTGCTACCTAAATCACTTTGTAATTCAAAACCTGTTAATTCTGCATGTGCATCGTTTGATTCACCCCAAGCTTCTTCACTCCAACCATCACGACCCCAACCAGTTTCATTGTATACTTCTGTTAATGCACCAACACTTGATGTCATTGACAGACCTGTTAATTCTACACCTTGATCATTTACTGCGCCCCATTCTCCTACGCTCCATTCTTGACC
>Ga0181397_1000609_pt1 | contig 13291 bp, 8 predicted proteins | sample 20SPOviralmetaG_FD_130126 | JGI IMG/M metagenome (GOLD analysis project Ga0181397, IMG submission 130126) | Marine viral communities from the oligotrophic San Pedro Time Series (SPOT) site, San Pedro Channel, CA, USA - 20 SPOT_SRF_2011-02-23 | ecosystem: Environmental > Aquatic > Marine > Strait...
ATCCACCACACCAATCCAAATCTCGTCCGCGGGAATGCCGCTCACGGCTCCTCCAGTTCCTCCTCCATTTCGTCCATCGCCTGGTCCAGCACGTCCGACGCCGACGGCAGGTTGATCTTCGGCGCCGGGATGTCCGACAGGTCCATGGTCTTCACGCTTTTCTTCGGCCGCTTCGGCACCGGCTTTTTCACGTTCGGCGGCGGCGAGGAGCCCAGCCCAAAGGCGATTATCTCCTCGTCGTCCTCCTCCTCGGCGTCGTTTGACTCGGTCGGCGACGCCTTCTTCTTCCCGGCGGGCTTTTTCTCCGCAATCTTGGTTTTCGCGCTCGCGGGCGGCTCGTCGTCCATGGACACCTCTTTCACCGCGCCTTTGACCGTTTTCATGCCCTTCGGCACCAGCTTTTCCGCCGAAAAGGCCGACCCCGCTGTCGCCAGGTCCGACATGAACTCGTCGTTGTCCAGATCGTCCCACTGCACGTCGATGTGCGCCTGGAAGTACGCGGGATGATCGAGGCTCAGTCCAACCCAACGACCTTCCAAATTGCTGCGCCAGCCTTGCTCTGGAGGCCAAGACACACCCCACTTCGCAAGGGTTTCTCGGCTAAAGCCGCGATGCATGGCAATTTCCTGCGGTGAGGGTATCCTAATGGTATACCGCAGAATGCCATACGGGGTTTTTTTCTCACGCACCTCGTCCACCGGCGCCGGGATCTCCTCCTCGTGCGCCACGATGCCCTGCTTCACCTGGAATTTGATGGCGCATTTGCCGTTGCCCTTCCACAGGAGAGTCGGCGCAACCCGGATCGACATGAGCGAGAACTTCTGGATCGCGTCGTAGTCCACCGGATCCGTGTCCCACCCAGATCCGGAGCTCTTCGGAACCTGCGCGTACAAGGACGTCTTCGGCGTCTCCACCCGCATCTCCAGCTGCAGCGTGTGGGACGGGTACTTCGCCGTCGGACCGTGCACGCACGACTGGTAAGTCTGCTTGATTTCGGTTTTTTTCATCATCCCCGAGCTGCCAATCCGATCTTTGAGCGCGCTCTCGAGCTTCACCATGGCCGCCGCCGTCTTGCTCGACACGGCGAACGTCGCGCGCACCTTGCCGCGGCGCATGTAGGTCGTGCTGATCGGGTACGCGAGTCGCGTCATGTGCTCGCCCTTGAAGATCAGCGGTGTCGACGACGTGATGTTGCAGATCGAAATCGCCGCCGCGTCGCCGTCCAGCTTCTTCCATGCGTCGAACGACACCGAGTCGAGGTAAGCCTGCAGCGAGTCCTGCGATGTGGTCACGGCGCCGAACTCCATGATGCGTGAATGTGCGATTAGATGTTGCGAGACAAAATACTTGAAGAGTCTGGGAGAGTCCAGCACGTGCTCGTGCACGCGCGCGCGTGTCACAAAAAAAAATTCCGGGATGTTCGATTTCCGGGATGTTCGAATGTTCGATTTTTTTTTTTAATTTTTTTTGTCGGCGGTGGCGCGTGCTCGCGCGTGCTCGCGCGTGCGCGCGCGTGCTTTTTCTCCCAGCATCTCTTAGAGCTTCGCACGATGTGTGCGTGATGGCCGCACCTTACGCGCAGGCCTTGCGGTCACGCCAACCGAGTGCCCGCGAGCTGCAGCACGCACACCTGTCGCCGCCGCTGCTCATCATGGCCAACGCGCAAGAGCATGCCGGGCTTCGCTATCGAGTCGTGCGGTCCCTCACCTACCTTGACCTTGCAAACCAGATGATTGGGCCGACCAGCGTGCGCGGTCAAACGGAGCAGGGCCTCGCCTACGCGTTCCACACGCTGCTCACGCGCGTCCGCGAGCAGCTGCGCCAGCGCAACTTTGTTGGACCGGTCATGCCCATTCATGCTCGTTTTCGCATGGAGGCGATTGAGTATTCGCCGCACGCCGGTGAAGGACCGCGCCCGTTTTGGGCCTCTCTCACGATTTCTATCACAGACTGGGTCCAAGCGCTGCAGCAGATTACGCAGCAGATCGCGGCGCGCTACTCCGACGACGGATATTTGGACGAACTCGGCTCGGACCACGATACGCAGAACCTGACGTACATCGCCCGCATCGACTGCGAGATGCTCTTGCAAAATGCGACCAACCTCGGCGGTGGCTGTGGGACCAGCAATCATGAGACCTGGAAACAGAGTTTGGCGGAGGACAAGCATTTCTTTCGTGTTCTGCCTGTTCGGGCAAAAAACAACAACTGCGGCATCGCGTGCCTCGTGCAATATGGTCTGCGGGGGGGCTGGATGATGACCCAGCGAATCAAATACGACGACATGCGCCGCGAGCTTGGCATTCAGCAGAACAGCCTGCTGACCTATGCGGAAATGGACAAGGTCGCGACGCGCTGCGCCACCAACTACCAAATCTGGGACATTGACGGTTCGAAGCGCCACTACTTTGAAGGCTACCCCGACGACAAAGGGCGCTGCGCCAATCTGCTCTGCGACCAAGGACACTATACGCTGATCTTGGCGCAGGTGGGCGTGTGCCTTTGCGGAAAGCCTGACGGCGAGGGGCACACATGCAAGTTTAAAGGAGGCTTCTGCGAGAACTGCCAAACGCACCATCCGAACATGGCCCACGATTGTCCTTACCGCGACGCCAACGTGGCTGCCCGCGCGGTCCAGGATCTCGCCGCGGACCAGCTTCGACGTCAGCAGGCGGCGCGCGACGCGGCCGTGCAAGATCGTCTTAACACCATCCTCACGGGCATGGACAACCGGGACGACTTCGAGCCTATCTTGGAGTGTGTTTTCAAACTGAAACGAAGCTGTCTGGTTCTCGGACCGGGCGGTGTGGGCAAGACTTTTATCGCGCTGAAGGAGGTCCGGGGTGTCATCGAGGACGGCGGCGGCAAGGTCAAGATCTTCACGCCCACGGGGCAAGCGGCGACGTTGACGCCGGACGCGACCACCGCGCATTACGCATTGAAGCTGCGTACCGGCACGGACAGCTTGGATTGCGTTCTGAAGCGGTTCAAGGACGTCGACTACGCTGACTGGGAGGACGTGACGCATATCCTGTTGGACGAAATTTCCATGTTCGACGGGCCTACGGCCGACTTGATCGACGCGGTCGTGCGACAGTTGAAGCGCAAGCCGACGGAACCTTTCGGTGGCTGTGTCGTCGTGGGCGTCGGCGACTTCCTGCAATTGAAACCTATTGGCACGCAGCACCTCTTCTTTGACGCGGAGATCGTACGTAGCATGCTCGACAGCAAAACTCTCGGCGTCTACTACTTGACCAAGCCGGTACGCTATCCCTGCGTCAAATGGTTCGACTTGCTCTGTCGGGTGCGCATTGGCAAGCCCAATACAGGTGACGTGAACCGCCTGCGCATGCGCTTGAAAACGCTCGACGAATGGTGTGAGGAGAAAGGCTGGACCGAGCAGACCATGCCGGTGCTCGCGTGTCCGAAGAACAAAGAGGCCGACGACTTCAACGAGCGCTGCGCTAACATGCTGAAGGCCCAGGGGAAGCAGACGCACCGCTTCATGCGCGAGACGCGAAAAGCCGGAAAGCAGCTGCGACCTTCCGACTTGGAAAAGCTGGCCCCGCATTCCGTGACCCTTATGATCGACGCGAAGGTCATGTTGCTGGTGAACATGAGTCGCGGCAAGTGCAAGACCAACTACCTCGAGGAGCACGGCGTCGGCAACGGGAGCGTCGGCTGGGTGCACGCCTTCGGCACGCCGGACGACCCGGGCGTGCTGGTGCGCTTTCGCGGCGGCGCGGAGGTCTTCGTCGGATACCACTCGTTCGAGGACACCGTGTGCCAGATCCCGCTGCGCCTCGCCTACGCATCCTCCATTCACAAGCTCCAGGGCGCTAGTTTAGACGAAGCGCTGCTTTCGCTCGGCGGGTGCTTCTGCGAGGCGCAGGCCTATGCCGCCCTGTCGCGCGTGTGTCGTGAGGAGAACTGCTACATCGTGTCGCTGAACGTCAACGCGCTGAAACGCATTGATCGTCGTTGTCTGGCCATGAGCTTGCCGTCCACGCAGAAGCCTTTGCCGCGCCTCGAGATCAGCGACGAAGGCGCCTGGGTTGACCCCAACGACGTGACACCGTACATGCGCGCCCGCATGCACAGCGTGCCGAAGGGGGATTCGCTTGTCACGTCCAAGGTAATCTACTTCGACGCCGAGACGTTCCACAACAGCAAAGGCGAGTTGGAGTGCTATCACATGGAGGTTATCAAAGTTTGTCACGGCGTCGGCGCTTCGGTCAATTGGACAAAGCGTGACGACGACAACGACGTGCTGCACGACTTTTCCACCTGGGTCACGGAAACAATTCTTCGCGACGTCCAGAGCTACGTTGGCCGCACCGTCATGTCGGCGCAGAAGAAGTGGCTTGAGAAGCCGTGGATCCTCGCCGCGTACAATGGAGCGAACTTTGATTTCCACATTCTCATCAAGTACCTGTTTCAGGGCGGTCTCACCAACGACTTTAAGGTCAATCTGATGATGAAAGGCAACACGGTCGCCTACTTTGATCTGTGGCATACGCCAAGCGGTAAACAGTGCTTTGTTTTTCACGATCTGTGTCGTCTTCTGCAATGCTCCTTGGCAAAGGCGTCGAAAGACATGCTCGGCGTCAATCTTAAGGGCCTGTTTCCGCATCGTCACATGAATCGCGCGGGTTGGACCGCCGTGGCCCACGACGAGCAGCCGCGGTTCGTGCGACGCGATGACTTTTTCGAGAAGGACTACGAGGCTCTGGACGCGCTTTTCGGCCACCCGGACGAAGTCATCGAGCACTTTCCCGTCGTCACGGACGTGGTTTTCGACGAACAGAAGAAATTCGTGTCCGCCAAGATCAATCTTCGCGCGTGCTTGATGCACTACGGCGCCTCCGACGTGCAGATCCTTCGCCAGCTTTACCACAAAGTCGATGGCGTTGTTACCCACACGTTCAATGCCAGCGTCATGAATTTTTATTCCGCGAACCAGCTGAGCCGCTACGGCGTCATGCGACATCTGCCACGCGTGGCGCGTCTGCTAAGAACGGAGCCAACCCCCGGGCACGCCAAGTTCATCGAATCGCAGTTGTTCTGTTTGCCCAAGGAGATGGACACGTGGGTGTCGGAGGCGATGTTCGGCGGTCGCACGTTGCCGCGGCAGACGCATTTTAAGAGCGCGCACATCGGATATCAGGACATCGCCGACTACGGCATGCGTGTGGAAGCGCCGGACCCGACGACCCTCGTTTTTCGATGTCTGCCAGGTTGCGACGACGAATTCTACAGCAGCACCGACGCCTTGTGCTTCTTCGACATCTTCAGCATGTACGTCAGCATCATGAAGGACATGGAATTTTCCTTCGGCAAGCCCCATTGGATGACGGACGACGAGCTGAGTCCCCTGCGGGAGTGCATGGTCGGCGCCGCGCCTTTTGCGCTCGTGTTAACGCGGGATGCGCTTGGCAATGTCATCGGCGGCACGCATGATTTTGCTGAACAGCTGATTTCAGGTGAGCACGGTCATTTTGTTCTCGACATTGACATCATGGGTCACCCCTACGACGTAGAGCCACCGGTGCCTTATCGCGGCGAAGGACGCGGACATCACGGGAAGGTGCTTTGGGACACGAAGCGCCGTCGCGGCAAGTACACGCACGTCGACATCGGACTCATGCTGCGCAATGGAGGGCGCGTTTTCGCAATTCACGGCGGCATTCGATGGCCTTTTAAGGGCAAGATCTTCGAAGAGTACATGAACACGACGCTGGCGTGGAAGCAGGAGGGCGAGACGACCGGCAACGAAGCGCTACGCTCGTTCGGCAAACTTTGTGGCAACACCGTGTTCGGCGGTATGTGCATGCGCACGCACACGAGCGCGGTCGCGATGTGTCTAAACGACGCCGAGGTTGAGCTGTTCTTGAAGGAAAATACCTGGGAGGGTGCGTACAGCTACCGCGAGGGACTTTTGATTTGGGGCAAGCGGAAGAGCATTGACGACGCCGGCATTGGCGTCCAGGTCTACTCGCCGACGGCAAAGCAGATTGGATGCCTCGTGCTGTCCTACGCGCGCAATGTCGTCGACACATTCTGCAACGCGGCCAACCCGCGTCGCCGCCGGCTCATGCAGACGGATCCGACCCACGAGGAGTTTGAGCGCATGCAACTTCAGGCGCTGAAGGCGCAGCCCTATTATGGCGACACGGACTCGCTTATCATCCACTGTCGACAGTACGCCAACGTCAAGCATCTGCTCAAGGACGCGCCGGGTTTCTGGACTGACGATCTGAATAAGAAGTGGGAATGCGCCTCCGATTACGGTCGTGAAGCTCCACCGGTGCGCACGCTGGCGCTGATCTTCGAATACTACGGCGCCGCGCCCAAGTCCTATGCGCTCAAATATGTGACGCCGGTCGTGCGACCGGCAACGGATATCGACTACCTTTTCTGTGACTTGACTGACCCGAACGACCCGGCGCTGGACGACTTTCCGCCAGACGGGTGGCAGGTGGTCAGCTACAACCTCGAAGCGCAAAAAGAGAAACTTAAGTTTAAAGGAGTGCCGAAGAGCGTGCCGGTGTCTGTTGACGGAACTGTGTACAGTCAGATGAGCCTCGGTCTTTTGCGCACGCTCATGGTCAGTGGTATATCGCAGATGGACGCCGACGAGGAAATCTTACCTACCGTGGACGAGCGGCCGCAGATTGATTTGTCATCGATCGGAAAGGTCGGGTTCAAGCCCACAGCAAAAGACTATTTCACAGGGATCGCACCATTCAGCTTGAAGCCCGTGTCCATTCGGCGCACCCTCTTTCAGACGCGCTTCAGCGGGCGCAAAGTGGCTTATCGTCGGACCGTCCCGGCCAGTCGTCTGATGAACGATATTCTGGCTCCCTTGTCCATGCCCATCGGTCGTCTCATCTGAAACCGACCGCTGCGCGCTCGTGATATCTCCAGGCATCTCAATTTTCATCTTGAATCCGCAGCAGCGGGAGCACGGACTCTCAAAGCTCATGCGCAGGCGCGCGCGGTAGCATTTGTAGACGAACAAGGCAAAGCCCACGGCAAGCGGGGCTTCGATGCAAGCTTGCAGCCAATTAATTTCCATGGTATCTTAAATCCTTATTAAATCCTTAAACGCAAAATTACCCGCATGTCTACTGATTACGCGCTCGCCAGACCGCGAGTTCCTGCGCCCTCGTTTGCCGATGCAAAGTTTGCAGTTTTCTTTTCTCCGTCTGCACAGCGTGCGTGTTGTCGCGGACGAGGCCGCTGCGTGTGCGCGGACCTGTCACGGTCTGCTCCGACCATGGCTCGACCTTCGAGGTACCATCGGCGCCCTCAGCGACGCTATACAGATTGGTGCGTACGTCGATGTCCTTGCCTGTTTCTATGGGCGTCACGTCGCGCTCAATGTGATGCCCGTGATGCATGGAGCTAGGCTTGGTTTCGCGACGCGGTCTCTTCGGGGCCGTTTCTTCCGTGTCTTCGTTTTGCTGCGGCGGTTGATACGCATTCAAAGCGCGGCGCACGACCTGGTGAGGTGTTTCACCCTGGGCATTTTTCTGGTCCCAGTCTACGAGGAAGTACTCGGCGGACCCGTGCCCTCGCGCGAGCTCCTGTTCTTCTGTTTCGCCTTCCGCGCCCTTTTTAGGCTTGTACGTGTACGCGCCCTGGGCCGTCGCCAAACCGTCGAAAGGGTCTTTATCGGCTTCGTCTGCCAGGATCTGCTTTGCGGTCGACTCCATGCCTTCCAAATACCGGTTGACGCCTGCCTTCTTACGAAGAGACGACTGCGTGCCTTCCTTCTGCGCGCGGGCGCTGTTAAAAGCGTCTTTGCCCTCGAGAGTGCGTGCGCCAAGCAGGCGCCCGTTTATGACGCCCTGGTGTCCCGCGTACATTTGCAGGCGTCCAGGAATTCGGTTGTGCGCCAACGTAAGCTGGCCGCCTCGACTTTTAAACTCGGGATCGTCGCTTTTCGGCGGTTCTTTCAATCCCGCTGCGCCAATTTTAATTTGCGCATCAAAGTCGCCGTCTTGCTTTGAGCTGCCGCGCAATTCCTTGGAAAAATAATACAGTCCCGGATGGTTAAGCTTAGTTGCCTGCGGATCTCGGTTTTTAACTTGTTTTATAATATCGCGCAACGGCACGCCCTTAGCGGGATATGCCATCCTACTTAGATATTTGTTTGCTTCTAAGCAGAGAAAAAGCTACGACTGACCGAGCAGCAAATTTTGCTGTACGCTGTTGGGCAGGCGGTCGTACATAGCGGCGCTGATCTCCGCGTAAATCGGGTGGCCTTCTTCGCAAAAGCCTTCGGCGGCACCCACGAGCTTGTCGTCGATGATTTTCGCGTGCCCTCGCTTGATGTGAGCCTGATTGGGCTTGGTGCCGTAAAACGACGGCGTGCGCGCGGTGCCGGCCGGATTCAGCATTTTATGCACCGCCGTGGCCTGATCTTCCGTGATAAACCGTCCGAGGAACATAGGATGCGCATGAGGTGTCAAAGCTTCATTCGGCGGGTTCTTCTTTGATTTGCACGCTAACGCCTGTGTCTCCTCCGCTTGCGATGCTTGACTTTCGCCTGGGCTTGGGTTCGGTGACAGGTCGGTCGTCGACGTCGACTGGCTTCTCTTCGCCCTGGTCAACATGTTGCTCTGGTGGAGAGGGTTTTGGTAGCGGCGCTAGTACAGGGCGACGTTTCGCCACGTGTTTCGTGCGTGCGGAACTGCGTGAGCTGCTCCCGCGACGGGCCGGCGTGCGCATCCTTAATTTACCTACGGTAAGACAAAATTTTGCCCCTGCAGGAGTAGTCGTAGATCATGACTTCCGGAGTCACCTGCGCCGATCTAAAGCATTTGAATCCGATTGAAAATTTACCGGACGACCACTTTCTCGCCATAATTTATGGCGTCCGTCGGTCCGGTAAAACAACCATGCTTAAGCAGCTCGTGTACGACTTGTACCCGCGCGTCTCCTCGTATGAAGTACACGTGTTCTGCAGCACCGCGAGTTTCAACGCCTCTGTGTCTTACGACTGGGTGCCCAAAAAAGCTATCGTGAGCGATACGAGCGACATCGAAGCGCGCATGGCCGAACTGTTAAGTCGTCAAAAAGAGAAGCTCGAAAAGCTCGCTAAGGAAGGCAAGATTGGCTCCAAGGACAAGTCCAAACAAACCAAGCCCGCCGCGGCTGGCAAGCCCTCGGCAAAAGCGGAAAAGCCGTCCGGAAAGCGCAGCAATCCGAACCACGCGCACGAGAAGGAAAAGAAGCAAAAGCTGACCGAGGCCGCCAAGTACGCGCTTAAAGCTGGCGACGACGACGGCGACGACGAGGTCGCCGACATGCTCGTGATCATGGACGACGTCTGCTCGGAGGACAGTATTCGATACTCGAAGTCCATGGGCACGGTCGCCATGAACGGGCGCCACTACCGCATAAGCTGCATTATTCTTTCTCAGATGGTGGCTGGCTCGGGCTCGGTTCCTCCTCGGGTCCGCACTCAGGTGCGCCCTCGAACGCGCGCCCGTCGTGCGTGCCCTTGTCCGTGCGACACGCGTGGAACGTGTGCAGCATGTGCATGACGCACGTCTTCGCCAGAAACTGCGACACCTCTTCCGTCTTGTGATCCTCCAGAGCCTGGGTCGCTTTGTCCACCATCCACTGCATGCTCTTGATTGCCTGGGGCCAGTCAATGGCTCCTTTAGTTAAGGCATGCAGGTCCACGTCCAAGTGGTTTGGCGGAGCGTGAAACGCCTTGTCTTCCTTGTCCTGCGATAGGCCATACTCCGCATCCATCTCCACGGATGTCGGCTCTTTTAACACGTCTTCTCCTGCTTCTGTCGCGACTTCGCAGGCGGACATGGTGATGATCGTGCAGGCGCCGCCGCAGCTGAATGAGCGGAAGCTGCTGGCGGAGTGGTACCTTACGCGGCAGAACGAGGGCGACGCGCGGAAGGCGGCCCTGAAGACGCTAGAAAATATCACGGAGGAGGACTTCCGGGCGCTGTGCTGCGCCGTCACGTCTCACGAAAGGGAAGTCAAAAAATACTGCTACTTTTACGGCCCCGTGCCGAACCCGTTTCCGCATGACGACTGGAAAATGGGGACACAGAAGCAGTGGGAGCAGGAAGCGGACACGGCCGAGGTGGAGCATGACTTTTTTAAGAAGCACGCTTTAAAGCCTATGAAGCCCGAAGAAGAAGCGCAATTTAAAATGACGTCCGGCATGCAAGTGGCCAGAAACTATGATCTACATTTCAACAACTCAAGCCTCGTCGAAAAGAAAGCTCCTTTCCGTCTTTTGCCGTCCTGGCAAAAAGCAAAGGACGTTACGCCACGCTAGGTCCTGGCGTCCGCTGCTTAAAGCCTAGGTGGTCGGAAAAGGGACCTAGGAGCTGCTTTTTTACGCCCGGCTGCACCCAGTTGTGCGTGCGACGATGGGATCCGAAGCTCGCCATTTTCTGCGCTCGCCCCACGCGCGCGTGGCTTAAGTCGCCGCCCGTAGCCGTCGCAATTTTGACGACCTTCTTGTTAATTTTTTTGCTCGTCGCCTGCGTAGCTTTGTCCGGATTCGCGTCTTCCGTCTGGACGCGCACGCGCTTCTTTGTCTTCGGTTCGTCCGCAGTGCTCGGTATTTTCGCCCGATCCGGCCCCGAGCTCTTGAATCCGTACAATGCTTTCTTCCGGTCTTTACCCCCACCCCGCGGCGCGGCGTCATTGCTGCGCCCTTTGTCATAATCCCTGTTGGTCGCACCACCGCCGGCGCCTTTCACATAACCGACCACATTTTTCCCCGAGTTGCCCACTTGATTGGCGCTGCTTACAGCAGCAGTACCGGCGCTGCCGACAGCGCCTTCTGACATGTCGGCTGTGCTGTCTCGTCAAAACGAGGACAAAAGTTACACGTCCAGCGACCGGCTCATGACGCCGGTGTTGGAATCGATCTGCAACGTGGCGTGGTAGTGGACGTAGACGGAAACGCGGCACGGCTCCGCAAACTTTAGCTCCAGCTGGGCGTTCGTCGCGCTCGACAAACCGAGAGCCCCGTTGTTGGACAGCTGGTCCGTCTTGTTCAGACCGAAGGTGATGAGGTGCGCGTCGCAGTGCTCCTGAAGCGAGCCGGCCATGTCCGACTTCCCGAGAATGTTCGGAAGACGCTGCACGGAGCCCATGCCGCCGCGGCTGTTGGCGCCCTCGTTGTAGTGGTACGGCAGATTGTCCAGGTCCTTCTCGACGTACCACTGACCGCCGCCCTTGACGCCGACGTACGAATCGCTGGTGTTGCTGAAGTATGAGTTGGCCAGGGCCGTTTGCTGCGCGGTCTCGTAGACCGTCTGACCGGCGATGGTCAGCTTCGCGTGCGTTGGCTTGACCGTCTTGAAATTCTCCACGACCCTGTAGTTGGGCCACACGAACGAAGGGTCGCTGAGAACGCACGGGCCGCAGGTCTGACGCGTCGCAAGCGTCATGCCGTCGTTCGGCCTCGCGTCATCCGCTTGACTGTCCCCTGTTTCCGGGGGACCATCTGAAACATCAGCAGAAGCAGAAGCCATGTACGTTTTCTTCCGCCCGTTCCAGCGCGTGTACGCGGTTGAGTCGTTGCTGAGCGTAGTCTTGCTGGTCACGCCAACGCCAGTGTCGGTTGTGCGGTCGCTCGGTTTAAGGTCCCCGTCGAGGTGGCTTTCAACTTGGCTGGCCCGGGCATGATTGCCTGTCAGTCGACCGCACGTGAGTGGAATATCAGCGTAGGGGTTCGCGCTCTGATCGGCCGTGTCGGATAGCTGGGTCATGCTCACGTCCATGCGCGACTTGTACGGGCTCGAGCCGTCATGCAGCATGTTGTACACGTCTCCGCCGATCAGCTGCTGCCCTGACTTGTTGCGATATGCGACAATGCTAATCGCGTACGCCAGGTTCTTGGAGCGAATTGGCACCACCATGGTCTGATCCGTGCTCGTCGCCCACGGCGATGATTCGGTACCGTAGAGCAGCCCATTGTACTCCTGGAAGGTGTCGTGCATCAGGATGGTCGCGGGCATGTTGTCCTTGAAATTATCCATGCTCACTTGCTCGCGCACGCGGTCGTGCAGACTCAAGAACGTCACCAGCAGCTTGCAGGTCACGCTCTTCGCCTCCGGAACACCTTCAGCTCCGCCGTTCTGACCGCCTTCAAACTTGACACTGCGCGGGTGAATGTTGCCATGGCCTGATCCAGCGCCGTTGCTGCGCGAAGCGCTTCCCGTCCACGCGTAGGCTTCCGCGGAAGACGAAGGGATGTTACCAAAGTTCAGATAGGGGAACACGGCGTAGAAGCGCTCGAGCAGCGCCGCCTCCGTGTCGATGTTCACGTGAAACGGCCTTGTGGTCGATACGCCGTTGTCTGGAGTGGCGGTGTCTGTGGCGTCTTTGTCTCCCGCGACACCAGTTCCAAAAATCTTGGTTTTGTAGGTAAACTGACCACCGTATGCTGCCCACAGGACCGCGTGGTCGCGGATGTTCGCATCGCAGTAGGAAGCTGCTTGTGCAGCAGTAGGATTCAAAGAATCCAAAGGAGCAGCATTCGACGCCGGCAAAGCAACCGTCGCGTTAAGGCCTTCTTTCTGGACGTTCGGGCCCGCAGCTGAGATCCTGTTCGACGGATCCCCGACCTGCGTCGTCGTGGCAAGGCCGTTCTTCGCGTACCCGAACAGCGTCGTGTTGCCCGGAGACGTCGTGCCCGCGTCCAAAAAGCCCCAGTAACCCACCTTGTAGTGCGCCGGATCGTAGTTGGCCGCGCCGATGCGAAGAAAGCGCGGCGTTCCCGCGTGCGCCGCCGCGTAAATACCGCTTGAGTTCAAGGCCGGGTAATACCCGCCCATCCAGATCGGCTGGTACGACGGCAGACGACTGTTCGGGCGGGCGCCGAGCTGCAGTTCGAAGGGATCGCATCCGCCGCCGTCCGCTGTCGCAGCGGACGCAACAACGGCCGCAGAGTTCATCTTTCGTGTCATACCCGCCGCAATGGTACCATGGATTCCAGTAGTGGCGTTGATCGCAAAGGTACCGTCCCGGTACAGTCCTGGTGCGCCGCCGGTGCCAATGCAGCGCGTGAAATAAGGACGGTAATAAAAGCGCTCGGCACCGGTGACCGGAGCAGAGTAGCCGATATTATTGATGGTGTTGTTGATCGTCGGACTCACTTTGTTTTCAAGCTGATCTGATTTGTTGCTAGCGGAAGTGCTGTGAACGATGGTGTTCACGTGCTTTGTGCGATCCATCTGAATGTTCTCGTCTCCCATGTCAAATTCGACGGAGCATGCGGCCTGGAACAGCGGCTCGC
>Ga0181397_1000610_pt1 | contig 13289 bp, 13 predicted proteins | sample 20SPOviralmetaG_FD_130126 | JGI IMG/M metagenome (GOLD analysis project Ga0181397, IMG submission 130126) | Marine viral communities from the oligotrophic San Pedro Time Series (SPOT) site, San Pedro Channel, CA, USA - 20 SPOT_SRF_2011-02-23 | ecosystem: Environmental > Aquatic > Marine > Strait...
ATATATCTTTAGTTTGCTTTGCACCTTTGTACTGTGACCACACATGTATAGTCATTGCTGTGTCTGTGCCATCAACATCCATTGTGCCATATTCGTTACTTTGTTCTTCACCTAATGTTACGAATGGGTATGATGCGCCTTGTGGTACATCATCATATACAGATGCCCCTAATGTACTGGTCAAATTACTATCACCACTCAGCGTTGCGTAAATGCGTGTTTGTAAGGGGAATAGACCTAAACTCATTTGATTAATCCTTGCCGCTTGAAGATACGTTGAATTTTTCTAGCGTTTTTATTCAATGCGGGTTGCATAAATGGTCGTTCACCCATATTCGTTGTACCAAATTCTAGGTGTTTGGCGTAGTTACCACCGCGTCCATCTGAGGCAAATGCAGTTATTTTACCGACTACATTTCCAGCTTCCATGACCACTTGATGACTAATACCACTAACCAATGTACCTGTATCTGATGCGGGCGCTTCACCTTTCGCAGATGCGGTATGTGTTTTACCACCCCTACTATAAGTTGAGCCTGTTTTATTGCCACTCACAATACTGCTAATAGCTTCATTTCTAACTAATAAAGCTGATTTAGTCATAGCTGTACCTAGATTGCGTGGCACATTAGTCTGTAAACGTTTGCGTAGCTTCTTTTTGAATTGCGGTAGATTTTTAAAACTCATGTAGCTACACCTTCTTTACATGACAACTTTAAGAATCTATCCCTTTCATCAATATTTAAGATACTTTTTATATTGAATACTCTAGTGCCATAACATATACGGTACTTTGTATCTATATCACTCCTGTAGCGTATTATAAGCTCATGTGTGGTATCACTGGCTACTCTGCCCTGTCTAAAGGTTTCCGTGCCTGAAATCGGCTTTATATTCGCATATAGGAAGGCTTTGGTAGCATAAGCCTGACTTCTTCCACCACCTGAGTCTGTAGTATCAGTTGCAGATTCTAATTTGACTCGGTATCGCATTTTGCCGATAGAGTTCATTTTCTACCCTGTCGCTAAGAATGCAGATGAGCCTAGACCGCGATGTACCACATACGGTGAGTATAATGTTTTGATAGCTGGCGGTAATGGTGATTTCGCATCATACATATCACCACGATGCTCATACAGATAAGCGATGTGTTGCAACATACCCATGCGTATTGGCTCTGGAACGGCGTATGCTGAAGTATAACCAGCCACATAAACGACTTTTATTGCGTTAGCTACCCTGAGTGCTGTTGGAAATGTTTCGCCCTGTCTAAGCACTACTCTAGCGGGTTCACGCACGTTATCTACATAGTATCTACTAGATGCCATTGTGGTTTCTGTATCTGAGTCATCAAATGTTGATACTGAAGTGACACTGGTAACTGGTGTACGCGGTAAGTTTATATAATTTTTATAGTAGTTTAGATACGCGCCTGTACGCATCCCTTCCCAGAGTGGATCAGCTAACTCATCATAAGCATCAACAAACAAACTTAGTGTTTGCGTCATCAAAGCTCTGCCTAAATGTTCTTCAGCAAGCCTACGCACGGTCTCTACAAATGGTCTAATGACGCGCTCATCTGTACTATCTTCTACTCTTAGATATTCTTTTACTTCTTGCAGAGTTAATGGTTCTACTGTTGGTGCTGTTGTTATCTGTAAACCCGCCATTACATCCACCCCGCAAATAATTGTGACGCTATAATTAGACCGTATAATCCAATTATCATTCCTTCCATTCTGGCAAAACGTCTACTTCCTGAGTCTAAACGTTTTTCTATATTCTCATAACGTATAGCACACTCTCTTTCATGCGCTCTGAGATCGTTTGTATAATCCCTGTTACTTACTATTTTGTTCTTTGCCATCATCATTATCCTCAGTTGCTTCATCTGAAGTTAACAATGCATTTATCTCTGCTATGTAGCGCGTTTGCACTATGTTCTTATGCTCTAAATCAAGATTTAACTTAGCTACGTCATTTTGTACCAAGACTAGCTTGTTATATATATTCTGTGCTTCAGGTGACATATCCGCTACTGGATATTCTGCTTTCTTGTCGTTATCACCTTGTAATACCAATACTCTATCATCTTTATTAGCTTCTGCCATTTTACTATCCTCTGATTATTAAATAATTATATCTTAGCATTTTTCACGTTAATTGGAAGGTTATGCGTCCTCTAGTGTTTTTATTCTTGCTTCTAGTTCTTGGATTGCTCTAACTAAATGAGCTATAATTCCAGTAGGATTTATACCCATATTTTTTTGTCCATCTGTTCCTGTTACAACATCGGGTAATACTTCTTGTACTTCTTGTGCAATAAAACCTGTTTTTTGGTGTGATTTCTACGATAAGTCATCACCCGTTGGTTTCATTTTGAATGATTTAATTGGTAGTTTACATATTTTATCTAAAGATGTTCCTGATACTTCTAAGATATTTTCTTTTAAATCTCTATCAGAAGTTTCAGAACCCGCATGGGTATAAGTACCATCACCTCTAACCACAAACAATGAATTTCCATCTTTATCTGTAACATTGAGTGAATTATGACTTGAGTTACTACCCGCTTGTAATTTTACTCCGCCACTATTGCCCCCATTTATTACTAAAGCCGCCGAGCTTGTATCTGTTATATATGAGGTTGAGCCATCGTGATAAAGTCTTAAATCATTACCCGCCCCTAAGTATAATGAACGGCTATCTTCCAATTTTAAGTCAGCATTTTTTACATCTGCTTGACCCGCTTGCAATGCTAATGTTTCAGACCCACCCGCATAAAATATTTGCATAACACCACTAGCGCCGTAATAGTACATATGTTCATCACCACCAGATGATATATATGCGGTTTGTGACCCATCACTATGGAATCCTATTTTTCCATACCCTGCACCATCTTTTTCAATTACTAATTCTGAGTTTGTACCACCGTCTAAATGTAAAGTACCATCTATGCTTGTCGTTCCTATACCCACGTTTCCAGACGAATCAACAGTCATTTTAGATGATGAAGCATTAGCCGCACCAGTATAAAACTGTAATTGTCCATTACCTCTACCATCAAATAAAACCCCAGCAGTCTTATGTGCGCTATCTAAAACAGTTACATTGCCACCACTATTCAAAGAAATGTTCTGCCCCATTAAAGTATAAGTTCCAGTACCATCTTCATATTGACTAATAGTAAAATCATTAGAATCAACCCCGCTTTCTATCGCAAACCGAGCAATCCCACTATCACCTGATGCTTGTGCGGGTAAAGATAATTTAGCAGTTGGGGTAACTCCTACGCCTAAGTTGCCCGCTGAAGTAAGCACCATCTTCTGAGCCGCCGCTTCACTAGCACCTGTTTTAAATACTAACTCTGTGGCGTTGTTGTCTGCCGCAAATGTTCCCTCTGCTACCGCTTCTATAGCCGCACCTACTAATATAGCATCAGTACCGCTTGCTTCTTTTGGTGCTTTGAATTCTATCTTACCTAGTACGCTACCATCAGTAACCGTTGTGTCTGTGGTTTGTAGTTCTAGTGTAGCCCCATCAGCATCAGGCGCGTAAGCTGTTAATTCCAAAGGGATTTTTGTACTTGCCATTCTATGCGTCCTCTAAGTAGGTTGATTAGCTTCGTTATATGCTTTTCTAGCGTTCTTAACTGATGTTGTCCAAACGGCTGATGCGATACCTTTTACTTCATCAGACTCACTAGATACGTCTGTATCTGTATGTGTCCAGCTTCCATCGTAATCTGAAGTTACACAATGTAATACTTTTCTATGGAAAGTTCGCGTAAGCTCTACACCATCTTCTTTGAGAATAGTTGCTTCTCTAATTTGAATTGCTTTATAGTCACCTATAACTTCAATTTTATCTTCTATTACTGTTTTTGTTATTGCCATTCTATTTACTCCTGTCCGTACCTAGAATCCACTAGGTATAATTGTTGAAATTTGTTAATTACTCGTCAGTCATATAAACGCCTGACATAAGCAATGGGAAAACACCACCAGCACGGCTATAAAAATCTGCGCGTGTAAGTACAGCAGAGTTTCCATCATTTTGGTGAAAATAAATATAATTAGAGGTAATAATAGGAAGTGCATCATTCAGATTAACCGTACCACAATACCCTAGACTTAATGCCGCATAAGTACTAGCTGTATGGTCAAAGGGTAATCCAGTAACTTTTTGCATTGAACCATTGTTACTTGCTGTCATGCCTGAGAAATAACAAGTAACATGGACTATCCTACCAATCCTCGTGTATTTTGCACTATGTACTGTAACTGATGTTGAAGTACCTTCAAATGCTGGTGTCCAAGAACCCTCTTCATAATGGTCTAATATTTCAGCAGTAGTATTTCCTGTATCACTTGCTGTCTGAGCAGAGAAGTCAATACCTTTACCCGCTGTGCCGATTACTAGGTTGCCAACTTTAACCTCAACATCACCACCCGAAGTTATGCGCATTCTTTCAGCCGCATTAACTGTGAATGCCATGTTCTCACTACCAGAAGTAGTGTTATAAGCAATTATTGCGTCATCTACATCACCTGAATGTCCAAAATTGATAGCAAGTATAGATGAGCTACCACCTAAAATACTTAACTCAGTATTATCATCACCTTCAACAATCAAAACTGATCCCGCAGTTGCAGTTCCGCCACTAGCGGCTTTTTGTACTAATACTTCATTATTACCACCATCAACAAATAACATATTAGCACTACCGTTGGATTCAACTCTGAAGTCTACGTCTGCTGACCCTTCGTTAATGACTACTGTACTAGCAGTAAAGTCTAAAGCTCTAGTTGCACCAGCATAAAATGTTTGTGTATCAGTACCAAAATCTAATGATGTATTTGTATCGCCTTGATGAACAATAGACTGTCCAACAGTTAAAACTCCATCTATTGCTATATTGGTATCTAGCTTGGCACTGGTAACTGCGTCATCAGCTATCTTGGCTGTCGTTACATTAGCATCAGTAATATTGGCAGTTAATACAGCATCAGCGGCTATGACTCTTGATGTTATTTTAGTATTTGCCATTTATGCGTCCTCTAGTGCTGTTAGTCTTGCGTTAAAACCAGCGGCTATAAATTGGTTTAGTTGTGTATATTCTATTGAATACATATCACCCGCTGACTTTGCTTCTTGTACTGTGGTTTCTATACCCACATTTGTTTCTTTAATTTCTTCTACCGCATCCCAAGTATCGTAGTGAACCAAGTTATAATCTAATGCCGTTAAACCGCAAGACTCCATAATCTCTATAACTTTTTGGGCTGTTACACCTACATTTATTCTTGCGTTGTCACCTTTTTCAGAAACATCTGCTAACCATTTATAAGTACCAATTTCTTTTGCTAATAACTTTGAGGCATTTATTTCATTAGTAGTTAATGCTGTTAGTGTAGTTTTTAGCCTAGCATCTGAGGTATTGATAGCATTATTTGAATATATTTGTCTTATACGTTTGCTTGCTGTGCCAATATCTTGAGCATTGGTATAGTTAGGGGAAAAGTCAGCGCCATTGAAATTCCATCTTCTAGTATTATCATGTGATATATGGGCATCTGACGCGTTCATTGTTAATACAACGTGACCATTAGCATATGATCTGTTTGAATAACCACTACTCGCCCAAGACTCAAAATTATCAGCAGTTTCATCGTGCCATATCGCGGCTTTTTGAGTACCGTTATTAAAAAAAGTAAGTTGCGTAAATCTATCTCCCGCATTATCTAAATGTAGCTGGTCTCCATTTGCACCAACAATTTCACATACACCACTTGGACTTGTAGTTCCGATGCCTATTCTTCCGCCCGCTGACATATCAATATACATTGGTGTAATAAAAGATGAGCCATCAATACCTTGAAAAACTAAATCTCCATCAGCAACGATGGACTGTATTACTGCATTGTTTCCATCTTTTTTTATTGTAGCGTAGGTTGTACCGCCATCTATAAATCTAACTTCACCCGCATCATCGGCATCTAATTGTATATTACCCGCTACATCTATTGTTAAATCACCGCTTGATAGGTCAATCTCTGTGCCACTTATCGTTAGATTGCCTTTTACTATATTTCCAGCAAACGTAGCATGGACATTTTCATCAATACTGATTGCGGGTGTTGTACCTACTGCTGAACCTTTACCTATTACCAGATCATCAGCAGAATCATCAAGACCAATATAAAAGTCTTGCGCATTGCCATCAAACACTATTTTTCTATCTACTGCTGACCCAGTTCCAACGGTTATATCGCCTGAGAATGTTGCGTTCTCACTTGAATCAAATGTCATTGCAACGGCATCAGCGGCAGAAGTAATACTTACTGCGGTAGCCATTATGTCTTTCACATCAGCTTTCTTAAGTGCGTTGTCTGTAGCATCAAGAATCATCATGTGATCGCCCGCTACTGGTGTGACTGCGCTTAGACTAGATATACCTGTTGCGGGGAAGGTGTTTATCTCCGTCATGGTGAATGTTTGTACTTCTAGGATAGCCCCATTTGCGGGTGCTGTGTCCATTGTCAAAGTAGTGCCACTGACTGCGTAATCTGTCTTTTGCTGATATACGCCATCTAGGAATACGTTAGTATTATTTTCATGTGAAGGGTCTATTGACAGTGTGAATGCAGTTGTAGAGCCATTAGCTGTAAACTGGTCTATGTTTAGCCCTTGTCCTGATACAGCATTAGATACATGATAAACAACGACTTTTCTGCCGTTCTCTGGCTCTGTATCAAGCGTTAGTGTTGTTCCTGATACGCTGTAGCTATTAGGGTTTTGATATACACCCTCTATAAATACAATGGTGTTATCTGTGCTTGCGGGTGCTTGCGATAATGTAAATTGTTCTGGATTAGCACCTGATGAATCTACTGTGTAGGTATTGACACTTAACGTAGATGTACCACCGCCCCCAATCTCACCCCACGCATCAGTGTAGCCTTCAAAACGAGATAGTGTGCTGTTGTATCTTAGATAGCCCGCCGCACCTGTTGGTCTTTGCCCTGTCGTTCCTACTGGCAAATGCACCGCGTCAGTGTAGCTCCCGATATCCAGACTCACATCTGGGGAAGCGTTTCCGATACCGACTCGGTTTGCACTGACATCCACGAATAATACATTGGTATCTATAGCTAGATCACCTGTCACTCCAAATGTTCCCGCTACTGTACCGTTAGCATCTACATCTAAGGTATCTATGTGTGCTGTACCGTCTAGGAATAGGTCTTTGAATTCTGTACTGCTTGTACCTAAATCAACATCATTATTAGTTTGTGGCGAGAATATGCCATCTGCTACATACACTTGTTCTGCGTTAGCGGCGTAGAAATGTATCTCATCTGCTGTTTCAAAATCAATTTTAGTTTGGTCATCTTCACCAATTTTTATGTCTGCGGCTAAGAGATCAATATTTGCAGTACCATCAAAGCTGACCCCACCGATAGTTCTTGCTGTAGCCAATGCAGTTGCCGTAGCCGCTAATCCTGTCGTATCTTGATTGAGCGTTCCAATAACTAGGTCAACAGTGTTATCCGCATCTTGATACGTTGCCGTTATGCCAGTTTCAGTATTTGAGCTAAACATAGCCCCGACTGTATCGCTTATAACTTCAGATAAATCTATGTTGGCAGAGCCATCAAAACTAACCCCATGTATCGTTCTGGCTGTAGCAAGGGCAGTAGCGGTGTCTGCATTGCCTGTTAAAGCGCCTACAAAGCCTGTAGCGGTGATTTTTCCTGTGGATGGGTTGTAAGTTAGTGTACCGTCACTTTCTAGCCCTAAATTGCCACCATCTACATCACCACCCGCTGTAAATATTAGGGCGTTATTTTCATTAGTGCTTTCATTGTCAGTAATAGTAACTGTGGTTGCTATCGCCGCTGTTCCAGTTGTATCTTGGTTAAGCGTACCTACTACAAAGTCTAAGGTATTATCGCTGTCTTGATAGGTGACAGTTACATTTGTTTCCGTGTTACTAGAAACCATCGCCCCAACGGTATCACTGATTGTTTCTGCTAGGGTTGTACCGTTTACAGTAATTGCATCAGCTTCTAAAGTACCATCAATATCTACATTGCCTGAGATATCAAGCGTTGCCGCTGATAATTCTCCCGCTATAGCCATATTACCGCTAGATGGGTTGTATGTTAGCCCTGTGTCTGTTTCTGCGCCCTGTGCGCCTGTAGCGCCATCTACGAATACAGGGTAAACCGTTTCATCTGCTGAATTATTCGCTGTTACGGTAAATGTACCCGCATTCCCTGTGGTGTCCTGATTTAGTGTGCCAACCGTTAGGTCAATCGTATTATCTGCGTCTTGATAGGCTACCGTTATGCCGCTCTCTGTATTAGATGAGAACATTGCACCTACGGTATCTGAAATAACCTCTGATAGATCAATATTAGCTGATCCATCAAAACTTACACCATGAATGGTACGCGCCGTAGCTAGTGTAGTTGCAGTGGCGGCAAGTGCTACCGCTATGTTTGCTGACCCATCAAATGATGTTCCACCAATGGTACGCGCTGTGGCTAATGTAGTTGCGGTTGAAGCATTACCTGTGAGTGCCGCTGTCACACCCGCTGTTGTTAACATTCCTGTTGATGGATTGTAGTTTAATCCTGTATCAGTTTCAGCACCTTGCGTTCCAGTTGCCCCATCCACGAACAATGGATAGACAGTTTCATTAGCTGAGTTATTCGCTGATACCGTTACATTGGTTGCTAGGGTTGCAAGAGCTACATCTATATTTCCAGTTCCGTCAAATGATGTACCACCAATATTCCGTGCGGTTGCGAGTGCGGTTGCGGTAGCCGCTAATGCTACTGCGATATTTGCTGAACCGTCAAAACTTGTACCACCGATTGTGCGAGCCGTTGCCAATGTTGTAGCTGTGCTTGCGTTACCTGTGACCGCCCCTTCTAAATTAGCGACTAATGTACCGACTGCATAACCTGTTCCAGAAACATTTACTGTGGTGGTGGGTTCTGCCTGTAAGTCCTTGAATAGCTTCCACTTTCCTGAATCATTAGCATCTCTAAATAGACCAGCGTACAAGTCTTGAGAACCAGATGTGTCATATAATCCATATAAACCTATATCTACTGAATCAGCGCTTGAGTTTGCTTTTGCTAATTTAATTAGAGGGTCTTCAACGGTTAAGGTTGCTGTATTAACAGTTGTGGTATCACCATTGACTGTATAATCACCTGTAACAGTTAGGTTGCCCGCTATTGTGACGTTATCTGGCAAGCCGATTGTTACGCCCGCATTTTCTGAGCCTGAACCGCTTACCTCAATCTCATTAGATGTACCCGCGACTGTAGCAACATAATTACCAGTGGTATCAGTAGCCAAAGCCACGCTATTTGCGGCGATAGTTGACGTTATAGATATATTGCCTGTGCCATCAAATGATGCTGTACCTGTTACATCACCCGCTAATGCTATGTTTCTTGCTGTTTCTAATGCTGTTGCAGTGGCGGCGTTACCAGTGGTGTCCTGATTCAAAGTGCCTACTACGAAATCTAAGGTGTTGTCAGAGTCTTGGTATGAAACCGTGACATTTGTTTCAGTATTACTACTGACCATTGCGCCTACTGTATCAGCTATAAATTCATTTAATGCCGTGCCATTAACTGTATAAGCATCGGCTTCCAATGTGCCGTCTACATCAACATTACCTGATATGTCTAAGGTTGCGGCTACTAGCGCACCACCAATAGTTAGATTACCAGAGCTAGGGTTATAACTAAGACCAGTATCAGTTTCAGCCCCTTGTGAACCTGTCGCACCGTCAACAAATATTGGATATACCGTTTCATCAGTAGAGTTGTTTGCAGTTACGGTAAAGTTGTCTGCTGTACCTGTAGTATCTTGGTTTAATGTTCCGATGACAAGATCAATAGTATTGTCACCGTCTTGATAGGTAGCGGTTATGTTAGTTTCCGTGTTTGAGCTAAACATAGCGCCTACGGTGTCTGATATTACTTCACTGAGGTCTATGTTAGCTGTACCGTCAAAAGATACACCATGTATTGTTCTCGCAGTGGCTAACGCAGTGGCAGTGGCAGATAAAGCTACGGCAATATTAGCCGTGCCATCAAAACTCGTACCGCCTATTGTTCTAGCAGTAGCCAGAGCCGTTGCAGTAGAAGCGTTCCCTACGACATCACCTGTATAACCTGATGATGTAATCGTGCCTAGTGATGAACCACCATCTGCGAATGTGATTGTGCCACCATCAGCATCTAGCGTAATACCGCCACTTGAATCTAAGGTTACAGTTGTTCCAGCTAACTCTGCCGTACCATCAGCCGTTATTTGGATGTTAGCCGCCGCCGCAGAAGCATCTGTCGTGGTTATATCAAGCGTTCCATTAGTACCTACTACTAAGGTAGCCGTATCACCAGATGAGCCTGTCATGGTTACTGTCTTAGCATCTAACGCTATATCATCAACGGTGAGTGCAGATAGTGTGCCTAATGAGGTTACGTTGGGTTGTGCGGCAGTTTCTAGCGTACCTGTCATAGCTGTAATGGTCATTGATGCAACCGTACCGCCCTGTATTTTATCGCCGCTTATTTGGTCATTTGCTAATGTAAGTGTGCCGCCTGATACATCAAGGGTCTTACCACTACCTACTGTGACATTTGTACCGTCTATTGTGCCGCCATTTATGTCAGTAGTTGTTAATACTGAGCTTGCTAATGTGACAACGCCTGTTGAGTTGGCTATTGATCCCGCCGCAGTACCATCTTTTGCTTTTATGTTGGTTACTTCAATATTTGTGGTATCTACTGTAGTTGAAGCTAAATCAGTGATTGTAGTTGCGGCAATCGTACCACCTTCTACTTTATCACCTGATATTTGATTATCAGCAAGAGTAAATGTACCCGCTGATACGTTTAATGTTTTACCAGACCCTACCGTAATGTTTGAGGTTGCTATAGTAGCCCCATCTATTGTACCGCCATCTATATCTGGTGCATTTACATCTGGGCTTGTTAATACCTTGTTAGTTAGTGTTTGACTGCCTGTCAGTGTCGCTACAGTTGAATCAATGCTTACAGTAATGGTATTAGTACCACCTACAGTATCAATGCCTGTACCGCCCGCTACGGTGAAGGTCTCACTATCTAGGTCTATGGATAAAGAGCCACCACTATCACCTTGAAAGTCCATATCTTGCGCTGTAATCTGTGCATCTACATACGCTTTTATTGATTGCTGTGTGGCAAGTTTGCTGTTGCTGTCTGAACCTAGATTATCTTCATCTAATACCCCTGTGACAGTAGCACCACCACTGGTAAATATTAGACTGTAGATTTTAACTGGTACGGATTGCGCTCTGGAAGATAAGCTATCTATCCATTCAGTATTGTCATGGTCATATATTACTAATGAGCCATTAGCACCCGCTGTTGAGGCGTTTACATCTCTATTTAATAGTGTATTTGCACCCGCTAAACCCTGTGTACCTACTGTAATGACAGATATATTAGTAGCATCTGTGACTTCAATCTGATTGATAGTGCTACTAGGGCTTATGGTTATGTTGTCTGTACCGCTCACCGACTCATGTTCCTTCTAACACTATATGTGCCTTCCAGAATCCGATATACATTTGAGCCTGTGGTTATCTCTAAATCATAGACACCATCACCTGTAGCTAGGTTAGCTGTATCTGCCGCTGTCATTGATAGCGTAACTGTACCCGCTGACCCGCCTAATGCGACCCGACTATTTGCTGTTGTGAATGTTGCTATTACGGTTGATGATTCAGGATTCTCTCTTAAATCCATCTCTGCCGCACTATAGCCTGTGAGGTTTATGACAGTACCCGCTGAATTTTTAAGCGTTAATACTTGTCCGAATGTTGCACCCTGTTCTATTACAAAATGATGATAACCCGCGCTCATGAATACCTATTCCTCTAGTTAGCATGGTATCTACCATATTGCATCTGCTTAGATTGATAATACCAGAAAACTAGGCTTTTGCTTTCGTTTTTTTCTTGGTAGTTTTTTTCTTCTTAGTAGTTTTTTTAGGTGCTTTACCACCTTCATAGGCTTCATTTATGTCAGGTGTACTAGGATCATCTTTTTCATAATGACCTTTATCATTCCTTGCTCTTACTGGGGCGGCTTCTTCAATATCGGCTGTTGCTTCCATCTTAGTTTCCATAGCCCATCCATTAGCAACAAATGTATTCATCAATTCTTCTTGCCACGTTTCAGTAGCATCTATGACTTCATCATGCTTATACAGCCGTGCTTCTGTACCTTCTGTATTGCAAGAGCCTACTTTTGGTACTGTAATCTTATATTGCTTCTTTGCCATAAGGCATCCCTCTGTTTGGTGATTTGGGATAACTGAAACTTATCTCATGAATCAGCTATCCCGCATCATTTTACCAATCACGCATTATGCGCAGTGAAAGCGTTGTCCGCCGAGTGTCTAGCATGACCTTTAACGACCATAGCACCCAAAGGTGTGCCGTTAGAGTGTGTGCCAGTTTTAGCAAGTACAACTCTTACATACCTATTTCCGCCAACATAACCAACACGGAATACGTCACCCGCTGAATCTGGGTTACCACCTGTAGTTCCGTCTAGCTTTAGGAAGATACCACCAGCGGCAATAGTGCCGTCAATGATGTCTGCTTGAGCGCAGTCAGTAAATGTTGAGTTATCAGTTGAATGTTCCAATGAAACTTCAAAGTAAACTGATCCAGAAAGGGTATCGCCTTCAGCACCTACATCAACAAGAACAGTAGCACTTTCATAACCTTGAAGGTCTACTCCTGTTCCGTTTGCCGCGGCAGTTCTAGTCGCGGCGGCTAGGCTCACTACTGGTACTATATTATTGCTTAAATCTTTCATATATCACCAATACCTTTATGTTGAACATTTTTGTTTAACGATAGCTTCCGCCTGAACCACTTGACCACCAACTCTACGGCGAGCAATGTAACGTACATTACCAGTTGTAGCTTGTGTGAATGGATCGCGTAAAACCGCCATAGATACCCTGTCTACAATCATGTAGGCACGTCTAAAGTCACCGAATGCTACTGGATAGGTATTGCTACCTTCAGATGGCATATCAGTTGCTTCAACATACGGATATCCTAATACTGTGTTAGTTACACCACCAGTGAGCATCATTCCAGCTTGGAATACATACTGACCAGCCGTATCTTTCAGTTTGCGAATGCTTGAAAGAGTAGTTCTATTGAATACAAACGTACCATTTTTAGCATA
>Ga0181397_1000615_pt1 | contig 13233 bp, 25 predicted proteins | sample 20SPOviralmetaG_FD_130126 | JGI IMG/M metagenome (GOLD analysis project Ga0181397, IMG submission 130126) | Marine viral communities from the oligotrophic San Pedro Time Series (SPOT) site, San Pedro Channel, CA, USA - 20 SPOT_SRF_2011-02-23 | ecosystem: Environmental > Aquatic > Marine > Strait...
ACTATCTGCTCCCCCAAACTCTTCTGCAATTCCGTTATTAAGTGTAGTAGTAGCAGCTGAGGTAAGTTTAAATGTTTTATTTCCTGTGGTTCCTATTGATGTCAAGTTTGCATCAGTAATTGATCCTGACCATAACCATACTCTATAATATCCAGTACCTGAGCTAGTAGTACTATCCCTACTTGCGGGTATGCTATGTATCCCACTATGCGTAGCATTTGTTCTTAAATATTCTTGTCCGTTAATTATTACACTATAAAAAGAATCATCAGTCTGAGGAGGATACGCTGATACTGAAGTGCTTTTTAAACAAAGCATTATCCAATTGCCTTCTTCTTGAGTATTTAGTACCTGACTACCTATTGTTGAACTATTTGTTCCGTTAGGATACGTATTTGAAGAATTATTAAACCAACCGAAATGATGAACCTCTAGTGTTCCTGTGCTGCCGCCTCCAGTATAAGAAGATGTTGATAAACTTCCTAATGAACCACTATCGACACCTAAAGTTACACCAAAAGTTCCCTTAGTAGTCCACCAAGTCTCATTAAATGAAAATGCTGGAGTTGTTCCAAGCCAATCTGAATTATCAATAAATCCTGATCCTAGTATTTGTCCAAAACTACCAGTGACGGCCATATTTGTATCATCAAATCCTCTAGCATATCTTGAGCTCCCACTATAAGATGTCGTTTGTGCTGTTTTAAATCCGTATATAGTTCCAGTAAGAGTATTGTCAACATTATAGAAAATGTCTGAATTTTCTTGAGTTTTAATAGGATGTCTAAGCGTAAGAGATGTACTTCCGGAATTTAAAGTTGTAGATAAATATTCTGGTTGTCCGGATGGATTAGTTCCAGCATCTTGAAGTGCTAACTCTCCAGATGATACTATTGTCATTTAATAATCTCCGTAATTAAATCTTCAAATTGTTCTATCTTCTCGACTCTATTTGGCCAGAGAATGTATTCCTTTTCAGGATTCTTTTTTAGGTTTGATAATAAGGGAAGTATAGAGTTATAAAGCTTATTCAGCTTATCTTCTAATTCTTGTGATGTAGCTGCGGCTGTAGATGCCTCAGTTTTTACTGATTGTACAGCCTCTAGTTCGTTTTCATCGACTGCTGTAAAACCAAAATCAAAATTTAATAGATCGTTACTCATATAATCTCCTTTACTGTTATTTATACAAGTAAAAAAGCCAAAACGATCATTCCTCTTCTGATTGTTGCTTTATCTTTTTGATAAGTTCTATCAATTCTTCTATTGTTGAAATGTCAGTTTTATTCTCTGTATCAATCTCAACGTTAATATTTACTTTCATAATCCAATTAATGCCCAGCCATGATTAGCTATAGCATTTAAAATAATAAACAAACAAGTCAACATATGTGTAAACCACCATATTGTGCGTATACCAGCAATAGTATTTGCTTGTTTGTCGGTCTCTCCGACCTTTTCACCTAGGCTCTTAGCCCATATTCTCCACCATTTACCCATGGCCACGTTTAACTAATTCATTATGAATTTTTTGTTTCTTTTTCTTTGGAGTATTGTTATTCTCCAATGCAGCTTTTAACTCTTCTAACGGAGTAGATTTCATATAAAAATTTTGTACATTTCCTTTCCGGTCTTTTTGGCTCTCTTTAAATTTTATCGGCATTATTATTCTCCAGTTATATAATTATATATATGCTTCCACTTCCAAAATCTTTCAATATCACCATCATAATATGCGTTATGTTCGTGAGCAACTAATATAGAGTTTAGTCCAAAGCTTTTACCAACTTCTGCATTTTCAGGTTTATCTTCAATCCAATAACAACCAGTTCCTTCGTACTTTTTAAGCTCTTCGTCTTTATCAGCACCGCAAGGTAGGAATATAAAGTCATCCCATATTTCCTTACCAAACAATAATTCTAAATTCTGAATTCTTAATTTTTGTGCATACCTATTCGTAGACAAAGATGTAATACAATGGAACTTATATCCATGAAGCATGTTTAGTCTTTTCATATAATAAACTGCATCTCTTAATGGTGGTAAGAATGCAATAGCAGCTGAATCATTAAACTCAGCAACAAACTTTTTACCAGCTTCAGGAACTAGATTGAACCTTTTAGCAACATTATACTGTGAAGCATCATGTGTTGGAAAACCTTTATGGTTCATATATTGAGTGAATGAATATTCCCAATCACATAAAACTCCATCACAATCTACTAAAATTATGTTCTCTTTCATATTATCTCTCAATGAAACACTCTTTCCTTTCCATCAATAACTAGCTTATCAATGTGAACATTACCTCTTAAATCCATAAACCCTTGGCTGATAATCAACTCACAAAGTTGATCCCAAGCGTTGTCGTCTTTAGAGACTGCCAAATCCACCATCTCTTGTTTATATAATGGCACTTCCACTAGTACGTTTTCGTTAACAACTAGTCTTCCTTTTATTACATTTTTACTCATTTGTTTCCTCATCATTTAATATAGGTATATTATAACACACAATAAATGATTTGTACACACTTTTTTGCAATTTATTTAAAATATTTTTCCAACATTTCAAACTTATCAACATACTCTGCCATCATGCCTAGCTCTTTCTCAAGAGTTTCCATTTGATCAGAATGTTCACCAACTGACACTTGATTGCTTAAAATAATCTCTGCGTTCATTTGATGCTTTGCAGCTTGTGCCTGCATATAGTCCATAGATGTCTTTACCATCTGATCTCTAAAGTTTTTCATATTATCTCCCAAATAATTTTCTACGTTTATATTCTGCTATTGTATCTAATAGCTTTGTTGTCCAGTTATCACGGTGCTCAATAAATACTTGAGCTCCTTGATCACCTGCGATTAAGGTTACCAATTGTGTAATAGGCATACCAGTTCTTTCTTCCCACATAATTGCATATGCAGTTTCTTGAGTAAAGTAACCTTCACAATACTCTTTCTTTTTAGGTTTTGCTGAGGTTTTATAATCGATAATAGATGGTTTACCATTCCATACACCAACACAATCGACTCGTCCAGCAACACCTAAATGTTCTGAATATAATGCTGCTTCTTGAGCATAAACCTTGGTAAGGTTTTTATCTAGTATATCTTTTACTTCCATGAAGTTTGACTTGACAACAAGATTAGCATCTTGCAAATAGTCTTCTTCATTATCGACATATCTTTCTAAGACTTCATGAACCGCAGTTCCACGTGTTGAAGCTCGATGAGAAACTCTATTGGCTTCTTCATCCCCGACGCGTGCTCTCCATCTTTGTATAGCTTCTTCGCTTAAGATTGAAAGTACTGTTGTAATAGAAGGATACTTAACACCATTAGGGGCGGCATATTTTCTGCCAGTATCAGTAGTGTTTGCCACCATGTCATCGTAACCGAGATCAATTGATTCATGTTTAAAGTTTCCCATTTTCATATAATTCCTTTGTCATAATAAAGTCTCTCACAAATCCGCTTCGAACAATGTCTTCCCATTTAAATTCGATGTGATCAAAAGAGTTCATGTGTTGGATAATATTAATAAATTCTTTAATACCATCCTGATCACCCTTTCGGGTGAAGTCTGATTGATAATAATCACCAGACATAATAAATCTGCAGTCTTCACCAAGACGTGTAATTACCGAGCATAGTTCGTGATAGTTACAATTTTGTGACTCATCAACTATTACTATGGCATTTTTAATTGTAATTCCTCTTATAAAAGAAGTAGTTAAAAACTCAATACTTTTGCTGTTTATCATTTTAGTCCAACCATCTTGATCTTGAAATAAATCATTAATGATTGCTTTATACGGTGCAGTGTATGCGTCTTCTTTTTCTTCTTGGGTTCCTGGTAAAAATCCCATGTCTCTTGTAGGAACGGCAGATCTTACAATGATTACTTTTTCATAATCTTTGTTAAGTACTGCTTCCAATGCGAGATACAGCGAAATAAATGTTTTACCCGTTCCGGCTGAACCATCTAAACATAAATGGTTACCAGAGGCAAAAGAATCAAACGCTAGTTTTTGATTTGCAGTCAATGGCTCGAGCTTAACTAAATGCTCTAATCTTAAACGAGATGGCTTCTTATTCATTTTGTATCGATATTTCCCTTTAGTGAAGGTGGTAACCCACTCTTAATTCTCTGTTGAACTTCTTTCCAACCGTCGCCAGCCTTTCGGCCGACTGATCCAGATACTTCACCAATTATCTTTGGTGCACCAACAATTTGTTGGATATTTGGATCTTTGACATACTCTTGCATGTCAGCAATAGACATCATTTTAGTTTCTACTTCACCTGTTTCTAAATTTTTAAAATCATACAATGGCATTAAACCACTCCGGTTGTTTACGTTTGGTCCAAAGCATTTTGAACCTTTCTTGTTTTGTTTGATAAAAATTTTGATAAGATTTTACCGCATCAGTACCACCTAATCCATGCACGATACATTCGGGATTTGAACTCATAGCTAACTTAAACGGAGTTCTACCGCTTGTACGTACAATATTATCTGGTAAATTTTTAAGTATCTTTCTTAGCTTAATATCTGTCGCGTGCGTCTTATCATATCTATAAGAGTATTCGTCACATAGCGCGATAAAATGATTATAGTGCCATGTGTAATTACAACAACTTTCACGTGACCATACTGTAGATGGATGATTATAGTGACATGCCTTATATAGGATATCTTCTCTTTCGTCATCTAGTTTAAAATATTGTAACATAGAACCAGACTTTGAAGGTCTACGCTCCATAGTTCCATCGACCATACGATGTACTGTCGATAACATTTGTGCCGACTCTACAATCATTTTGACCACATGTTTGTCGCATTGCTCTTGTGCGGCAATTATTGGGTCTTCATTTAATACAAATATATTCATAATGTAACTCGCTTAGTTTACTTTTTTTGCTTTTAGGGTATTATTATACTACATATATGACTAAAAGTAAACCCCTTTTTGAAAATATTTTCGCCAAGGGGTCATTGCTTATTGTAACTTGTTTATTGCCTCCATATCATCTAGGAAATGATTTAAATGCGCGATCTTTTTTTCCATCTTATATGCTAGCACATCTTTTCCTTTTTTTATTAACTTCTTCTGATAGTATAGTGCCTCGTTTCTGTCTTTCTTTAGGCGTTCAATTTGAATATAACTCATAAGCAATCTCCGGGTTAAGTGAATTGAAAAAACTATCATGATATAGATTGTGTCGTTAGGCTTCTCCTATTGTTTGATCAAATCTGGAAATGCTGCCTTAACTAATGTCTTTGTAATATACTTGTACTTTAGTTTTTTATCTTTGGCATTACAGAAAAGAACTGCATCTTCAGGGTGAATAGATTCGAGTAAGTCGATAAAGACCGTTTCTCGTTTAAATTGGTTTAGGTTTGGTGAAGCTGCCTGGACAAAGTTTCTAAACTTCGGATATTCAAATCTAAGTTCTAGAAGATTTCCTTCAGTGTCAGCTTTTTTAAAAGGCGGCTCGCCTTCAGGTAATGATAACACTATGGTATCGTCTAACGCGATACGCAAAATGTCTTTAAGAGCAGTACAATCATGCTCTTGTAAATACTCGATCCTTTTGTTTTTGGATCCTAATTTATTAGCGGCTGCTAATACTTCTGATATTAATGGTTTATCCATTGTAAAATTCCTCCACGCACTCAATCAATAGGTTGCATCTTTTTTTTATTAAATAGTTTAATACTTTCATTTTCATTGGGACTTTTTGTCCGTTAAAAGTATTTATAACTTCTTTCTGAATAGATTCTGGTATTTCATTTAGGTCAATCAAGGTTTTATTTCTTTGATAATTTCTATACTCTTCCTCACTCATAACTTCTTTTAAGTTGTCGACATTTTCAGCCCAATGCTGAATCTTTTTCTTAGTCATTGGCGATTGTCTAATCTCATCCATGATAGCATTATCTGGAGATAAGATATTAGGAATACCATCACCTTTATCTCCTTTACATATATGCTCAAAGCAATACGTTCTAGGATTAGGATCAGATACTATTTTCTTTTGAATTGGTGAAAACTGTTTAACGTTGTTATATTTGTGAAGTTGAATAAAGTCCTTATCCGAAGAGATAATCATAACTGGTTCGTGTTGACCAAATTCTTGAGTTTGCATTGCGAGGGTTCCAATAACATCATCGGCCTCACAACCTTCTAAATGAATAACCTTGTATGGAAGGTTTTCTCTAATTTCTTCTCTAACCAAATTTAAAATCCTAAATATTTCAGGCCAATCTTGATCTGATTCAGACCTATTCTTTTTACGATGAGCTTTATACAAAGGAAAATAATCTTTTCTCCATGTATTCATTCCATCGGCACAAATTACCATTTGGCCATATTCATTACGATATTTTTTGTTGTACATACGAATACTATTAAGGATCATATGTCGTATCATATTCTCATCATTAAGTTTCTGTACTATAATATTTGATAGCGCTATTTGGCTATAGTCAAGTAAAATCATTCTTTTGCTTCCATTATTTGTTCATATATTACGTCAAAGCTATCATGTAAAAAATGATTTGCTCCGCCGTATCTCATTAACATCGAAGATATTAAATTCACGATCACAAACATATCCCTAGCTTCAGGGAATTGATTGTCTCTAAAATCAATATGTTCGAATGAGCTACTATCGTTTAGTAGTAACTCTTCAATCATCAATAGTATGATTTGAGATGTATCTTTACATTCTTCAGTGAACGCTTCGTATTCTTCTCTTTCATACTCAAGCTCGTCTTCGATCTGTTGTATTCTTTCCCTAATAGGAAATTGAATTATATTATCTTTCATATGTATATATTATAACACGCTTTTTAAGAAATGTACATAGTTTTTTTAATAATTTCCTGAGGCTAATACGATCTTACATATATGATCTAACCTTTCAACGTGTTCAAATGCTCTCCATGGGGTCTCGTCAATTGCCACAACGCCGTGGCCTTTAATACCTATAACATCAAAAAAGCAGGTTCCATCTTCTTGTAAACCTAATCTTTTAAACGTTTCATCTGCTAATTCTTGGCTTATTGGTGGAACATCTGGAACATTTTCTGCCACCCTAGAATATCTACCAAGTTCCGGGAATAATAGTACCAGATTATTTAATTGAATTCCAGCATGCATAGCCGCTACGATATACGTTGGATGCGTGTGTAACACTACTCGTGTATCTGTTGGAATGTTTTTTTGTAAGCCCCAGTGTAAAGGCAATTCACCTGTAGCTTTTAAGCCGGATGCAATATCAGTGAAATACATCTCTTCACAATCATCGACTTTTAATTTTTTAAACATGTCGTATTGGATGACAGGTTTTCTAATACCAGAAGGCGTAACATAGAAGTGATCTCTATCAGCATGTCTAATTGAGACATTACCATCTCTTGTACTTATCATACCTTTATCGTATGAATGCTTCATCACTTCACATATCGTTTCTAACATAATATATCCTTATTTAATTTTTTTAATTGCGTTACCACCAAGTCGTATTTGAATAATACCATTATAGTAATCATCAGTCAACAACACTTCTCTATCAAATTGCTCTTTAGCTTCCATGTAAGAGCATTCGCCTTTTGTTTTACAGAGATGCAATATTTCTCTGTAAAACGTATCTGAACCCATTTTTTCAACATCTTCATTTAGATGTTTATTTGATCCATAATAATTTTTCCAATCAGACTCAACTAATGTTTTCTTTCGACGTTTTCGAGTCTTTGTTATCGGCAATGTTTTTTGACTCCAAAAAAACTTCTTGCCTATGTATTTCCGACCCGTTGCTCGATTCGTTATCATGTATACAAAGCCATACACGTCTTTGTGATTGAACTCTTCGGGTTCCTGCCATTCTGTGCCTTGATAATGCCACGTCATATCCTTATTCGTTAAAATCTAGCTCATCTAGATCTTCGTCCTGTTTCTCTCCACACATTGGACAAAATAAAACTATTTCGTCATCTTCGTGGCCTATTATACTTTTATTATAACAATAATCACAATTGACGACTGTTCGTTTCATATTTTATCCTAGTAGTTGTTTTAAGTTATCGTACCCACCAATTTTTTCTTCGTCAACTATAATCTGAGGAAATGTCCTTGCAGTTGGAAATGTTTTAAGCATTTCATTTCTGTCAAAATCTATTCCGTAATGTTTATAGTTAAACTTTATTCCTTTCTGTTCACATAAATTTTTTGCCATTGTACAAAACGGGCATGGCTCTTTACCCCAAATTTCTATATTCAATTCACTACTCCATTAATTGTCCAAAATGATAATAACATGAAGCCAAATACAGCAACTTGAATTACTGCAGCCCAAAATATTTGTCTCATTGGATGTATTTCTGTTAATTTTTCTATCCACGATTCACTCGGTGATAGGTTTACTACTTGTAAAACTTTTTCTGGTTTTGTAAACCATGGTACATGTATCATAGACTTAAACCGGCTAATGCGTTACTATCTATATCCTGCTTTACACCGCCGATTACATATGAACTAATTTCAGTTTCTTGAGGAGCAACTTGTACGTTACCTCCGCCAATCCATTTTTCAGTCCATGGTAGTGGATTTGCTTGTGGAGTTACATAAGGGCAAGGTAATCCAATGGCTCTCATTCTTTTACAACCAATCCATTCGATATAATCACTTAATATCTTCTCATTCAGTCCAATCATTGAACCGTTCTGAAATAGATATTTAGCCCATTCTTTTTCTTGATTAATTACCTCTTCATATAAAGCAATTGATTCTGCTTCTAATTCTTTTGCGATCTTTTCAAAATCTTTATCTTCTTTCTTAAGAAGTTTTAGCATAGTAGTAGTTGATGCTAAGTGTACATTTTCGTCACGAGCAATTAATTTAATAATCTTTGCATTACCTTCCATCTTTTTAAGTTCAGCAAATGCCCATGAACATGCAAATGACACATAGAATCTTACACCTTCTAATGCATTAGCACTCATCATAGCCATCCAAATTGCTCTCTTATGATCCATTTTATTTGTTGGACCATGATTCGCATCGATTAAATCATCATAGTATTTACCGATAGACTTACCACAATCCATAATATTTTTTTGTGATAATAAATCATCAAATACAAATGATGGATCTGGATAAATATTACGAATAATATGTGTGTATGATCTACTATGAATAGTTTCTGAGAATGACCAGGTTTCAATCCAGTTCTCTACTTCAGGTAATGACACAATAGGTAGAAACGCTAAGTTAGGCGCGCGACCTTGCACACTATCAAGTAGAATTTGCCTTTTTAAATTGCTCGTAAAAATGTGTTGTTCATTTTCTGTAAGAGCTGTAAAATCTTTTTTGTCTTTAGAGACATCAACTTCTTCCGGTCTCCAAAAGAAACCAAGTTGTTTATCTGTGATCTTATCCATTTGTGGATATTTTACTTCATCATATCTTTGAATATCAACCGCTTCATCAAGAAACATATTTTTCAATAAGTGCGATTTTTTATTCTTCTTCAATACTGCCATTCAATTTTCCTTTTTGTCTAAATCGTTTATTATATCTTCGTTTAATTTTTTTCAGTTTTCCTCTACCCCACCCAAGCAATTTACGGGACCTTTTACTGAGAGCATCCCATTCATCTCCACCTTTTAGAGGGATTCTTTCTTTTTTCATATCTTACATGATTCACAATCATCTTCGTCCTCGTATTGTGAACTCTCTCCGTCATATGCGTGATGTGTTGCTTCGTCAGTCATTTCTCCAGCACCATCAAAAGTGTTGAAATAATACAATTGCTTTAAACCATACTTGTATGCGGTTACAAGGTCTGTTAACATTACAGACATTGGTATCTTGTTGTCTTCATAATGCTCTGGATTATAAGACGTATTTACGCTGATGCCCTGATCAATGTATTTTTGTAAGATACTACAAATTTTAAGATAACCATCGGGAGATTTTTGATCCCACAATAAGTCATACTTGTTTTTAAGGTGATGATAACCAGGAACAACCTGAGCCATAACACCATCTTTTGACTGTTTGTAACTAACTAATGCTCGAGGTGGTTCAATACCATTCGTGCTATTAGAAATTTGAGCGCTTGTTTCCGCTGGCATAAGTGCCATGAGTGTGGAATTTCGAGTACCTGTTTCTTGGAGTTTCTCTCGAAGCTCGTTCCACGGTAGTCTTTCCGTATGCTCTATTATATTATTTAGCTCTCGTTTATATGTATCAATTGGAAGAACTCCACCGGCATATTTTGTGTCATTTTTTCCATTTATTTCACCTTTTTCTTCAGCTAATTTTTGAGACGCTTTAATTAGGTAATATGACCATGACTCTGCGTATTCATCTACTATTTTAAACGCTTCTTCATTATATTTAAGACCACGTTTTGCTAAAAAGTATGCTAGGTTAATAATACCAATACCCAGCGGTCTACGATTCATAGTTCCACGTTCTGCTGCTGGTACAGGATAAGATTGATAATCAAGCAACTCGTCGAGCGCGCGAACAGAAAGATCACAGTATTTTTCAAAATCTTTAGGTTCATTTATTAGTCCCCAATTTATTGCTGATAATGTACATAAAGATATTTCACCTTCATCTGGATTATCTGATAATGGGCTTGTTGGTAAATCAATTTCACAACAAAGATTGCTCATGCGAATTGGTGCTTTTTTAGAAATAAACGCACCATGATCATTAGCATGATCTACGTTCATAACATAAATTCTACCTGTGTCTTTACGTTGCTGCATTAATGTAGAGAATACTTCAGTGGCTGGTAATGTTTTTTTACGTACCGAATAAGCTCTTTCATATTTCTCATATAATTCTTTAAATTTATCTTGATCGTCAAAGAACGATTCGTATAACCCAGGAACATCATTAGGATCAAAGAAAGTTATATTACCACCAGTTAATAGTCTTTCATACATCAACTTGTTTAACTGGAATGCATAGTCCATATGACGTACACGATTTTCTTCTATACCTTTATTATTTTTTAATACAATTAGATCTTCAAATTCGTAATGCCATATTGGAAGATACACTGTTGCAGCTCCACCGCGGACACCACCTTGTGAACAAGATTTTACCGCAGCTTGAAAGTATTTGAGAAACGGAACTAAGCCGGTATGAACTACTGATCCATCTCCAACTTTAGCTCCTTCGGCTCTTATTGAACCAGCACCGATACCGATACCAGCTTTCTTACTTATGTATTTTACGATGGAAGTTGCAGTAGCATTAATAGAATCGAGACTATCGCCAGATTCGATAAGCACACAACTTGAAAACTGACGGGTTGGAGTACGTACTCCTGCCATAATTGGTGTAGGTAACGATATATAGAATAAAGAAATTGCATCATAGTAATCCTTCACGTATTTCATACGTTTTTGTTTAGGGTAATTTGAAAATAGTGTAGCTGCAATCATCATGTATAACATCTGAGGAGTCTCATAATGCTGCTTTGTTCTTCGATCTTGTACTAGATACTTACCTCTAAATTGCTCCATGCCGGCATAAGTAAATGTATCGTCACGTTCATGCTTAATGTGTGCATCTAGCTCATCGATTTCTTCTCGAGTATACGACTTCATAATACTACCATCGTAAACTTCTCTGTCGATGTTGTCGATTATTACGTGTGCTAGTGGCTTAGGCGCATATTCTCCATATACTTCCTTACGAAGCTTATATGAAACTAATCGAGCTGCTACAAATTGGTAATTAGGGGTGTGCTCAGAGATTAACTCTGCCGCTGATTTAATAAGAAGCTCATGTATATCATAAGCAGGTATTTTATCGTATAGTTGTATATTTGCCTTAAGCTCGATCTCAGAGATTGATACTCCGGATATATCGGCTGTGGCCCATTCTAAAACTTTGTGCACTTTTTCTAAGTCAAAGTCTTGTGATGTTCCGTCGCGCTTGGTTACGTGCATCGTCATAAGTGGTTGTCCGTCATTCATAGTCAGTTAATTAATTAATAATGTATATATTATAACACAAAACCTAAGTTTTGTACATGGTTATTTTCGTTTTATTTTAAGTCTTCTTTCGATTTCTTCAATTCTAGCGATGAGCTCCGGATAGACTTCAAACTCATGTAGTTCCTTGCAAGGATGTGAATTCTTTTCTACTGAATCTAATCTTTGCGCAGCCAGGGGATACTGCTTTCTAAACTTAGCGTCTTTCTTAGCTAACTCAAGGTCGTACTTTTCTGCAAAGTGTTGCATGAATCTATCAACCTGTTTTTGAAACCAAATACCAGCTGTAGTTCCTTGAAACCAGTTATAGAATGATGATCCTATAACAGAACCTAATATTGATTTTAATGATAGTATGAGTAGAAAGTACATTACTTTTCCTTAGCAAGCTTTTTAATAGCTTTAACATAGTTAGGCATTCCGTGATCTACAACTCCGTCAAAGAATTTAAATTTTTTCCATGAGTTAAGAATACCATAGAATGTATCAGCCCAAGTTGGCTTAAGTTGCTTATCTCCAAATCTATTAAAATAAATCATCTCGCCATGATGTCTAAATCCTAACCATGCGGGTGGGATTCTACATACGATATCATTATTATTCATAAACCTATAATGATCTGATTTTACATTTTTAATGAAGTGTTTACCTCCGACTCTTGGTGAGCCGAATGTGAATAACTCTTCTGGTTGATAACGCGTTGTAGCAATAGTGGCCATTGCAGCACCTAGCGAATGTCCTGTGAAGTATACATCTTTTCTTATTTTTAATTGGTCATTATGATCAAGTTCTTTTACAATGTCCATCCATATATCATCGACCTCTTCTTGAAATCCACCATGAACTTTACCACCAGCCTTAGCTGTGTTTTTAATTACTTTTAAATCTGCCAATACGTCATTTAGCTTTGAAGGTTCTGTTCCTCTAAATGCAAACCACATATCATTTCTGTCTTTTGCAATAAGTACTTCGGCACCATCTCTACTAATAATTTTACCTGATGCAAATCCTAATTTTTTACATGCGGTGTCGGCCGGCTTAGGGTTCATATAGGCAATTGCTGATAGCTTTGCTGCTACCTCTGCTCTTTCCCATACCGTCATATCATCTTTCATTCTACTCATTTTCTTTCTCCACTTTAATTTCCACTGCTCCAGCATCTTCATCACCTATTGTTACATTTCTATAGTAAACTATCACCT
>Ga0181397_1000616_pt1 | contig 13226 bp, 14 predicted proteins | sample 20SPOviralmetaG_FD_130126 | JGI IMG/M metagenome (GOLD analysis project Ga0181397, IMG submission 130126) | Marine viral communities from the oligotrophic San Pedro Time Series (SPOT) site, San Pedro Channel, CA, USA - 20 SPOT_SRF_2011-02-23 | ecosystem: Environmental > Aquatic > Marine > Strait...
AGTCATTATAATCAGAAAAAAGGAGGATTTACAATGGCAATATCAAAAAACAACTTCTCTAGAAACGAAAACTACGAAGTAGGTTCAGTAGACATGACGTTCTTCACAGTTGATTTTATCAACTCAATGGCGTCTGAGACTGCAGATTTATCTGCGTCTAACTCAACTGCTGGTTTAGAGTTAACTAGAGCAACAATCGAAGACAATGGTGTGCCAGTATTAATGGAAGGTCCATTAACTGACTCAAACACACAAAAATCTTACGGTACAAGAACAGATTGTTTAGATGCAATTTCATCTACAACATCTATCGCGGCTTTACAAGCGGCAATCAGAGCTACACACGGTGGTGGCAGAGTGTCTGCAACAGTAAGTGGTGCAACAGTTACAGAAACTAAACTTGGTATCTTAACTGCGGCGGCAGTAAGTTAATAGTTTTAACTATTACCATAAGGGTGGGTCTTATTTTAAGGCCCACTCTTTTTTTACGGCTAAATTATAACATATGAGTCTACAAACAATCCTAAAAATAATGAGATCTCCGCAGAATGGAATGCGACTCAAGAATCCAGTCATAATGGACATCAACAAGAAGGTAGGATGGCTTTGGCTTACAGGCGGAGCAATGAACAGTATGATCGCATGGCTGAACGAATTCCATCTAAATGAATTCAAAGAAGTTGCCAAAGACGATGTAATGAAATATGACAAGGATATATTTGCAATATTGAAGGAACCTGAAAAGAGATACTGGGACGGCATCACAGAGTGGAGCACCTGTTGGGGCACTCACGAATGGTGGCAACACGATGACATCATGGAATGGTTCCCACACTTCGACAGATACACACTCAGGTACTCTGACGTTATAGAGCAGGTGCCTGAGATAAAACATTTATGGAAACTAGACAATAACCTCAGTGATAGGATGGAAGAACTTGGAAAACAATACGGTATTAAGTGCCCTTACGGAATAGACAAGATCCGTCCTCGTTACAAGAAAGACAAAACTACAAAAAAGATACACGAAACAGTAACCCCCAAATTCAAACAGTTGGTCAACGACAGTCCAGAACTTAAACAGAAGTTGGAAGACTATCTTGCTCCGGATGTTTGGTATTATGCAAAGGCAAAATAATGTACGAGTACAGGGTACACACACTCGTTGACATCACAGACAACGGCATTCTCAAAAAAGCATTTCCTTTCAAGAGTCTCAGTGGTGACGTAATTCACGACAAACATTCACTGGCAATGGCCCGCAACCAGAATAGTAACTTCACCACAATGTTGCAACTGCTTCAGATGAGGGCAAACGTTACATGGGAACATCCTCCGACACGTATCAATGACACTCTAGGCAACAGTGGTTTTGGTAGTTTCTACGAAGGTAAACACACCTCATGGCACTTTCAGTTTTTCTCAGAACAGATAGGACTTTACGGTGACGCTGAAGATCCAACAGCCAACCTAGTAGGTGATTTTCATCACGTGCCGGTTTTAAGTTTTTGCAAGGAAACAGCAACATTTCCGTTAAGCACTTTTGACACACAAAATCTCGAAACTTTAAACACGTACTTTTCATACACAGGAATATCAAATAAATAATACTTGATTAAGGCACTTTACAAAACAACAAAGGCACAACTAGGCAATGACTCAGGCTCATTTACAGGCTCTAATAACGGAGGTACAAATCCTCAAAAGAGATTTACAAAGATATATGAGTACAACAGAATTAGAAAAACAAAACCTAGAAGCACACGTGGACCTTTGTTCTGAGAGATACAAAGGCTTACACGACAGATTAAGTGCGATCGAAATTAGGCTCGCCAAGATGAACGAAGATCAGCAGATCAGTCACAAGAGCAGTCAGAAGACCATCATAGCAACAGCAGGCACAGTAGTCGCAGGTTTACTATCAACAGTGGTAGTGATCCTGATGAAGATGCCCGGCTAAACACCACTAATAAATGTTCATACAGATAGCACCTAAGGCAAGAGTCTATGTCACCGACAGCGACATGAGATTCATAGAACGTCATTGGAAACATTCATTTAGGGCAAACGAATTACCAAGTGAACAAAAGGATCAAGCCAAGCGATTGGCAGACAAGGCTATCTTCGTACGAAAAAAACTTGACGACGACACTCAATATGCTTTAAATAGACGCATAAGGATAGTGCGTGATGTCAAAAAGTAACACAGAACTAGTAAAACAGATTGAGGCCTACGGTCTCAAGAATAAACTTCACGACCTAGCAAAGAGGGAAGAAGCACGTAGACCTTTCCGGCATTTACCCAAGCAGTTCTCTAAAGGCATCCTTATTGGCAACATAGCGATTGTACCTAAGAAGTGGACAGGCACTAGATATGTCTATGTTATAGCAGACATGATGGAGGCAAAGGTATTGCATGAAGCAATTAATCTTAAACAAACTGCAATTTTAGTGGCCCACCATTTGGCTGATGACAAACCCATGCCTAGCAACTTATTAGATCTTGACACAAAATTTGCATCACAACTATTTGATATACAGAGTGCAAAACGCATGATTAAAGAGGCACAGAAAAGCAAGGATGAAGTGACTGAGGACGTTTATTGGGATCGATTGGACTCCGCAAACCGTCTAGCGGATAATTGCAAGTCCAACATACAGCAGATTTTTAACGACACGTTTGGAGGATAAATATAAATAGCACTATGAACAGTTTAGAACTTACAAAACCTTTAACAACAGAGTCCTTATTAAACGAGTTTGAATCTAGATTCAATCAAACGATGGATTTATCTAAATTCAATGAAGAAGAATTACAAGATTACGCAAATCATGTAAGAACAAAGATACATGAAATTACACAAAACACACATTTTGGTCAAGAATTGAAAGACAACAACTATCAAAAAAGCCAAATGATGTTAGACATTATAAACCAAGCAATATCAGAAAGAAAACTTGCAGAGTATGGTGGAAGTATGTCAAATGATCCCATGACGAAAGGTGCAAATACAGCCATTTCAGCAAAAACAAAATTAGACAAAGGTCAAGCATTAGACCAAGATGAGAAAAAGGTTGTAAGCAAACTAATTCAAAAAGAAGGTGTTGAAGAACAATCAGAATTAATACTAGCGGCCAAGGACATGATGGACAAAGTCACAGGGTACTTGGAAGACCTAGCATCAATGAAAACAGAAGGTGCATTAGAATTAGTAGACAGAATCAGAGATGAAATGGGTGCTGATAAGGCAGATGCATTTCTACAAAAAATCCAACCAGCGATTGAACAGGCGGAAGCGACTTTAACGACAACTAGACAAGAGCTAGACAACGGTGTAAGAATATTGACCGGAGAAGAAGTTGCATCAGAACCTATGGGCGCCGATGACACGATGGACATGGACACAGATCTAGACTCACTGGACTCAGAGATGGACGACACAGAGACAGATGAGTTTGGAGCCTCTGATGCTGAAGCAGGTGGCACAGAACCAGAAGGCAGAGAACAAAGAGAATCCAAAGAAGTTTTTGAAACTTCAAACAGACTGTACAGCAAACTAGCAGGGAAGTAGTCCTGTGAGATTTTTCGAATTCAACAAAACAGATAGTGACCTAGAGTCAGCATTAATCAACATCCTTATGAACATGAAGGGTGATGCCGACGAGAAAGACAGACCATCAGACATCAGCATGGACGCAGTCAAACAGATCATGAGCAACACAGGTTATCCAGCATTCAACTACGATGTGTTCAAGAGGATCTATGATCAGGACGGTGACCTACAGAATGTGGTCGCTGATTTTGACAATGAGAAAATAGTTATAAAAACTGATCACGAAGCAGAAAAAGATCCTGCAATGGACTATGACGATCAAGGTAGCACAGACGTGGTAAAGAAAATGGCCAAGTCTGCAATGAACCGTAGGAAATAATACCCAAGCATTTATAGTAGCAGATAATTATTAGTGTGAATACATTGTCTAAAACCTATTGTGCAAAACTGTGGAATCATCAATATGTCCATGGCAGTGGCAGTGTAAGACTGTGTTGTGCCACGATGGACAACCTCGAAGACGACAAAGGCAATCGTTACCATATTAATAATCATTCTTTGTCAAATATATGGAACTCCAAACAAATAAGAGAAGCCAGATTAAAAATGATTAAAGGTGAAAAAATTAAATCATGTGCAAAATGCTATGAACAAGAGTCTAGAGGTTATAAGTCTATGCGTGAACCTCAAGATATGAAACAAAATTTTGCGATGACCAATCATGATGGATCAATTAAGCAAATGCCAAATTCAATGGAACTGCACTTTGGCAATATGTGTAACCTCAAATGCAAAATGTGTGGACAGCAATACTCAAATCAAATAGGAAAAGAACTGCTTGAAATCGGACAGCAGGATCCGGAATGGCTGTCATGGGTTTATAAGGAAAGCGGCAACGTCAACATCTGGACCAACAATCTATCGGTAGAGTATAAATGGTTCAAGAATAAAAAGACAAAGGATAAATTATTTGATTACATTACGGAGAACATCAACGAATTAATTCTCATAGGTGGCGAGCCCACAGTGATACCAGAATTTTGGGAACTGCTTGAACACCTCGACGCCAAAGGTAAACTGGAAGATCTAACCATTACATTAACAACAAATCTAACTAACACAAATCCAAGACTGGCGCGGTGGCTACCTAAATTAAAAAAATGGGTAATCTGGGCCAGTGTTGATGGCGTGGGTGAAAGAACTGAATACATCAGGTATCCAAGTAATTTTAAAAAGGTATGTGAAAATTTAGATTTCTACAAGAGTCTGTTGGGCAACAACGGAAAGATAGTTCTCAGTCCTGCGATACAATTATTGAACATTGATCAGTTAGATGAAATACTAGACTGGTGGTTTGATTTCACTGATGGAATATATGATGATGAGAAATTTAGCGTGTCATGGATGGCACAGGTATGGTACCCGGTGATCTGTAATTACGACATTGCACCAACCGAATATAAAAAATGGGTGGCAAATAAATTAAGATCTTCAAGAAATAGATTTACAGAAGACCCATACATTCTTAGATTCTACGATACCCAAATTGCAAATTTAGAAAATGATGTGTGTAATTTTGAAAATCGCCAACATTTTCAGAAGGCCTTTGTAAAATACAATGACAGACAAGATCAATTCAGAAGCAAAAAAACCTGGAGGCAACTTGTACCACAACTAGAACTGGCGTTGACACAACAAGATCTTTAAGTTATAATTTACGAATGAAAATACCAAAAGAAACTTTACAAAGCAAAGGCATAGCCTACGTGGAAAAGTATCCTTACGGGGACCTCAATAGACAGAGCAAGAACGGCAAGAGGCACTACGAAACTCCCGACGGCAGGTTGGTGCCCAGTGTGACCACTGTGTTGAGTGCCACCAAGGACATGACACACCTACACGCATGGCGTAAGAGAGTTGGTGCGGAGAAGGCACAACAGATCACAACAGAGTCGGCAAACATTGGAACAGTGATGCACCGTAGCCTAGAGAAACATGTCAAGGGCGAGGACAGGACTCCAGGATCAAATCTCATACAGCAGAAAGCACACACAATGGCCAACGTCATCATAGACAACGGACTTAATGATGTCAGTGAAGTATGGGGATCAGAAGTTTCTCTCCACTATCCAGAATTGTACGCAGGCACAACAGACTTGGTTGGTGTGTACAAAGGTGAACCTGCCATAATGGATTTCAAACAAGCACGTAGACTCAAGAAGAAAGAATGGGTCGAAGATTACTATCTCCAATTAGTGGCGTACGCAGAAGCACACAACAAACAATATGACACACAAATAAAAAGTGGACGTATTTTTATTTGCACACAGGCCAACGAATATCAAACATTTGACATAGAGAATTACGATCAATGGGTGGGCAAGTGGTACGCAAAATTAGAAGAATATTATAAATTAGTCTTATAGATATTTCTTAAGAAGTTCTGCCCACGCCTTAGAACCTTGGACATCCGGATGTCCTGAGTGATGCAACGGAAAATACTTACAGTGTTCTTCCATGGAATACCATAGTTCCTTAATCCAAATCGATTTATCTAACTTTGCTATAAGATCCTTTAAAACTCTTGTGTTAAACTGTGTCCCCATACGTTGTATGTCAGCACCCTCACGTGACATAAATGCCTCCTTTGCTAATCCCATTATATAATTGTCGTCCAATGCTCTAGAAAACGAGTTGAAGTATAGTAATTTGATTCCTTTTGCCTTGCAGTATTCCTGGATATGGATCATGTATTGTAAAGTGTTTTTGAAATTTACAAATTTATTGTGGCAATGCTTATAATAAAATTTTGAATGCTCATTGCAATCATTTCCTAGGTTTTCGTCAAAGGTGTGTGTTGGTGTAACAACTATTCTAGAACCATTGCTGTTTGGCAACATGAACCTATCACTGTTAGTCCAGCCTATTATTAAAACATCAGGATTGTGTGAATTTAGATATTCTATTGTAGTCTGCAATATCCTTTCGTTTGATGCGCCTCCAAGTGCTAAATTTTTTACAGCACCAATTTTGTTGCTCCATCTATCCTCTTTATCAAGATAAAGTTCTTGGGTAAAAGAACACCCATTTGTAACTATTTGCTGTGGCATTTACCTATTTAAGGAACGTTAAAGACTGTAATAAATAACTGCATTATGCCTATTGTACAAATTTCAAGAATACAGCACAGACGTGGAAAACGCACGGACCTACCGCAATTGGCCGCAGGTGAATTGGGTTGGGTGATTGATGAACAAAGATTATTCATTGGAAACGGCACAGTGGCAGACGGTGCCCCAGCAGTGGGCAACACAGAGGTTATGGTGAATGGAACAAGCACTTTCACAACTGCTGTCAATTACACTTATAAAGGTTATCTAGGTGATATAACGCCAATAACAACAGGTTCGTCTGGTGCAGTGACTAGAACTGTACAACAGAGATTAGATGACTTTGCATCAGTTAAACAATTTGATGCCAAGGGAGATAACTCCACAGACGATTCGGCGGCAATACAAAGAGCGTTAGATGAATTATATTCAGACACAGATCAAGATGATACACGAGCAAGGAGAACATTGTTCTTCCCGGCGGGCATATACAAAATTAATACCACACTTACGATACCACCATATGCACATTTGGTAGGAGAAGGACACGACAAAACAATTATTGAGATGTCGGGTGCAAGTGCCACAATGGTAACAGAAGATGATGATGGCAATGGTTACCTCAATATAGGTAACTCAGGTGCAACAGTCCCAACACAAATTCAGTTCAGCAACATGACATTCAAGAATACAAATGCAAGTGGTTCAGGTGTGTCGATTGACAGTGCCACTAACTTGTATTTTGAAAATTGCAAGTTTCAAGGTGCTTACTCATCAGGTGGTGCTGATGTGTCTGCAAACAAAGGAGTCACTGTAAGATCAACAAACGCATTGCAGTGTTCAAGCATATATTTCAACAACTGCCAATTCACAAAATTTGCTAGATTGATTGATATGAGTTTTGACGTAACCAACGTAAGATTTCATAATTGTGATTTCAGCATAGGATATTATGGTGCAATCATTGGTGATGAATGGGACTCATCAACTACAAACGGTATGAGCGTTGGACCTAGAGATGTTCAGTTTACCGGAAACAGTTGGAGCACGATAGGACAACAGGCTATCTACGTGAAAGCACAACAAACTGTAGAAGCACCATCTAGAAATATTATATCACATGGTAATTGGTATGCATCAACTGTCGCTAACAATTTTGAAGGAGTAGGTTCAATAAGAGAAGTACCAGTGATCCAGTATGATCAAGACGAGTGTAGTTCTATAATGGACTTCTTTGAAAGATCAGACTTGAGAAGAGCAGACGGAAGTTCAGAATTGAACGCCGCACCGGAACTGCAAGGTATCGGAATACAAACAAAAGCAATAAAATCACAGACACTAGCAAACAACACATCGGCGGCCACCACATTCAATGAATATCCAGCACTAGCAGGAAAAGGATTGAAAGTTGTTTACAAGATAGTGAGAGGCACATTGGACAGAACAGGCGAATTGGTTGTAAGTGCATCAACCACTGCTGTAAATTTTGACGACACATTTACGGAGAGCGGCGCAGATGTAGGGGTCACACTGACAGCAGTATTAGACAACAAAGATTCAACAGCAGGATCTGAAACTATCGCATTAAAATTTACAACTACCAATTCCGGCACAGCGGCAACTATAGATTACCAGACAACAATAATAGCATAATACCATCGGTTGTAATCTAGATTTCAATAGACAAAAAACTTTTTTCCTTATAATATTAGTACATTATAAAATTGCAATACGACGTTGTAATTTTTATCGTATGACTACTAGAAGAAAACACATAAAAAAGTTAAACACACGGATTTAGATAAATATGGATACAACAAAAACAAAAATCAAAAAACAAAATTATAAAAACTTAATGCCAAACACCAACTCGAGTACGATCAAAGTCCAAAAAAGAGATGGTAGGTTGGAGAACCTTGACATTAACAAAATTCATTTCGTCGTTGAAGAGGCCTGCGAAGGTCTGACCGGTGTAAGTTCATCACAAATAGAAATGAACGCCAATATTCAGTTTTATGATGGCATGACAACCAAAGATATTCAAAATGTTTTAGTGCGTTCGGCAAATGATTTAATAAGTTTGGAGTCACCCAACTATCAATATGCGGCGGCAAGACTTCTTTCGTATGATGTAAGGAAAGAGGCACATGGTCAGTACGAATACATTCCATTATTAAAATTAATAATAAGAAATATTAAACTGGGTGTGTATGATAAAGGTATTGTTGACAAATATAATAAGTCAGAAATTAAAAGATTTAACACTTGGATCAGAAGAGACAGAGATCTTAAATTCACATACGCAGGTCTAAGACAGATATGTGACAAATATCTTGTACAGGACAGAAGCACAGGGCAACTGTATGAAACTCCACAAGACATGTACATGATGATCGCGGCAACATTGTTCGCTGACTATCCAGAGAAAACTAGAATGAGTTATGTTAAAAAGTATTATGATGCAATCTCATTGCACAAAATTAATATACCAACACCAGTAATGGCAGGTGTGAGAACACCTATAAGACAATTTGCAAGTTGTGTGCTTGTTGACAGTGATGACACATTGCCTAGTATCTTTTCAAGCGACATGGCCATTGGATTGTATGTTGCCAGAAGAGCAGGCATAGGAATCAACGCAGGACGTATCAGAGGCATCAACAGTAAAATAAGAGGAGGGGAGGTCCAACACACAGGAGTCATTCCGTTCCTAAAGAAATTCGAATCAACTGTTAGATGTTGTACACAGAATGGTGTGCGTGGCGGAAACGCAACTGTACACTTTCCTATATGGCACCCAGAGATTGAAGATATACTTGTACTGAAAAATAACAAAGGCACAGAGGACAACAGAGTAAGACGTATGGACTACTCCATACAGATCTCTAAATTGTTCTATGAGAGATTTATGAATGAGGAAGACATTACTCTTATCTCTCCACACATGGCTCCAGGACTATATGAGGCGTTTGGTACAGATGAGTTTGATGACTTGTACTTGAAGTATGAAGCAGACAAAACTATTCCAAAGAAAACTGTTCCAGCACAGGACTTGTTCTTTGACTTGTTGAAAGAGAGAGCAGAGACAGGACGTATCTACATAATGAATTTGGATCACTGCAACTCCCACTCGAGTTTCAAAGACAAAGTTTCTATGTCAAACTTATGTCAAGAGATTACATTACCCACAACACCCATACAAGACATACACGACGACCAAGGAGAGATTGCACTTTGTATTCTTTCCGCAATTAATGTCGGTGGGCTGAATGACTTAAATGAATTAGAAAACATCTGTGATTTAAGTGTGAGAGCATTAGAACAAATTATTGACTATCAGGATTATCCAGTCAAGGCGGCAGAAGTTTCAACAAAAGCAAGAAGAAGTTTAGGTATAGGATACATTGGACTTGCACACTATCTGGCAAAACACGGAGTTAAGTATTCTGATCCAAAGGCGTGGGACATAGTTGACAGACTCTCAGAAGCATTCCAATACAACTTGTTGAGAGCAAGTTGTAATATTGCAAAAGAAAAGGGCAAGTGCGAGGGATTCGAGAGAACAAAATATGCAGATGGACAACTACCAATAGATCACTACAAAAAAGAAATTGATGAGATTGTGCCACACAAACAGAGAATGGCATGGGAGAGTCTTAGAAAGGACATTGCCAAGTATGGTTTAAGACACAGCACATTATCAGCACAGATGCCTAGTGAGAGCAGTTCGGTAGTTTCGAATGAGACAAACGGAATTGAGCCACCAAGAGCATTGTTGGCGATCAAGAAAAGTAAAAAAGGGCCATTGAAACAGATAGCACCAGGCTTCCCTAAATTAAAAAATGATTACACATTATTATGGGATATGCCAAGCAACGAAGGTTACATAAATGTTGTTGCTATGATGCAGAAGTATTTTGATCAGGCCATATCTGGCAACTGGAGTTACAATCCATTGCACTATGAAAACAACGAAGTGCCTCTTTCGGCAATGGCACAGGACATGCTGACAGCATACAAATATGGTTGGAAAACAAGTTACTATCAGAACACATACGATTTCAAAGGTGAGGAAGAGGATGTGCAACCAGCGGGTATCGGTGACGCACATGATGACGAAGGAGAGGACGTTATACTAGAACCTGAAAATCCAATTGAACAGATAAGTAGTACCGCAGACGACGGTGAGTGCGACGCCTGTACAATCTAACATTGAAGAATTATTATGACGAAAACAGTTTTTAACCAGGGCAAAGTTGACTTTACTAAACAGCCTATGTTCTTTGGTGAGGATGGTGGTGTACAGAGATACGACACATTTAAGTATCCACAGTTCGACAAACTTAATCAAACAATGATCGGTTACTTCTGGAGACCAGAAGAAGTATCACTGCAGAAGGACAGAGCAGACTTCATGAACTTCAGACCTGAACAGAAACACATATTCACTTCTAACTTGAAATACCAAACACTGTTGGACAGTGTGCAAGGTAGAGGGCCTAGCCTTATGTTCTTACCATACGTATCAAATCCAGAACTTGAAGGGTGCATAGTCACTTGGGACTTCTTTGAAACCATACACTCGAGATCATACACGCACATCATGAAAAATGTGTACGCAGATCCAACAGAAGTTTTTGATACTATTGTGAATGACAAAGAGATTTTGAAGAGAGCCAAATCAGTGACCGGTGAGTATGATAAGTTTGGAGCAATGGCACTAGACTATGCCGTGGGTAAAAAAGTTGATATGTTAGAATTAAAAAAACAATTATATCTAGCAATGAACACTGTGAATTTGCTTGAAGGTTTGAGATTCTATATTTCATTTGCTTGTACATTTGCATTTGGTGAACTGAAACTCATGGAAGGCTCAGCAAAGATACTTTCATTGATTGCTAGGGATGAAGCAACACACTTGAATTTGTCAACACACGTTATCAAGGCATGGCACAAAGGCGATGATCCTGAAATGACAAAAGCAATTAAAGGGACACAGAAGACTGTGATACAGATGTTCAAGGACTGCGTTGAGGAAGAGAAAGCATGGGCCAAACACTTGTTCAAAGACGGTTCTATCATAGGACTCAACGAGAAACTGTTAGGTGCATATGTTGAATGGACTGCCAACAAAAGATTAAAAGCACTTGGGTTTGATCCTATATTTGATCAACCTGCGGGCACGAACCCACTGCCATGGACACAGCACTGGCTATCATCAAAAGGTATGCAGGTTGCTCCTCAAGAAACCGAGGTCGAAAGTTATATCGTTGGTGGCATCAAACAGGACGTCAAAAAAGGTCAATTCAGCAAATTTAAGTTATAATCCTAGCACTTTTTGCCGGCAATAAATATCCATATGCCAGCAGTATCAAGAGACCGAATAGATTTAGCCTTAACAGGACACGCCTGCACACGAGCGATTGGTTGCAAAGCAACACAAGGCACTGTGTTTGCCAATGGGAAAGCAGTGTTGAGACCAGCAGATCCATTACTGCCGCACGTAATATTAGTGTGCTGTCCACCTAGATGTGTTGCACACCCGGCAGTGGTCAAACAAGGATCGCCTAATGTGTTCGTAGAAGGAAGACCAGTTTCAAGGAACAAAGACGGCGCAGATTTTGGAAGATTAATAATGGGATCTCCCAACGTGTTTGCAAATGGAGGATAATGACAGTAAACAAAGGCCTAACATCTTTAGTAAACTCAAGTCCCAATTTCAGTAATCAGGCTTTGGAGAATGCAATCAATGACATCAAAGCCGTTGACAAAGATGATGGTTATCAGTTTATTAAATCACAATTTGATGTGGACACTGCAATACACAACAACACAGTTTTAACAACGTCACAGAAAAATGACGCATTAGAAACTTTATACGCCGCACAATCTCATTTACAAATTGGACGTTATCTAAATGACATTATTCGACACACAAACACAATTTTAGATGGCTCAATATTAGGAGTGATCGAAGGCATAGAAGACTTTCCTCGTGGCGGATTTCTTGAGATATTGCAAATGGTACAATCTTTGCAGACAACACTTCCTAGTTTATATGGAGTATCTGCAAAAGAAAAATCCAGAGGAGTTAATGACCATCTTGGAACATTGAACAACATCTTCATTGAAACCGAAGACAGTTCGGCACCTGTGTTTACAAGATTAAAAGATATTATGCAATTGATTGACATCAATGCAAGGACAACCACTGCTCTAAACACTGCCACAGCGGCGGTGAGATTTTCAAATAATGCGTTGGTCACTTTTTTGAGTTCTGTCGTCGCAGACTCCACAGACTTCCAGACCTCTCTCGACAATGCGGTAAACACAGCCGCTGGCAACATGGCCAACCTCAATACTAGAATATCGCAAATTGCAGGAGATCCTACAACGGACTTGGTTGCAATCAGAGATAGCATAACAACACAACAAAATTTAGAAAATACTAACATAACTTCGTTAAGAACATATATTGAGAGTCAATCGGACTATCAAGCCTACGTTGGGTTAGCGGATGATGATGATCTACGCAAATTAATGGCAAGAGTCGCCCAAAACT
>Ga0181397_1000618_pt1 | contig 13189 bp, 16 predicted proteins | sample 20SPOviralmetaG_FD_130126 | JGI IMG/M metagenome (GOLD analysis project Ga0181397, IMG submission 130126) | Marine viral communities from the oligotrophic San Pedro Time Series (SPOT) site, San Pedro Channel, CA, USA - 20 SPOT_SRF_2011-02-23 | ecosystem: Environmental > Aquatic > Marine > Strait...
GAGTTAATAAAAAGAAGAGATGCTCTGGAGATGATAAAGAGTAGTATATTTTTAGATAGATCTAAAGAACAAATGAAGGAAGATATAGCCAGCACATTAGCTTACATAGGTATAGCTATATCTGAAGGTCCTATATCTCAATCTCAAGCATATGCTTCTCTTTTAAAAGATTCTCTAAGACAAGTAAGAAGCTTTAGTGAATACATACAAGACCCAAATAACTTTGGGAAAAGTGAGTACATTACTTATGTACTTAACTTTGATAGATTTATATCAACATTTGAGGGATTATATTCTATTGCTGAATCTCAAGAATTAAATGCAACTCAACTAAAACTAGTGACAAATCTACAGATAGAACTGAATAAGTTAACTGGGGGACGAAATAAACAAGAAGGTTTAGTAAATGAAGCTATAAGTAATTATGTAAGAGAAATAATACGAACTAGATCTAACAATGAGTTTGGTGAAGAAAATAGTGTATTTACAGAGGAAGATCTTAATGAGCTTATGAAGATGGGTACTGATATGACAGGTGTTTCTTATCAAACGAGAGATATGGCTACTCAACCGGATGTTATACTAGCTTTAATGGATAAAATATATAAAGCAAAGAAACAAGAATTACTTGATAGAATAGGTCAAAGAGAAGCTTTAATATTAAAAGGTGGACAAAAGCTATTAAAATTATCTTCTAATTCAAATCTAGAAGAGCTATATGATTTTATGCTTGAGTATGATGAAGATGATAGCTTTACAGGATTTTATGTTCAAAAAATTGGTCAGCAATACTACAAAAAAAAGCAAGAATTAAGAGGTCTCTTATATGATAATGATGGACATCCATATGAATATAGAGATATTACAAATCTAGATGATGCATCAAAAGAAGATATAGCCTACAATAAAGCTTTAGCAGAAAAAAAGAGAGCTTTATCTGACTTCATGAGAGCTGAGGGTAAAGATGAAAATGGAAATCTAGTTGATGGTGAATATCACAGATATACTGATGCCTTTAAAGAAGAAAGATCTAAGTTTGAATTCTGGGTTCCTGGAGATGAAAATAACCCATACGGTAATTGGTATAGAAAACCTAGGATATCAGATAGACAATATTCAATCTATGAAGCAAAGTATTATGACTTTATAGAATATGATAGAGCTGTAAGAATAAACGGTGAGGCTACTGGAGCTGTAATAAAACATCAAGTTTTTAGAGCACCAAAAGCAGAATTCAGAGATGTTAGAGAAATATCTAGCAATAACGAAAACATGAAGAGTGTTAAGTATGATAAGATAATGAATCCTACTGATGCATTAGGGCAAGCACAAAAAGAGTTTTATGAAATGTTTATAGATTTATATGAAAATGATCTATTAAGCAAACTGCCAGTAAAAGTAAGAACTAGTATGTTAGGCCGTATACCACTAGTAATGAATAATTTACTAGATGATTTAAAAGAAAAACCCAATCTTGTTACAAAATTGTATGCTAAAACAATAGGTAGTAATGCTTGGAATATGTTTAAACAAACATCACAACAAAGAGGTGTAGCTACAGATGAGGCTGGAAATATTATATCTACACTACCTATATTTTATACAGGTAATCCAAAGACGGATAATGATATGACTGAAGTCCAAAAAGAGATAGATAATATAAATGATGAATATAAAAAGGGCAGACTCAGTAGAGATGAATACAAAAAGGAAAAATCATTATTACAAGGTAAAATGGCACGCCTAAGATCTAAACCATCTTTAGGACAAATAAGTAAAGACTTAACAAGGAGTCTGATGAAGTTTAGTGCTATGGCCCAAAATTATGAGACAATGGGCACAATAGAAGATACCCTGAGTGCTATGCTAAATGTTCTTGAGAAGAGAGATTACCAACCTTCTGATCCTAACATAGAGACAGGGACGGTTATTGATGGTGTATTTAGACAGAAAGGTATAATTAAAGGTGCTGATTCTAATGTTTTAAAAAGAGCTAAAAAGTTTATGTCAATGGTATATTATGATAATGAACTTGTAAGTAAAGGTGCTGTTGATAAACTTGCCGATGGTCTTATCCAACTTTCATCATTATCTTATGTAGCATTTAACCCTTTTGGTAACTTTAATAACTACGTTATAGGTAGAATAAATAATAATATAGAACTTATTGGTGGTAGATTCTTTTCAAGAAAAGCATTTCTAAGAGCCAGTAGAGAATATAACACAAGAGCTATACCTGATTTAATAAAAAGAACTAGCTATAATACAAAAGATATAGCTGATGTAGCAACATTAGGTTTTATACCAGGTTTAAATAAGTCTGATTATGATCCCAATAAACCCAATAGTAAATATGAAGCTTTTGTAGATGAGTTTAGAATGATGGATCCTATGACTGATATTAGAGAGCAATCAATATCTACAGCAGGTAAAAGTTGGTTTGCAAAAGCAGCAGAGTGGGGATATGTATTACAAGATGCAGCTGAATACAATGTCCAAACAAAAGTGGGCATGTCTGTTTTAATGTCACAGACTATAAAAAATTCTAAGACAGGAGAATCAATGAATTTTTATGATGCTCATGTATATGATGCTAAAACTCATAAGAATGTTTTAAAAGAAGGTTTTGATAAGATAGTATTAAAAAATGGGAATGAGATAGATTATAATCCTCAGTGGAGATATGAGATTAGAAATCAAATAAGAGAGGTAAACAAGCAGATACATGGTAACTATGCTAGAGAAGATAGAATGGTTATGCAAAGTAATACAATAGGTAACCTAGCTGCTCAGTTCCACAAGTGGGTTGCACCAGCAATTAGAGCAAGATATCAAAGAGAATACTTTGATCAAAACTTAGGATGGATGGAAGGTAGATATATTTCTGCCTTAAAGTTTTTATCTTATATGAAACGTGAGATAGTTAATGGAAATAGAAAATTTAGTAGCTATAGTGAAGGCTTTCTTAAATCTCAAGTTGAAGGTTTTAGTATACAGAAAAATAAACGTAGAGGGTTGGGTGCAGTAGCAACTGAAGAATATGGACAAGGAGGTAACATGGATCAAAGAGCAGAAAATCAATTGTTTGGTTTTTATAGAACTATGGGTGAGATTGGTATAATGACATCAGTATTTGTATTGAGCACAATATTAAATTCACTACTTCGAGGAGATTCAGATGATGATGATCTAACTAAAAGGTTTAAAAATATGACCAAGTATCAGGCAAGCAGAACATATAAAGAATTAGTAATGTTTTTACCTGTGCCTGCTGGTGTAGAACAAGTATTCCAAATGGTAAAGTCACCTATAGCATCTACACGAACATTGGGAGAACTAGGAGAAGCTTTATCTCTGAGTCTTTTCACACCTCTTGCATATACATATCAAAGTAATGATGAATTTTATGCAAATTCTGATTATGTATATCAGAATAAACCTAGAAAAGGTGAGTTGAAGGTATATAAGAATTGGAAAGATGCAATTCCTATTCTATATACTTTACAAAAGTGGGATGCATACTTGAAAATGGATGACTTCTTTATTAAGTAAGTTTAAACTAGACAAATTTTCAGGTAAAACATTTTGTTTGTATCATCTTTAATATGTATATTATATCTATAGACCAACAGTAAATTAGATTAATCTTAAACTTAAAATATGAAAAACTATTTAAGTCTGTTGGTTTTTGTACTACTTTTGTTTTTACCTAATGCTTCTCACTCACAAGAGGTAAAAGAAAAAGGTAAATTTTTCAAAGCTCTATACCAAGACTTTCTTCAGTATGGAACTGTATATGCTGCAGGTGATGCACGTAATTCTTACCAGACAAGCAGACAAGACTTTTTTGTAGAGAGACCCGCTGAGGGAGATCTTTACGGTATACCCCGTGTAATAGATGTAACAGAATACTATGAGTTTGATTATAGAATAGGATTTGGAATAAGAAAACTAGCCAGATTTAACTATGAAAGAAAGCCAAGAAATTGGTATGATGGGACAGAACAACAACTTGCATTTACTGCACCAAGCTCTGCTCTAGCAGGACTAGAGTATCAATTTCATATAGAAAAAGAAAGACTACGTGGAGAAGAATTCAATAATCATAGAGTATTTGTTAAGCATACCGGTAAGTATCATATAGTTAAAGCTGAATCAAGGGAAGTAGGAAGTATAAACTTAAACTACAAGTCAGCTGAGGCCAGATTACGTTTACCTATTGGTAAAAAGTTTAGCATTTCAGCCGGAGCAATCTACCGTACACATGAAAGAGCTTATGGTTATAATCCAATTGAGATATGGCTTAATGAAACTGAACAGTTTTTTGACCAAGATGGCAATCCTTTTTTAGATGAGAATGGTAATCCTCTTGAGTTCCCTTCTAATCCTTGGTATTCTTTAGGATATGAATATGGTTATCAAGATGTATATTATACTGAAACAAGCGTTAATCCTCAAACGGGTGAAGAAATAGAAAGATCAGATTGGTATTGGATAGATGAAGATGGAAACAGAGTAGCAGATTCAGATTTAGAATTTAGAAATACTGTATTTAGAGACCTAATAAATACATATAATAATGAACAATGGGATCTAATTAGTGAATTTGGAGAGATAGCACCCATAGTAGGTTTTGACTTTTATCATTATAAAAGTAAATTTTGGTTACACGCTTATGCTAATTATATATTACCTAATCATAAATACATCACTGGAGATGAAGACTTTAGTTATTTAAATAGAAATAACTGGGGTAAAGGCGGATTAAAACTAGACTCAGAGCCTGAGCAATGGGAAGATTATAATCTAGGTATTAATTTAGGATGGAAATTGAGTAAAAACTTTGGAGTTTTTATAGAAGGAGAATATGGTAAATTCTGGGATAGTGAATTATATCAAAGTAGTATAGGTTTAAACTATTCATTTAAATAATAAATAATGGCACAACAGGCACCACAGATAGGAGAAGAAACTAAAATAACATTAGATTTAAAAACAATAGGTATGATTGTAGGATTCACAATTACATTAGCAACAATGTGGTTTACGCTTCAAGCTGATATAGCTCATGCAATGGAAATGCCTGAACCACCAATAAATAGAGTTGAGTATGATCTTAAAGATGAACTTGTTAGACAGACTATAATGGAGACTCAAGAAGATGTAGAAATGCTATTAGAAAAGTTTGAGAAGATGGAAGAGAGAATCTATGATCTAACCAAAAAATAAGCTATGAGGTACTTACTAACATTTATATTGCTGCTAGTAGGGACACAAGTAGTGGCCCAAGACTGGGTAACAGATAAAGAGTTTGATGGTGCTATTTCAGGTAAAAATGCTTTTGAGGAAGACTATGATATAGTTATAATTGAATTTTATGCAGATTTCAATAAAGATAATGCCTTCAAAGACTGGGAAAAACTTGAAGGAGTTAAATACTATAGGTGTAATATAGCTGACTCACCTGATTCAAAGAAAAAATATAGAATACGTATGGCTCCCACACTTATAATATTTAAAGAGGGGTTCAAAGAATATACATATAAAGCTGGATTAGATCTTATGTGTCCAGTAGGTCTAGATAAGTTACAGTCTGATATAAACGACTTATCTAAGGCAAGTCAATTTTAATATTATGGAGAAATATATATATAAAGCTAGACTATTACGAGTAGTTGACGGAGATACTGTGGACGCAATGATTGATTTAGGTTTTGATACTTGGGTTAAGAAAAGAATTAGATTTTACGGTTTAGATACATGGGAATGTAGAACGAGGGATTTAGAAGAGAAAGAGAAAGGTCTAGCTGCTAAGGCACGAACAAAAGAAATGCTTACAGATACGACAAAAGATAAGAGTTTCTTCCGGATACGTTCATACGGTACAGGTAAATATGGTAGAGTATTGGCTGAGGTTTTTATAAAGAATGAACAGGGTACACAAATTGATGTCTGTAAGACTTTAATAGAGGAAGGACATGCTTATGTCTATGACGGTGGCAAGAAAAAAGCCCTGAACTCTAAATTAAGAACAGGGCTCTAATACTATGCATGCATACTATCCTTCACAACTAGCACATTCTAATATATTTCTAGCAAAGTCTTGAGCTGAGCTCTGACTAAACTGGTAATATAAAGTCTTTACACCTTCATCATGTGCATATAAATATAATGAATTGATATCTTTAGCAGGTACAGATGGATGAATCATTAAGTTCAATGACTGTGATTGGTCAATATACTTCTGTCTCTGTGCCGCTTGAAGAACTAATTCCTTTGGTGTTATTTCCACAAAAGATTTAAATACTCCTTTGGTTGGGAAGTCTAAATGTTGTACGGATCCATCTTTCTTTAGTATACTAGCCCAAGTCTTCTTTGTATTTAATCCATACTTTTCTAACTCCTCTTCTAAGAATGGATTCTTGTATACAGTCTTTGACTTTGCAAGATCCTTGATAAAGTAGTTAGATTTTATTGGCTCAATACCCATAGATACAGCACCGTGGATAAATGAACTAGATTTAGTAGGAGCAATAGCCATAAGAGTTGTATTTGCATATCCTTCACGTAAGGATCTGTATCCTCTGTGTTCATATAACCATCTTGATGCTTCATCTGATATTTCTTTTAAATGTTTAAAAATGTGATTGTTTAGTTGTTTAGCTGCTAGTGACTCAAACTCTATTAGCTTTGATTGAAATAAACTATGATATCCCAATACTCCTAAACCAATAGCTCTATGTTTGTTAGCAAAGTTATAAGCTCTTTTAAGGCCAGCTTTGACCTCAGCCTTTTTGATGAACTCATCCATAACAGCATTTAAAAAGAATACATATGTTTCTATAGCATCTGTTTTAATAATTTCATCCCAGTGTAATAAATTTATAGATCCTAAACAACAAACAAAAGAGTTATAAGTATCTGTAGGAAGCTGTATCTCAGAACATAAGTTAGATGCATTAATTTTTATTCCTAGTTCTTTGTATGGAGTATTGTTGTTTGCATTATCTGTAAACATTATATATGGATATCCAAACTCACTTCTTCTTTGAATTACTTTAGCCCATGTCTTGCGTTTGATTTTATCTCCAGAACGCATCTGCTCTAACCAGCTTGTACTAACAGTAATACCATACTGTAAGTTTTGTATTGGGTTTCCCTCAGTACCTATATCTAAGAACTCTTCAATATCTTGATGTTCAATTGGTAAGTATGCAGCACATGCTCCACGCCTAGCTTCTGATTGTTTACAAACATCTACAACAGTATCATATATCCTAGCATAGTGTACAGGGCCATCTGCTAAACCACCGGTTGATATAACTGATCCTCTTGGTCTTATGTTACCAAGATAACAACTAGTACCACCTCCGTACTTAGACATCATTCCTATTTCACGGCCTGCATTAAGTATACTATCTAGGTTGTCATCTATGTTAGATCCATAGCAACTTATAGGCAATCCTTTTTGTTTTCCAAAATTAATCCATACAGGTGTTGATAGACTATAGAATCCTTTAGACATGTATTTTTCAAACTTCTCAGCAAAGCCAGGCATATGTAGGTATTTCTCTGCTGTATTTGCTATGTCTTTTATTCTTTGTTCTGGTTCTTCTGATATATATCCTCTTGATAAAAATTTACGGCTGTCTTCATTCAGCCAATAGTATTTATTGTACTCCATTTAATTTGGTTTTAAAATAAGTCATCTAGTGTAATACTCTTGCTTTTTTTATTATAGTCAACACTTTTTTTGTAAAAGAAGTCTCCTTCTTTGGTGGCTGTAATTTCTACATCAAACCACTCTACATCACTTAATAGATCAAAGTCTACTTCAAAAATAGGCTTCATTCCTATTTTACTAAGTGAGTTATTAAATCTGTTTTTTATAAACTGAAAGATAGTTTCTTTTGGTAAGAAATCCAACTCTCCTGCTTCAAAAATCCAATCTAATATTCCACACTCTGCTTCATATGCTTTTATACATGCAGAATTTATGAGTCTTTGGAACTCCTCATCAAACCATTCTGGGTTCTCTTTTTTTATAATATTAATTAACTCTGCCCCAAAATTACCATGTATTTCCTCTTCTTTGCTAGTTGCTTCTACAACATTAGAGATACCTTTAAGAACATTCTTTTCTTTATTAAAGCTCATCATAATCAAGAACTGGCTAAATAAACTAACATGTTCTATGAACAGTGAAAACAATAATACAGACTTAGTATACATTTTGTTGTCTCTTGAACGAGTACCATCTAAGTACTTCTTTAGATATTTAATTCTATTTGCTATAGCAGGTACCTCAACAACATTTTTAAATTCTTCTTCTAAACCTAGTATTCTAAGTAATCTAGCGTAAGCATCTTTATGTCTTACCTCTGACTCTGCAAATGTAAATCCTACATCTCCTATTTCTGTAATGGGCATACGCTTGTACAGATCTCCCCAAAAAGTTTTAACATTAACTTCAATCTGTGCTATTGCTAGCATAGTTTTTTTAATTACATCTTTTTCTCCAGGGGTTATATGTACTTTAAAATCTTGTATATCTTCTGTAAAATTAAATTCTGTATCAATCCAATATGAATGTCTTATAGCATCTTTATATTTTAATAGTTGTGGGTATTCATAAGGCAAGATATTTACTCTGGATTCAAAAATGTTTTTGTTCATAATGTTTTATTTAAGTATTGTTATAGGCTAAAATAGCTGCATCCTACAGATAAGGAGTGCAGCTGTCAAGTAAATATAATGTAAGAAAAAAAGATGAGACCAGAAAGTCTAATCATTTAAATTTACATAAGTTAATGTAAAAAATAGAAAACCTAATTCTATACCAGAAACTGCATGATATTCATCATCATCTAAGAGGACTTCACAGTTAATTGTTTTGATACCTAATAAGGTTTCATTTGGAAAAAATTCAACACTAAATTTGTGTGTAAATTTTTCAGGATCATATTTATTCATATATTATAAGTGTATGGATTAGAGCAAATATAGTATTTATATACTGCTTTCTGTTGTTAAATTGATACAAAATTTGTATATTATTCATATAGGAACCAATAAATAATTTGTTATGTTTAAAAAAATAGTAAAAGTCTTATGGACATTTGGCCCTGAAGACTATTGGAATACTCTTTGGTCAAAAACATCTGTTGATGAAAAAGCAATTGCTACTGTCAAAGAAGTCCAAAGAAGATTCAAACTTACTGCTGCTGAGTTAGCAGATGTAGGTAAAGCAATTAAGCAAGTTGGAAATCAATTAGGTGATATCAATGATGCAGTAAAAGGTAAAGCCCGTAAAGGTAGAAAGAAAAATGGCTAGGATTATTACAGGGGTATATAAAAGAGTATCTGGTAAAAAAAGACCAGGAGTTCATTCTAAGAATGCTTCTAAAGGTCAAAGCGGATATAAAGAAAAATATAGAGGTCAAGGTAGATGAGAAATATATGTGTATTTATACAATGGATTACATTTGGTAAAGTTTGTTTAGGAGCTTGCCGTAAAGAAGTATGTTGTAAAAAAAATAAAGACTGATGAAAAGTCATAAGCTTCCAGTACAAAAGAAACCTAAAAATGGTGATAAGTTATTGCCTAAAGGTGGTGAGATTATGATGCGTACTGCATTTGATAGAAACCTTAGAAAGAAAAAACTTGGTGGAGGATCTCACAATACATATAGTGGTCCACCTAAAAAGAAAAAGAAATGAATATTTTAACTGACGTATTAAGTTTGATTAAAAGATCTGTATTTGCTAAGAAGGCAAATTTGGATGATGTTCTTATTATTGGTACAAATGAGCAACCTGATATGGAAGGTGTAGCATCACCAATACCTTATAAGAGTGTTAAAGTTATAAAGGTGAGAGATTTTAAGGTTGCTGCAGAACACTGTGCACATGCAAATTCTCCAGCTTCTCCAGCTGCTGGCACTGGTCAAGTATATCAGAAAACAGAATCTGATGACGTTGAAGAGACTTGTACTGTATTTTTCAGATCTCTAAAGTCTCTTAGTAGCAACCTAACTCTTGCCAACTCAACAGATGATAATTATGTTGAGATAGAAACACTTGGTGAACCCAATACTGCAGCCAATGTAGGTGGTGGTGTTGGAGTATTCCACAGCAAAGTTGGTGAGACATTAAACTTTAGGTCATTAGCAAATAATGGTGTTGATGTAGCCTTAACAGGAGAAACACTTGCAATAGGACCAGCAAATGAAGTACGTTTAACAGCACCTGACGGTGGTGTATGGAGAATAATAGTAAATAACAATGGTGATTTAAGCACTGTAGCAGTATAGATATGAGTAAGCCAAAGAAAAGATTTAGTGAAACGAAAGTTGGAAAATTCTTAACAGAGAAAGTTCCAAGTATAGTTGGTTTAGTTGGTGATGCATTACCTGATGCAGGTTTATTGGGTGTTGTAAAAGGCCTTATACAAAAAGAGCCTGATATTGTATTACCACCAGAAGACAAAGAAAAAGCATTAAAGCTACTAGAACAAGACATGGTTGAGATGCAAGAAGTAAGTAAAAGATGGCAGGCAGATATGAAGTCTGACTCATACTTGTCTAAAAATACAAGACCATTAACATTAATATTTTTGACTGTTTCATTAGTTATATTTATATTGTTAGATGGTTTTGATATAGACTTTAGTATTGATGGTGGCTGGGTAGATTTACTTAAGTCACTTTTAATAACAGTTTATGTAGCATATTTCGGTTCTAGAGGGGCAGAAAAATTTAAAACAATAAGTAACAACAAAAATTAAAAATTAGAAATTATGGCAGATCAAAAAATGAGAGACTCTTACGGTGACGGAGGTTTATCAATTGGCAATACACCAGAACAAATAATGAAAAATGGTGGAAGCCGAACAAGAGCTAGACAAGCAAAGCTAGCAAAAATGATGGGTCAAGGTGGCCTAGCAAAAGCTGAGATGGGAATGGATCTTGTAGAGATGATGACTGAAGGTGGCAGAGTAAAGTATAAAAAAGGCGGAGCTGTTAAGAAAAAGAAAAAGCAAGGTTATAACTCTAGACTAGATGAATCTCTAGGAATGAGAAATAAAGGAAAGAAAAAACAATCTATGAAGTCACGTAGAGATGAAAGTAAAGGTATGAAAAAGTCTAAAGGCAAAAAAGCATACTCAGCTAACAGATCAAGTGCACAAGGTAAAAAGAAATAGTGATGCCAGCTAAAAGAATTAAACCGGCTAAGAAAAAAGGAACTATGCCTAAAAGCGTAGTAACCTATAAAAAAGGTGGTGCTAAGAAGTCCAACAAGAACTTCATACAAAAAGCCATCAAGAAGCCAGGTTCATTAAGAGCTACTGCTAAAAGAGCTGGAGCTATGAAGGCTGACGGAACTATAAAAAAATCTTGGTTAAGAGAAAAAGCAAAAGGTAAAGGTAAGACTGCTCAGAGAGCAAGGTTAGCAATTACTTTAGGTAAAATGAAAAAATAAATTTAAAAGTTATGGGAAAAGCAAAAAAAGGTATATCATTTCCAATGAAGGATGAGAAATACGTTAGACAAACTACTGATGGCTATTATAACCCTACTTCAGTAACACAAGCTATTCAACAAAAGAAGAATAGAAAGTCTGTAGAGGCAAGAATTAGAATGGCCAAAAAGGCTAATTTGAATCCAAAACAAAAGTCTACAAGAGCAGCAGAACCTGTTCAATCAGCAGCTTTTAAGAGTGGATATAGAAACAGTTAAAATCTTGAAATCATGAGTGTATATACACAAGAAGTCTTAGGACTTTTAAAAAGAAATAAAAAGAAAAAAAAGCTTGACAAAATCAGAGATCACTTTGAGTTTGGTAAACTTTTCCGTAACAGTTCATTAAATAATGCTCCGGGCTATCAGCCTACTATGGAGCCATTTGTTATTAAATGGGGTGATTTTTTGTGTGAAGCTCAAGAAGGATTAGTAAGACAAGACCCTACAGGGGCTGAAGAACGTTTCATTACTATGTGGACAGATCCTATTTTTCAAGGAGACTGTTCAACTGCAACAATCACAAAATCAATTATATCACAAAACGCATCAGCAACTGAAATTAATATTGCTGGTGATTTAGATGTGGACAATAATTTAAATGTTGATGGTAATGCAGTAGTTGATCTACAGCTAACAGCTGGTTCAGCAAACATATTAGATCTTACAGATAACCGTATAGTCATAGTAGGTCCAAATGGTGAGTTAGAAGATGATGCTAACTTTACTATGGATGGTGATTTATTTAACGCTAATGTTAGTGTAACACATGGAATTGATGTTCCAGGTGTACCTACAACTAATACAACCATTAATTCAAACCTTTACTTAATGGGTCCAGTATTTGACTCTGCAGGAAACTTGGGTAATACAGCACAAGTTCTTATTGCATTAGGTGATGGTAGAGTAGAATGGAAAGATGATGATGTAGTAGAGTATTTAACTTATGGTTCTTTATGGCAAGGTAATCAACAAAATTTAAAACAAGAACTTGCAATTGGTTTAGCAGATCAGATACTTATATCTGATGGAACTACTTTCTCTTGGGAAGATAATCCAGCAGCAATTGTAGGTGAAACATGTGCTGTTTATACAATACCTTTATGGACACCTGATTCAAATACTTTAGGTTGTTCTAAACTTACTCAAGATGGTGATAATAGCACACCAGCTCAAAATATTTTTACTGATGTGGTCTTTAATATAAATAATGCTGCAGAATCAAAATTAAACTTAGGTACTACCACCAGTTCTTCAAGACACTTTATAAACTTTATTGGTCCTGTAGATTATATAAGCGGTATTACTGCTGAGTTAGATGGAGCAACTGATATAATACTATCAGAATTATACACATCTCAGGCTGCTAACGTATTAGATCCATATTTATCTTTTTCTTATGATACTAATGTAACTACTAATAAACTTGTTCTAGGAGGTGACTCAGCTGGTACTAAACATCCAGGTTTAGATTTAGGTTTTGTACAAGTACTGCCTCAATTAGAATTAGAAACTGTTCCACAAGATGATACTCTAGATCAAGTATTAGTAAGAGATACAGCTACAGGAATTGTACATCAAAGAGATGCATCTACTATTAAACCTCAAGTAGGTTTTGATACATTAGATATGCTACCTAATGGGTGGGCTTCTCCTGATGAAAACTTTAA
>Ga0181397_1000620_pt1 | contig 13181 bp, 14 predicted proteins | sample 20SPOviralmetaG_FD_130126 | JGI IMG/M metagenome (GOLD analysis project Ga0181397, IMG submission 130126) | Marine viral communities from the oligotrophic San Pedro Time Series (SPOT) site, San Pedro Channel, CA, USA - 20 SPOT_SRF_2011-02-23 | ecosystem: Environmental > Aquatic > Marine > Strait...
AATGCTTTAGACGATTATGAGGAAGGAAATTGGACTGTAACTTCATCTGACTCAGCAAGTGGTTTTTACCAATCGGCACATTATGTTAAAGTTGGAGGGATAGTACACGTTCGTGCATATTTTGGAGATATAGGTGGTGGTACTACATTTGCGGGATTACCATTTGCAACAGAAGCATCTACAGCTTTATCAATACATCAAATGTATCAAGTCAATTGGCCATCAAGTGCAAAACAATTAGCGTGTTATGTATCAGGTTCAAATATTTATTTTCGTTGGCAAACAGATACTGGAGTAGGTGCATCTCTTTCTTCAACGGATACTGCACACTCATCTTGTACATTTGGAATTGCAGGAACTTACAAAACAACTGCTTAATTACGCTTAGTGGATTCTAAGCACGGACATTTAACAACAAGGAGAAAGCAATGGCTTTAACAAAAGAAATAGTAGTAGACAAGATAGAAGTTTTAGAAATGGGACAAGTGCAAGTACGCACAGCAACAAGAGTCAAAGAAGATGGGGCAGTATTATCATCATCATTCCATAGACACGTTTTAGAACCTAGAACAAAGGCTGGTGATACTTGGGAAGATACAGACATTAGTGCTGAAGATTCAAAAGTACAAGCAATATGCAATGCATCTTGGACCGCTGATGTGAAAACTGCATACCAAAATATGATTAATGCACTATCAGATTAATATAAATAATACATATGGCAATAGATAGAATAACAACGAATGGTATAAAAGATGGCACCATCACGAACACTGATGTGAGCACAACTGCAGGTATTGCAGGATCTAAAATATCAGCTATTAATTTTCCTTTTTATAAGGCAGATGGTAACTATGATGCAATATCAGTTACTAATGGTGAGTTTCCGTTCTTTAAAGCCGATGGCACGCAAGATAACATAGGAGTAGCATAATGGCAAATAAAGTACCTGTAAAGGCGATATTCTCAGGATCAGATGTAAGTTCACTTGGAGAATTTGCAACTAGTGATACTATTGCAGCAAGTTATATTAATGGTGTTCCTACAGGATCTTTAGCATTAGCTGGTGGCACTATGACAGGTGATTTAGTTCTTGGTGATAATGTTTCTTTAGAACTTGGTGCTGGCACTAATGGTGATTTACAAATATATCACGATGGTTCACATAGTTATATACATAATAAAACAGGTGAACTAAAAGCTAGAGCAAGTGTTTTTAAGTTTTTGAATGATGCTAATAACGAAACAATGTTATCTGCTACTCAAGATGGAGCAGTAGACCTTTACCATAACAATGTTAAAAAAATTGAAACAACTGCAAATGGTATTACAGTAACAGGAACAGCAGTAGCCACAACAGACACTGATACATCAAACACAGGTTCAGTCACATTAGACTTTGCTGCTAAACAAAACTTTGTATTAACACTTACAGGTAATGTAACATTAGCTAATCCATCTACTGAACAAGTTGGACAAAGCGGATTTATAGCATTTATACAGGATGGTACGGGGGGCCGCACGGTAGCTTTAGGAACAGATTACGAAACTCCAGCAGCGGCAGGTCTTACACTCACAGCAACAGCAGGTGCAACCGATTTAGTTCCTTATTTGGTTGTCGCATCAAATAGGATACTATTAGGAACACCTCAACTGGCGTTTGCATAATGGCTATCGGATCACCGCAATGGATGTACAAGTCTGGAGAGGCTTACCAGATAGAGCAGAGTCTTAAACTTGATGATTCTAAAGGCGGTTTTTTATCTCGCACCCCTTCTTCTGGAGGCAATAGAAGAACCTATACTATTAGCACTTGGATAAAAAGAGGTACAATATCAAATGGTTCAATAGTTGTATCTGGCGCAAATAATAATTATGTTTTTAGATTTAGATTTAACGGTGCTGCTTTGCACGCTTATGATTACCATGGTGGTAGCAATCAATTCCAATGGGTTTTACAAAGTAATAATCAATTAAGAGATACTTCTGCGTGGTATCATGTCTTATTAGCAGTAGATACTACACAAGCAACAAACACAAATAGAATAAAAATGTATGTTAATGGTAGTCAAATTACTAATTTAGGTATATCTAATTATCCTGCCCAAAATTATCAGTCTTATATAAATGATGTTGAAAAAATATGGATAGGAGAAACTATATCAGAAGATTCTGCAATGGATGGATATTTAGCAGAATTAAACTTCATAGATGGACAAGCCTTAACCCCAGCAGACTTTGGTGAAACAGGTACATATGGTGAATGGAAGCCTATAGAGTATGAAGGTACTTATGGTACTAATGGATTTTACTTACCGTTTAAGAATGACTATACAGTAGAAGGTTTTAGTACGGTTACTTACAAAGGTAATGGAACGTATGGAAATTACATTGGTGGCACTGGTTTCAATCCTGACATTATATGGATCAAGCCAAGAAGTTTAGCAGACCACCATCAGTTTTACGATTCAGTTAGAGGATTTCAACATCAATTTAAAACTAATTCAGCTAATGCAGAAGACGTTACTAGTAAAGTTTTATCTGCTACAGATGGTACTTATTTAACTACTACAGATCAAAATCTAAATAGTTCATCACATACTTATGTAGGTTGGCACTGGGATATGGGTGCTAATACACCGACTGGTTTTGGTTGTGTTGCTTATAAAGGCGCTAATGTAGTTAATCAAGTTGTTACAGGATTTAATTTTTCTCCAGATTTGCTTTGGATTAAAAGTAGAACAAATGGTGATTCTAATCATTTGTTTGACAAATTAAGAGGTGCTGGTAGAAGAATTAGGTCAGATTCAGATTCTGCTGAAGATAACGGTAATGATTCTATGAGAGATTTTCTTCCTGATGGTTTCAAGTTAGGAGTAACAGGCACAGGTATAACAGTTAATGCAAGTAATTATGTAGCTTGGGGTTGGGATATGGGAGGCACTTCTGTTTCTAACACAGACGGTACTCTTACATCTACTGTAATGGCAAACCCAACATATGGACAATCTATTGTTAAGTACACAGGTGTTGCTGGTGTGTCTAATGCTACTAAAGTAGGACACGGCTTAAATTCTGCACCAGAGATGATTATTCTTAAAGTGCTTGGTCAAGCAGAGTATTGGCCAGTATGGCATAAAGATATGCACTCTGATGGTGGTTTTGATAGAAAAATGTATCTTAATGATACTGGTGGTGTAAGTGGTACAGACCAACGCAGAGTAACAAGTGTTTCTTCAACTACTTTTGGTTTAGCAGAGGGTGCAAGTACTGGAGGTTATTCAGAAGCAAATCAGATAGGTGAAGAACATATAGCATATTGTTTCCATAGTGTATCTGGCTACAGCAAGTTTGGAACTTACACAGGTGATGCTACAACTAACCACTCTAAAAGTGTAACTTTAGGATTTAGACCAGCATTTTTAATGGTTAAAAAAACAAGTGGTACTGGTAATTGGGTTATGGTTGATAATGTTCGTAATCCAATGTCTAATGATGTTGATAAATATGTTAAAGCAGATACTAATGATGCAGAAGCTACACAGTCTGGAGAGTTATTCAAGTTTACTTCTACTGGTTTTACAATTGGAGCAAACTTAGGTGATGTAAATGCTAATGGAGCAACTTACATCTATATGGCATTTGCTGGTGGTATGGATAGTATCTCAGACTACAATACAACTGGCTCATCTGACAGTAGAGTAAAAGCTAACACTACATATGGTCAAAGCATTGTAACTTACACAGGTCAATCAGGCGCACAAACTATTGGTCACGGACTTAGTTCTGCACCTGAAATGATTATTGCTAAGAACAGAAGTTCTGCTCAAGAATGGCTAGTTTATCATCACAGTATTACAGATGCTAAAGATAAATATTTAAGATTAGATACTACAGGTGCAGTTGCAGACAATACTTTTTGGAATGATACTGCTCCTACATCTTCAGTATTTTCTGTAGGTGATTCTCAGCCAATTAACTCTGGTCACGGTAATAACTATGTTGCATACTGTTTCCATAGTGTGACTGGGTATAGTAAATTCGGAACTTATAATGGTGACGGTACACATAATGGTTCTAACGCAGTTAACTGTGGATTCGAGCCTGCATTTGTAATGATTAAGTGTACTAACGATGCAGAGGCTTGGTGGATATTTGATAATGTCAGAAACCCACTTAATGGTGGAGAAGACCCTAAACGAATAGCTGCTAATGAAAGCAATGCGGAAGTTACTGGTGGTTCTACAGGTTCAGACTGGGTAGAGTTTACATCTACTGGATTTAAAATGACTGGTCAAGGCGGTGGTACTAACGGTGGTAGTGGGCAAGTATATGTTTATATGGCTTTCGCTGACAAACGAGAGTACGCATACTGGCTAGATCAAAGTGGTAACAATAATGACTGGACAAGTAATAACCTAACAGAGTCAGATATATCTCTTGATAGTCCTACGAATAACTTTTGTACCATAAATCCTTTAACTAGATTAGGTGTAACTGGAAGCAATACTCAAGGTTTTGCAGAAGGTAATTTAATGATGGATGAAAGTTCTAATGGTTGGTCTTGTTATGGTGGAACTCATTTAATGCCTTCTGGAAAGTATTACTACGAAATGTATATGGCAGGTTCAGGTACTGTTGATGTAAATATGGGTGCAGTTGTAAATGATTTCAATCGAGGTAGTAATGCAGGTATAGATACAACTGGTGCTTATTCTCTATATGCTGGGAGTACTGGTAATGGAACTAAATATGATAATAGTGGTAGTGGAACAGGCATGGGAACAGGTTATCACTTTACTTGGGGAGATATAGTTCAAGTAGCCTATGATGCTGATAGTGGAAAAATGTGGTTAGGAAAAAACAACATTTACTTGGGTTCGGGAAATCCTGCAACTGGAGCAAATCCTTTCTTAACAGTTAGCGCAACTAATAAAGGAAAATTAATACCAGCTTTTAGCCAATATCATTCTACTTCAGAAATAATAGCAAATTTCGGTCAAGATTCCTCATTTGCTGGTTATAGAATAGCACAAGGCAATCAAGATGGTAATGACATAGGTGACTTCTACTACACACCACCTACAGGTTTCTTAGCTTTATGTACAAAGAACTTGCCTGACGCTACTGTTACACCTCAAGAGCATTTTAATACTGTGCTTTATACTGGTACTGGTAACACTTCTACAAATGCAATTACAGGTGTTGGATTTCAACCAGACCTTGTATGGACAAAAAATAGAGAAGATACTTATTTCCATACTTTGTATGATGCTGTAAGAGGAACTGGTAATACAAAAGCTATACATTCAAATGATACTGCTTCTGAAGGAACACATTCTGCACATAATAATTTAGCTTCTTTTGATTCAAATGGCTTTACTTTAGGAACAACTTCTTCAACAAGTGTTCAAAATTATTATGACCATATATATGTAGCTTGGAACTGGAAAGCTGGAACATCTGTGTCAGGCAATACAACTGGTTCAGGTGATGACATAGCATATACAGGCTCAGTTAATACGGATGCAGGATTTTCAATTATTAAATATGCTGGAAACAATACAGCAGGACATCAAATACCACACCATTTGGGTGTTGTACCTGATGCAATATTTATTAAGAGTTTAACTTCACAATCTTGGAACTGCTTTTTTCCTAATACAAGTCTAGGAGCAACAAAAGGTTTACAGTTAGATAATACTGGTGCAGCAAATACAGTTAGTCATTTAAACAACACTATGCCTTCAACTTCAGTTGTTACATTAGGTACTGGTGCAGGCACAAACACTAAAGATGGTGATGACAATCCTCAACCATACATTATGTACTCGTGGGCAAATAAAGATGGCTATGTAAAAGTCGGTTCATATACTGGTAATGGTAGTCAAGATGGTCCATTTGTGTACACAGGTTTTAGACCAGCTTTTGTAATGGTGAAATCATCAAGTATGAGTAATTCAGAAACAAATTGGGTTATTTGGGATAACGAAAGAAATGGTTACAACACCACAGGAAATGTTCAAGTTTTTGCTAATCAATCTTGGGCTGAAGGACAAAGAGATGATAATGGTGGTGCTGGAATTTCTGATTTAGATATTTTATCTAATGGGTTTAAACATAGAGATTCAACTTGGGCGCAAAACGGTCAAAATGGTGCTACTTTTATCTACATCGCATTTGCAGAAACACCATTTAAGTATTCTAATGCGAGATAAATAATAGTATGGCTATAAGAACACCACTAAAATTAGATAGTACAAACCTAAAGGAGATGTCATCGACAGATACTGGTAATATCATATCGAGAATGGTCTATCTTTATTTGACAGATCCTTCTGTAACATTATCTGTTGTTGCAAATAGTGGTTCATTAACTGGTATAAATGATACGAGAATGCAAGCTGGTGCTATGTCTTCATCTGCTACAGCATTTCCTAGTGAATCATCTACAGCAGAACCTAGTGTTGTTACTGTTGCATACGATAAAATTAATGAGGCTACAACTTCATTATCAGCTCCGGCCGATACAAATAACATAAGATTTCCTGTGTATTATGACTCGGGTAATATTAAAGCAATGTCTCTTACTGATATGTATGAATCATTTGTTAGCCTTGCATCAAATGGAGCAAGTGAATTAATTCCAGCTGCACAACCATATAAGATTCATACATCTACTACGCCTCCAAGTGGATATACATTAGTATCTTCAACTCCAGTGTTTATTGATACAAGAGCTAATGTTTCTGCATATACTGCAGGTGGTATAGGAGAAACACTTGATCAGCCAACTACAATAACTAGTTATTACTTACATAGAGCAAATGGTACCGCTGTTACAGCACCAACACCATTATACATTGATTCAAATCAAAACTTAAAAGAATATACCGCAGCAGAGTTTGATGCTATATTAAAAGAAGTAATACGATATACATCAGTGAATTTAACATCTAATAAATTAAGATATTTTATAGATGGAGCAGGTACGACATTAGGAACTGGTATGGCAAATACTAAATTAAATGGCTCAGGTAATTATCAAACAAGATATGTAAATACCGATGATTATAGAGCACAAGAATTCCCTAATGGTTCTGTGGTTACAGAAGCCACATATTATTTGAAAGCAAGGAGAGTATAATGTTTACTAAAAAGAATGTAATAACTGCAAGGTTTATTAATGAAGGACATACAACAATTGAAGTACTTCATACTATTAAAGGTGATGAAAAAGCTCATGCTTATATATTAGAATATGATAAAGATTCAGCTGATTATAAAGATTTAGAAAAAGCTGGATGGGATTTAGAACGTATCCAAGAAGAAACAGCTGGATATAAAAGAGCTGCTAGTCTTCAACATGATACAGCGGTTGCAGCTGCTGCTCAAGAGTGGCTAAAAGAAAATCCACCTGAAATTGTTACTGAAATTGAAACTATTATTGAAAATATAAAGGTAGATGATATCATAGGTTCAATTATATCTAAGAATACAGATGAAGATATGATATTTAGAGCTAAACTAGCTGTAATGGAATTAGATGATGTTAAAAAATCTAAAGATACAAAACTAAAACAAGAAATACGTAAAGCTAATACCTTAATTGAAGTAGTATCAAAGTTAGAAAAATTTATGAAGTAAAAAATGAATGTAATTTTTGTGAAGTGGGGTACGAAGTATTCCAGTGATGATGTTAATGCACTATATAATAATCTAATCGAATATAATTCAAAATATTCATATCATTGCTATACAGATAATCCAGAAGGCTTAAATGAAAATATCAATGTGATATGGATTCCATCATATCCTATACTTAAAAAATGGTGGAATAAATTAAGAATGTTTTCTTCTGAATTTCCCCTTAAAGGAAAATGCATGTTCTTTGATATAGACACTACTATTCAAAATGACCCCTTTAAAGTTTTAGATCAAGTTGATTTTAATAAATTAACTATACTTGATTGCCCATGGAAATCTGATCCTATATATAATAGAGCTACTAACTATGATGTACGAATAGCAAGTGGCGTTATAACATGGACAGCAGGTAACCATGCAGAGATGTGGGAATCTTTTATGGCTAATAAAGATTATTACCTACGTAAATATAAAGGTATAGATAGATATATAGCCCACGAAGGTTATAGCTATAACACATTTCCACATACTTATATCCAATCATATAAATATCAACAAGAAATAGATTATGAACCTGCAATAATGACATATGAAGAGGTAGACTTTGAATCCAGAAATATTAAATAGATGTCTTAAGTTAATAGAAGAAGTATATAATGAATCAATGTATGGTGAGAATGATATATACCGCATTAAAGATCTTATACATTCAGTAGATAAAAATCATTGGAAAAGCAAACAATGGTTAGTCCGTGAATTCTATAAATTATATGACCACAACCAAGGATCATTTTATGTAGGTGGTGGATGGTATGGTTTATTATCCCATCTTATGAGAATGCAATGGCCGGAAGAAGGCTTAAATCTAACAAGTGGTGATATAGATCCGAGGTGTGAAGAATTTGGTTGGAAACTATTTCATAATAGTGATATTAATTTTGTTACCGAAGATATGACCTCACGTGACTTGAGTGAATACTCAGCAATTATATCAACTTCGTGCGAGCATGTAGAGCCTGAGGTATTAGAAAAGTTTATAAGAAGCAAAAACTCTAATGCATGGGTAGTATTACAAACAAACAATTATGATGAACTTGATAGCCATATTAACTGCTATCCTGATGTAATGTCATTTGCAAATTGGGTAGAGCCACTAATTAAAGAAAGAATTTACTTTGCAGGTACATTAAGGCTCGGTGATTTTGATAGATATATGGTAATAGGAAAATGAGTCGTATAATATTTTCTATCTTTATTGATATTCCTAAAGAAGATTTAGATAATCCAGGTTGGTATAATGCTGAAGGGAAGATGCAGGATACTGATAAAAGTAAACAAACAAAAGATTACTTTGCGAAATATAGTAATAAACTAAAAGCAAGGCAAGTTAAATACGCTAGAATTATAGGTGTTGATTATGTATTGCATGAGTATGATAATGACTATAAACAATATGTCAATTATTTTAAAAATAATTATCCACAGATATCAATCTATGATATAATAAACTTTTATAAGCATGAGCTTATGAAAAGATATGCACACAAGTATGATGAAGTATGTTACTTAGATTTCGATGTTATACCAAATACTGCTAAATCTATATTTGATATAGTAAAGCATGATGAGTTTGGTTGTGCTGATTCAAATAGAGAAGCTGAGTGGGGTAAGAAAGTAGAAGTTAAATATTATAATACATGTATACGAAACCCTTCAAGTAAGTATTGGAATTGTCATGCTATGTTAAACGATATCGGATTAGAACCTGATACCGATGTATTCAATACAGGAATTATGGTTGCTTCAAGTAAGATGATTAAACGATTAGATTATTTTGGTAATTTTGAACAAGTACTTGAATTAATGACAAGGATAAAGCATGATGAAGTATCTATGTATCCGCACAATATACAAAGATCATTTAACTATGATAATGAAACTGTATTTGCATATAAAAGAATTGTAAATGATATAAAAATTAATTATTTAGATGATGACTGGCACCATAAAGTACAAGATGAGAAGTGGTATGTATTTAATGAGAATGCTAAAATGTATCATGTAATCAATAAGAGGTTTGGCAAGTTTTTAAAATGAAAGTATTCTGCGTAAGAATAGGAACAAAATACGGAGAGGAATACGAAGATTATATTGAAGAGAAGTTATCTGATTATGACGTACATTGGATAAGGCAACCTTTTGATAATCGCGTTGAGCTTCAATGGAATAAGATGTTACCTATGAATCTCGATATTGATGACCCAGTGTGTGTTATGGACATCGACGTTATCCTTATGAACGACTTTAAACTGATCTTTGACTATCCCATTCAGAGAGGAGAGTTTATTGGCGCTCCAGATTGGTGGCAGAATAGAGATGACTATCATTTAAATGGTGGCTTCTTTAAGTACTACCCAAAGGATTGTAAGTATATATTCGATAAGTTTATGAAGGATCCAAAATACTGGCAACAATACTATATAAACAATGGTACAACAATCGGTCCAGTAAATGGTGAACAGTATTTTGTAGAAGATTCTGTGAATGAACAGCTAACCCTAAAACTATTACCTAATGCATGGTTTACACGATGGACTAATGCTGGAGATCACACCTGGAAATCTAATATAAATAAGTTATATAAAGAAAAATCTGGTAATGAATATCTCAACATAGATGAGTTTCACCCAGATATAAAATTTGTGCACTACACATTTGCTATGAATAAACCAAGATGAATAAAGATATATTATATTCGTATCTTACAGTATACGGAATACAAAGTGAACTAAATATTCGATTAGATGACCCTGAACAATTTGTAGATTGGACAGAAGCCAACTTTGATTATGTAAGATATAACCCTAGGAAAGATATAGATCGTTGGGGATTAAGCATAACAAGTTATGATGGTGGACTTAGCGGTATTCCTGACTTAGATAGCATAGGAGAATACTGTGTAGAAAATAATGTATCTCTTGAAGAGAGTGATTTTGATGTACCAACAGAAGTGTATAAACAAAACCTTCATCTTCAAAAAGTACTAGAACCTTTTAAAGGACATTTCTATAGAACCCACATATTAAAATTAAATCCAGGTGGATACTTTCCCAAACATAGAGATTTAAGGCAAACCAATTTTAATAATTTTAGATTGATTATTCCCTTAAAAAATCCATGTACATTTATAATAGAAGATAAAATTTTAAATTGGGAATTAGGCAGAATGTATTATGTAGATACTGCTAAAGTGCATTATCTATTTAATGCTACAGATGAGCCAAGCTATTGGTTAGTGCTTAATGTCGAATTAACAGAAGAAGTGTTTAAAAAAGTAACACATCATTTTTCATATAGAGCATGATAGTACAAGTTATTACAGATGATTTAATACCTGATCTGGAAGTCTTCTGCCAAAAAGCATGGAAATTAGGTTATACTAATAACTCTAGTCTTAAAGCAATGCGATATGATTGGTGTAAAGAGAATGGGGAATATTATTGTGCTATGCAAGACGATAGAATAATTGCTGTAGCTGGGTGTCATACATTACCGGAAGTAGGTGACGATGCCTGGAGAATATTATTTAGAGGATGTGAATTACCGGGAACATCACCTTATAAAGGATTAAACAAAGGTGATTGGAATAGTGTGACACAAAGAGATTTCATTCCTAAATTTATTGACTATATTCCATCTAAAAATTTATATATAAGTACAAATACAGATAATGAGCATTCTGGCAAAGCTTTGAGGAACCATAGACTTATGAATATACTCGCCAAACAAAAAGATGCGTATATAGATAATATGGGTGACATGGTATTATATGATACACAACAAACAATATGGAAGCTAAATATAGATCAGTACCTGAATAGAAGGAGTAAATTAAATGGAATGGTTTAATTGGAATCATTTAAAAGAAGCACGAGAAAAAGCCGGAGGTAAAGGAGGCTATTGGTGGCATTTTAAGTTTGCAGCAATAGAAGCTGTATGGTTATTCTTTGCAGCTATTGGTTCTTTAATACATGCTATATTTCCTTTTCTTATTGATTTTAAATTACTAAAAGCAAGAGTTGCTAGGCTTAAATATCTTAAGTCAAAACTTCCACACGATCCTGATTTAAATAAGATACACTTTGATGATTAATACAATTGGTTATAAGAATGGTGAATACCTGCCACTAGAATATTGTGGACCAACAATACTAGATTTTGGATTTATTCATAATGATGCAACATATGATGTAATGCCTATATATGATGGTAAAGCATTCTGTTTAGATAGACACTTAAATAGATTTGTAGCTTCAGCTGAGTACTACAATCTTGAGTTACCGTATATACATTACTTAGGAATTGCTAGTGAGTTAATGGAAAGGAATCCAGGTATAAAAAATGGATTTATGTGGTTCATAGCATGGAGAGGTTATCCTGAATCTGGTCAACCAAGAGACATTAAAAATGCACCAGTTAATGTAGCAATGTATATAAAGCCAAGCTATCCTTTGACAGCAAAAGGTGGTGCAGTAAATGTACAATTATCGGATCAGCCTCGAGTACCTGACAATTATTATAACCAAAGGGCAAAAAACTTTTCTTGGATTGATTTGACAAGAGCTCAGTTAGGTAAATCAGATATGTTTGACACAGTTGTATTATTAGATCATACTCGTCATATAACAGAAGGCCCAGGATTTAATGTTGGATTTGTGTGGGAAGATATAGTATATACACCATTAAATAATTGTTTGCATGGCGTAACAATGAGTGTTGTCGAAGATATATGTGATGATTCTCCGGGAATAACATTTGTTAGGAATCATTTAGAAGAAGATGTGTGGCATTATGCTGAAGAGATCTTTTTGGCATCATCATCTGGTGGTATAACTGCAACACAAAGAACTGGAAAAATAACTGAATGGCTACAACGTGAATATATAGAGAGAACAAAACATTATGACTACACAACAGAACTATGATTTAAAATTAGATTTTGATGATGTATTAATAAAACCTCGTAAATCAATTAAGCCTCTTACAAGGCAAAGTGTTAATATAGAAATACCTTGGTTAGATAAAACATCGCATCCTATTGTTATTGCAAATATGCCTTCAACAGGAACATATGAGATAGCAAAGCATATGACACCAATGAAAGTGTTTACATTTATTCATAAAGAATATACTGTAGAAGAGCACAAAATCAATTTAGCTATGATGAAAGATCGTAGTTACATTGCTATTACAAGCGGTGTGCAATCATGGGATATAGAAAGAACTATTGAAGTTATAAGTGAATTTAATGATGTCGGCATAATTAATGTTGATATAGCTAATGTCTATGCTAATGTTAGTGGAATGATTAAAGCTATTCAAACATATAGAAAACACTTTCCACATATTAAAATATCTGCTGGTAATATATGTGATAAAGATCTTATGGAAGAGTTAGTTAATGCCGGTGCAGATTATATTAAAGTTGGTGTAGGTTCAGGTGCTGCATGTATTACTCGAACAGAAGTTGGTGT
>Ga0181397_1000625_pt1 | contig 13119 bp, 17 predicted proteins | sample 20SPOviralmetaG_FD_130126 | JGI IMG/M metagenome (GOLD analysis project Ga0181397, IMG submission 130126) | Marine viral communities from the oligotrophic San Pedro Time Series (SPOT) site, San Pedro Channel, CA, USA - 20 SPOT_SRF_2011-02-23 | ecosystem: Environmental > Aquatic > Marine > Strait...
ATAGGCAGGCTAGACCGTAAAATACTTATAAGCTTTAGAAGTATAGCACAGGACGCGTACGGCGCGGGCGTACCTACGTTTAGTACTACGTTTAGCGCGTGGGCAAAGCTGGAAACCCGAAGTACTGGCGCTAACGAAAACGTAGAAGATGGACTAGAAAAGGCTATACAGCGCGTAGTATTCTTAATACGCTACAGCACCGAAGTAGCAAGTATTACCAGCGGCGACAAAGTAACGTATAACGCACAGGAATACGATATAGAAAACGTAGTAGAAATGGGGCGTAACACTAGCCTACGGCTAGTATGTAAGCTTGTAGAATAGTATGGGATACTTTAAGAAGCAAGCGGCAAGCGGCAAGCGGGCGGGTAAGTTTGACCTAACAGGGCTAGACGAACTAACGGCGAAGCTAGAAAAGGTTAGTAGGTTTTGTCACAAGACAGACGCAAAGGCGCAGGCGATCCACAAGCGGCACGCTATGAATTTAAGCCGCCAGCTAAAGCGTAGGATAAAGCCCGCAAAGAAAGATATAAAGGTACGCAGTAAGAAGCGCGGGCCTATAGATGTAGAAAAGGGAACCTATAAGCGCAGTATAGGCTACTGGCGACCTAAAGGCGCGCTAGTAGACCACGTATATATGGTAGGCGCAAGAACGGGCAGCAAGGTAAACAGCCGCCGAGATGCTTGGTTCCAGCTTATAGTAGAACAAGATAAGCAGTTCATACAGGGCAACAATAGGCATAAGGGCGTAATAACGGCCTTTCTACAGGAAGCCGTACCGAAGATGCAGCGCAAGATATTAGAAGACTACAAAAAGCACCTTAAAGAACTGGCGAAGTAATGGAATATACGCACGGCATAAAGACGCTACTAGCAAACCGTAGCGGCGTTACGAATATAGTAGGTACAAAGATCTACCCAATAGAAGCGCCTAGCGGTACTACCCTGCCTTTTATTACCTACGAAGGCACAGGGACGAACGTACACCACACCAAAGAAAAGGCAGAATACCAGCTAGCACGTGTAGAGGTCGTAGGCTATGCCGCTACGTACGCGGATGCGGTAGCGCTAGGTAAGCAAATGGGGCTAGCACTTAAGCGGCAAAGCGTTACCAGCCAAAGCCCTAGCTATACGATAGATAAAATTTTTATCGAAGATGAAACGATAGAACGGCTAGAAGATCCAAGCCGCTACGCCTTTGTACTAGAAGTGCAGGCGTTCGCTATTTTTAAGTAACTTTACAGCTATGGCACTATATACGATAACACTAGTAAAAGACTGGGTACACCCTGCTTCGGGCGTTAAATGCAAGGCGGGCGAAAGCTTTAGAGTAGCGCCTACGCTGCGCGACGAACTAGAAGAAGGGGGCTATATTAGCGTACGAAAAGCTGCCCCAAAAGCAGCCCCTAAAAAGAAATCTAAATAACAAAAAATTATGGCAGTTTTTAACGGCACGAATATAGCTATAACGCTTGCAGGCACAGCTATTGCAAACGCTACAGAATGTAGCGTTACCCTGAACCAAGAAACTATAGAAGTTACAACCAAAGACAGCGCAGGCAACCGCGAACTAATTACAGGGCTTAAAAGCGGTTCTATGTCTGTAAGCGGTTTGCAGGAGGTTAGCGGGTCGGCAGGAATTAAAGCGCTTACGGGCACCTTCGATACTGGCGCAGCTGTGGCACTAGTTTTTGACCAAGTAGCTACGAGCGGCGAAACTTTCGCAGCTTCGGGTATTCTTACTTCTTTGGAAATGTCAGGCGGCACAGAAGACGCGCCAACGTATAGCGCTAGCTTTGAACTTACGGGCGCAATTACAAAGGGCAATACTTAATATTTAGACCAATGGAACTTACAGTAGACGGCGTAGCGTACCCTTTGCGCTACAGCTTGCGGGCGCTTAAGACGTTCGAGCAGAAAACAAAAACTAGCGTTTTTGCCTTGGGCGAAGCTAACGCAATGACAGCCGAAGCTATGTGCTGGCTGATCTACGTAGGGATGGTAGACGGCTGTAAGTTTGAAGGTATAGAGTTTAAGAAGACCCTAGCGGAAATAGAACCGTACGTAGACCTAGGCCACGTACAGCAAGCCGTAGAAGCTTTGCAGGAATACACGGGCGAAGGTCAAAAAAAAGCGACGACGAAGAAGCCGTAACTTGGCGGCAACTTATAGGGGCGGGCTTGGGTCTATTAGGCTTAAGCCCGCTTGCTTTTTGGTCGTGTACACTAGGCGAACTATTTGCCGCGCTAGAAGTCTACGGCCAAAAGCAAGACGAAAACCAGCAAGCCGAATGGGAACGGACGCGCTGGCTAGCTACGCTACTGCTGCAGCCGCACGCTAAAAAAGGCAGTAAGCTTACGCCCGAAAAGCTGGCAGTATTTCCTTGGGAAAACAAACCCAAAGGGCTAAAGGCCGACCCCGAACGGCAGGCGGCTAATATGAAGTACGCCCTAGAAAATTCGTACCTTTCCTTCTAGTATGAATATAGGCAACCTTATAGCGACGATAGGCGTAGATGCGCGCGACCTAGACAAAGGGCTAGGCAAAGCACGTAGGGGGTTTAGAAATTTCGGCAAGGAAACCAAGCGGCTAGGTAAAGACCTTTCTATAGGACTAACGGCCCCGCTAGCAGCTATAGGCGCTACCAGCTTTAGCGTAGCGGCAGGCTTCGAACAAAGTATGGCAAAGGTTAAGGCCGTAAGCGGCGCTACCGCTTCAGAATTTGCCGCGCTAGAAAGCGAAGCTTTGCGCCTAGGATCTTCTACAAAGTTTACAGCTAGCGAAGTAAGCGGGCTACAATTAGAGTTCGCAAAGCTGGGCTTTTCAAGCGACGAAATAAACAAGGTAACAGCTAGTACGCTGGCACTTGCACAGGCTAGCGGTAGCGATCTTGCACGCAGCGCCGAAGTAGCGGGCGCAACCCTTCGGGGGTTTGGTATGGATGCCGACCAAACGGGGCACCTTACCGACGTTATGGCTAGCAGCTTTAGCAGTACGGCGCTAGATATGGAAAGCTTCGCCGAGTCTATGAAATTTGTGGCACCAGTAGCAAAGGCTGCAGGCTTAAGCGTAGAATCAACTACGGGAATGTTAGGCAGCCTTGCAAATGCAGGCATAAAAGGCAGCCAAGCGGGTACCGCGCTGCGTAGGATAATTAGCGAACTAGGCGCAACGGGCGGCGACGTAAGCGGCGCTATAGCCGACCTTGCTAGCAAAGGGCTAAACCTTGCAGATGCAAAAGACGAAGTAGGCAGAAGCGCCCAAAGTGCTTTACTTGTACTGGGCAAAAGCACAGAACAAAGCGCGGCACTAGCGGAACAGTTTAGGAACAGCGACGGCGCAGCGCAGGGGATGGCCGATACTATGGGAAACACGGCTACGGGTGCGCTGGCGCGGATGCGGTCAGCGATCGAAGGCGCGCAAATTAAAATAGGCAAAGCGTTAGCGCCTACCGTTCTTAAGCTTACAGGCTTTATAGAACGCGCAGCCCAAGCCTTTACAAGCTTAAGCAGCGGAACGCAAAACCTTGTAATAGGTATAGGGGTAGCAGCTGCAGCCCTTGGGCCTATGCTAGTTATTTTGCCTACGTTAGCCAGCGCCTTTGGCGTGCTAACAGGCACAGTACTACCCGCTTTAGGTAGTGCCTTTGCTACAGTAGCAGGCGCTATACTTTCGCCTATAGGTCTTATAGTGCTGGCGGTAGCGGGCCTAGTTACTGCCTTCTTCTACTTTTGGGACGACATAAAAGAACCGCTAACGAATGCTATAAACGCGGTTATAAGTCTATACAACGAAAGCGAAGGGCTGCGTATAGCTATAGCAGTATTTAAGCAGGCTTTTGTAGCTGCCTTTACTATTATAAAGCAGCAAGTAGAAAACGTAGTTAACAGCTTTGGGCTTTTGTTTAAGGCTATAAAAACAGCTTTTACGGATGGCTTCGCGGCAGCGGGTAAGGTTCTTACCGACGGCTTTAAGGATATAGTAGAAGACACAGCGCAAGCGGGTAAGGATGTTTACGAAGGCTTCGTAGATGCAATAGACGACGCGAAGACAAAAGAACCCGTAGAACTTGTAACGGTCGAAGACCTAGATAGGGCGAAGGATAGAATAACCGCCCTTATACCGTCGCTGCCTAGCTTATTCGGGGGCGGTAGCAGCGGGGGTAGCAGTAGCGCTACAGGTACGCAGACGGCGCAAACCGTACAGCCTATAAACTTGGGCGGTAGCAGCGGCGGCAATACTGGCGGGCTACTTATACCGCCCGAAGCCGCACAAGAAAGCGCCGACGCTATAAGCAGCTTTAATAACGAAGTAGCTACTAGTATAGACCTTTCTAGCGGGATCGCCGCAAGCTTTGAAGATATAGGCAACGGAATAGCGGGGCTGGCTACGGGTACTATGACCTTTAAGGGATTTATAGGTTCTATACTGCAGACGCTGGGAGGGCTTTTGCAACAGATAGGCGCAGGCTTCATAAGCGCTGCCGTAGCAGCCAAAGCGTTTTACGCTTCGCTTATTGCTAACCCCGTCGCGGCGATCGCGGCAGGGATAGCGTTAGTAGCAGCGGGCGCACTTATAAAAAACCTAGGCGCTGGGATGGCCGAAGACCCCCCGCAACTTGCTGAAGGCGGTATAGCTTTTGGGCGCAGTCTTGTAGAGGTTGGCGAATACAGCGGCGTACGTGCTAACCCCGAAGTGATAGCCCCGTTGGATAAGTTGCAAGGAATGATACAAGGCGGCGGGCAAAGCGTACAGGTAAGCGGCGTACTGCGCGGCAAGGATATACTATTAAGTAGCAAACGCGCAAAGCGCGACTTAACGGCTAGCGGATCTTTCCCGCTTTTGGGAATAGGCTAAAACGCAAACAATGGCAGGCACAATACAAGCAAGGGCAGACTACCGTAGTAAGTTTGGGGAATACCGCTACAGGGTAGAAATAATAGACGGCGACGGCGCTACAGAAAATATACGCGCCTACGAAATAACGCCCGAAGGCATAACGCTAGAATACGAAGGCGACCAAGAAAACGCCTACCAACCTATAATACCAAGTACGGGTACTTTTACGCTAGTTTGTACTACGCAAGCCCAAGTAACTTTTTTAAGAACGATAGCAGAAAGCGCTAGCGGGCAATATGGCGTAAGGGTACGGCGTGCCAATGCTACCAGTACGCCAGTTAGTACGTACTGGATAGGCACAATAGTAGCCGACCAGTTGAATTTTAGTGATGCACTACCGCAAGCCGTTACAGTTGTAGCTACTGACGACCTAGGATATTTAGAAGAAAAGCCGTACTTACAGGCAGACGGTAGTAGGTATACAGGTAGCGCTACTATTACACAGCACTTACTAAACTGCCTAGGTAAGCTACGTTACGCCAGTTGGTATTACGAAGACTTTTTTACGTTTCAAGGTGTAGACTACTACCCTAATGCTTTAAGCCTAGGTAAAAACTTGCTACCAAATAACTACGTAAGCGCAAGCGGCACGGTAGATCTATATGACGAAACTACTTTAACGCATACAGGTTTTTACAGTGAAGACCCCGAAAGCGCGGGCGCTAAAAGCACTTACTACGTACTAGAAGAAATACTTAAGCACTTTAACGCGCAAGCTTCTTTCAATTTTACTACCGCAGCACACTTACTAAATGTTACGCCTACGGGCGCTATGATAAAATACGCCATAGACGGTACGGCGCTTGCAGGTTTTAAGTATCGCTACGATGGCGCGTTAGCTGCCACGTCGCCCGATGTTTTTAGCACTTTAGCCATAGATAACGACGCTACCAATAAGCCCCGACTAACTGGCGGGCAGTTTAGCTACGCGCAGCCGTACAACAAAGTAACGCGGGAAGCTAAGTGGTTTGCGACAATGGCCGACGTGCAGGCGTTTTTAAATGAACCAAACGACTTTGAGCAAGAATATACTTTTTTTACTGGAAATGCTACGGGCGACCAGTTCAGACTTACGGGCGCTTGCGGGTTTTCTATAAGCGGCGTAGGCAGCGCGGAAACAGTATATAACTTTGCAACGGGCAGTAATAACCCCGCACCCCTAAACTATCATATAGGGCGCATAAGGGTACGTATACGCCTGCGCTTTGAAAAAAGCGGTAACGATCTTTATTTACGGCGCGGGCTAGTAAGCGGGGGGCAAGTGCCTTTATATGAAACGTACGGGGATGTTACCGCCGCGCAGCTGCCTATATATTACACCGACATACAGCCCGCCGAAGAAGTTAGCTGGCAAGCCAACGGCACGCAGTACTACTACGTACAATGTAGCCCGCCTTTCGACGTAACAGAAAGCCAGCTTATACAAGTACCTATAGACGTAATAACGCCCGAACTGCCTAACGATACTACAGCTATTAAGGTGCTAGTACAGGCGCAGTATTTGCTACCTGATAACACGGTAGCCGAACACTATATAACAGGCAACGGCTTTGCTTATACAGATCTTTACGTACAGCAAAACGTACACGTACGCCTTTTTCCTTTTGACGGCTTCGGCCTTGACGACGGCGAAACCTATACGGCTACAAATGATATAGACCACCGTAGAACCCTAGATATAGGAACAAGCGAAGTAAACGACCAGCTAGCAAATAGCAACTTCTCTACGCTACGATATAGGGAAGGTAACGGCTTTTACCAGCCCGCTACTTTAGGCTATACGACGCTATTAGAAACTACTGGCGCACTTAATGCGGCAGAAAGGGCAGTAGAAGAAGTAGCAAGCCTTTACAGCAAGCCACGCTTTTTGTACGAAGGCGAAATTATTAAAGAAGTTTTATCGCTACAAAGGCTACTAACTATAGTAGACGGTACTACGACTTACAAGCTAAAGCCGCTGCAAATTTCATACGCTACAGGTTTAGAAGTTGCCACAGTTACAGCTATGGAACTAGGGCAAAGCAGTAGCACGCCCTCCGTAGTAAACTTGCCTAATGGGGTACCTGATCCCCTACCACCACCACCCGCGCCCGACGTAGTTAACAGGCTAGCGGCAACGCAGGCGGCGACAGCTATAACCTTTAGCCCGTCGGCAGAAGCCTATAATGCGCAAGTAGGCGCAGCCGATAGGACAGGGCAGGTAGGCAGTAATATAACAGCGCTAAACGGTTCGGGGCAGTTTGTCGAAATAGCCGACGGTACTAGCGGGCAAGTACTTACAACCGACGGGCAAGGGCGGTACAACTTTACGACAGTTAGCGGCGGCGGCGGTAGCACTACAGTAGCGTGGCACGGGTATACTTACGTAGTGCTTTACCCTACCGACTTTATGGCGAACGACGACGGTAGCAGGGGCAGTATACACCCCGAAGTAATAGAAGACGATACAAGCCTAACGCTAGGCGTACGATGTAGCAGCACGCTTACAGAACTGTACGCCTTTGCGCCCATCCCTGACGGCTATAAAGCAACAATCTTAACAGTTTACGCCAGCGCCAACACGTCGCAGGCGGTACGTACCTTTGGCTTTAATGCCAGCACGGGCGGAATAACTACAAACGCCAACGGTCAAGGCGCGCTAAATTCGCCTATAAATATAGACGATATAGTAGGCAGCGTTACTAGCGCTTTAGCTCTAAAAGTTAGCCCCGCTAGTACTAGTACCTTAATTTATGGGGCAATAATAACCCTTGCTACCGTATGAGAACCTACAAAACAATAGTACTACATTGCAGCGCTACGCCGCCTTCTATGGATATAGGCGCGCACGTTATAGACAAATGGCACAGGGCGCGCGGCTGGGCTTCGTGCGGTTACCACTACGTTATAAGACGTAACGGCAAAATAGATCGCGGCAGGCATATAAGTATACAGGGCGCGCACGCTAAAGGGCATAATGACTATACTATAGGAATATGCTACGCGGGCGGCGTGGATGAAGACGGCAACCCCGAAGATAATTTAACGCAAAAGCAGCGCGTAAGCTTTGTAAAGCTTGTAACTAATCTACGCCGCGTTTTTGGCGATCTTAATATAGTAGGGCATAACGACCTACCGCACGTTACGAAGGCGTGCCCTAGCTTTAATACAGCGGAAAAATTCGGCAAATACTTTTGTAATGGAGAAGCGGAAAACTAAACAGCCTATACGCCGCACGGCTTTAGGTCTATGGCTTAAAGAAAAAGCGCCCGACGTAGCCGAAGCAGTAGGCGACGTACTGCCCGACGCAGGGGCTTTAGGCGTAGTACGTAAGCTACTACTAAAGAAAGGCGCAGAAGTACAAGACGAAGCAGAAGCCTACATACAACGTGCGGAAGCCGAAGCAGAAATAACAAGCCGCTGGGCGACAGATGGCACTACAGGCGAACCCTTAAGCGTGCGGGTACGCCCTCTTATAGTGCTGGGCAGCTGTGCTACCTTTTTGGCTTTTGCTTTGTTGGATAGTTTGCAGATAGTTGTAATAAAGTCGGCGTACATAAACCTTCTAGAAAGCTTGCTACTTACTAGCGTGGGCGGTTATTTTGTACTTCGTAGCGCTGACAAATTCAGCCAGCGTAATAGATAGCGGAAGCCGTGGAAGAATTTACACAGTACGAAATAGTACTTATAGCTATATCTTTAGTAGGCGGCTGGCTTAAGTTCCAAGCAGACTACAATAAACTAGCAGCGCGGGTAAAGTTCCTAGAAGGCAATACGGCAGAATTTAGGGCCGATCTTAAGCAGCTTTTACAGGACATACAAGAAATAAAAGTACTACTAGCAAAGAACAAGGTAGAGTAACGTACCTTACGCCTATCTATAGGGTAACAGCCCTTGGGTAGTTTCATTCATCTAGTTGGAAGCCTGCGAAACGTCGCGGGCTTTCTTCGTTTAGGGTTATTCAATTAACAATGTGAACAACTACCAGCGCCCCCCCTTGCTTGTTTAGAAGTACGTGGGCTTCTTTGCACCAACGAATGAACAAACCCAACCCAATGAACTACGAGAAAGCACAGGCGGCGGCACGTTTGCAACGGTACTACGATGCAAAAGCAGAATACTACGCAGGGATGCCAGTAGAAGAAAGAACAAACCCCGACCAGTTTGCGCGCGTTTGGCGCAACTTTAAGAAGCACGTAAAAGAAGCTTATAACCCAAAACCCTAAACCCTTATACTATGCAGAGTAGTAAAATAGCGCAGCTGCGCGAAAACGTAAGTACGTGGAATAGCCCCGACGGTACTACCTTCCACGTCCATAACGTACAACTAGAAAACGGCGTACAAGGTACTGCCTTTGGTAAAAGCCCTAACGCACCTTACCAAGTAGGCGACGCAGTACAGTACGAAGAAAAGCGCGGGCAAGATGGAACCCGCCTGAAGATTCGCAAAGAAGGCAACTACCAGCAAGGCGGCGGCTACGGATCGCGCCCCGCTAACCCTGAAAAAGAAACGCGCATAATGCGCCAAAGCGCTATGAAGATAGCCGCCGAAATTGTAGGCAGCGGCAAGCACTTTAGCGAATACGTAGCCGTAGCGGAAAACTGTATAAAGTACTTTAGGAATGGCACAGGCCAACCCGAAGCGCAGGCAGCACAGCAAGCACCCCCGCCAGTAGAAACCCGCGCGCCGTTTGGCAACCAAACAAGCACAGCGGATACTATGCCCTTCTAATGCACGAAGCAGAAGTAATACTAGTACGGGCCTCTTACGCTAAAAAGGCGGTAGCGAAAGCGCTGCCCCTTTTTGGCGCTAGGCTGGACACCCTGCAGCTAGACAGGCGTACGCGAAATACTAGCGACTTACGTAGTATAGTAATGCACGTACTACGCAAGAACACAGGTTTAAGCCTACAGGAAATAGGTAAAATTTTTAAGCGCGACCACAGTAGCGTAATACATAACGTAAAGAAAGTAGAAGGCTTACTTAACGTAGATAAAGGCTTTAGCCTGACGTACTACGAAATAAAAGAAGTTCTAGTAGATCACCTATACTACCAATTACACCACGCCCGAAGATGAACAAAGAACAGTACTACCCCTTAAGCTTTAGCAGCTGTAAAGCCTTTAGCACTAGCCCCGCGCACTTTATCGCGTACAAGAATAGACAGCAGCACCAAACGCCCGCCATGCGGTTTGGCACAGCTGTACACGTTGCGACGTTGGAACCTGAACGCTTCGAGGATGCGTATAAGGAACTTACAGTAAGACGCGGTACGGCAGCTTATAAAGCTATAGTAGAGCAGCACCCAAACGCAGAGTTTTTAAGTAAGACAGAATACGAAGACTGCCTTAAGCTGCGCGATAGCGTGCGGGCGCATCCCGTAGCAAAGCGCTTGCTAGAAGACTGCACAGAATACGAAAAGGAACTAACAGGCAACGTACTAGGCTTTCCATTTAGAGGCTTCGCCGACGGCGTAGCACCGTCGTACGTAGTAGATCTTAAGACGACGCAGAAAGGAAACCCGCGCGACTTTACTAGCGACGCATATAGGCAAAAATACCACGTACAAGGCTATATATACGCTAGCCTATTGCAGCAACTAACAGGGCAACCAATTACAGAACATTGGCTAATAACTGTAGAAAAGACCAGCCCGTACGTAGTTACGTGCTACAGGCTAGCGCCCGAATACTTGCAAAGGGGTAAGAAGCAGCTACAGGAAATACTAAAGCACTTTACGCAATGGGACGGCGTAAGCCGTGGGTATGACCACGCGGCAAGCTTTGGCCACTTTAACCTAGACGTACCAGCGTGGGCGCTATAACCCTAACTAACTAACACTACTAAAATGAACCCACGAAGAAAGGGCAAAGAATTTGAACTACGCGTAGCAAAGAAACTAGGCAAAGCCCTAGGCACAGACCCCAAACGAAGTAGCTACTACGGCAAATACTGGGACGATCAAGGTATAGACCTAATGCCCGAAGAAACGAAGCCCTTTTTAATACAATGCAAAGCCGTAGAAACGGGCAAATTCTTACACGATACCCTTGCAGGGATGTACGGCGACAAAACAAAGTATAAGGTAGTCGTCCACAAGATGAATAGACGGCCCCCCGTCGTTATAATGCAATTTGAAGACTGGCTAGAAATAGTAGAAATGCTTAAGGCTAACGGTATTATATGAGAAAGAACGACGGCTACGAACAAGCAGCGATAGCGCTAGCCCTAGTACTTTGGCTGGGCTTGCTTTGGCTTGTTTACGTCGTGCAATACGTGGACAAATGAAAGGCAGAAACTTTAAGGGCGTTTGGATCCCCAAGGGCTTGTATTTAGCTGACGGGCTAACGTGGACGCAAAAGCTAATACTACTAGAGGTAGACAGCTTTAGCGCTAATGATCTACCGTGCTTTGTTAGTAACGACCACTTAAGCACCTTTACAAAGGCCAGCGTAAGCAGTATAGAGAAGTCTATAAGTAAGCTAGTACAGTACGGGTATTTGGAACGTACAAGGGAACGCGTAAACGGAAAAAGTACGCGCTTTTTGCGGGTAAACCGTAGCAAGTTCTGCGACTGGGAAACCGTAAAAGATGCGGAAAGCAACCCGCAAAATTTACGGACTACTTATACCAATATACCTAAACCAGTTAAGAAACCAAAGAAAGAACGCACGCCCGTAAGTATTACGGTTTGTATAGAAGCTTTTGAGGGGGTAGGCAGTAACGCGCTAGAAGCGCAAAAGTTTTACGATTACTACGCCGCGAACGGATGGACGCAGGGGCGTAATAAGCCTATAGTAGACTGGCGGGCAGCGGCCCGTAATTGGGTACGAAGGGCTGCAGAATATGACACCAAAAACCAAGCTAATGGATTTAACGCCGCAAAAATCGACCGCAACCGCCTTGCAAACTATATCGAAGGCGGGAATACTTAAGCTAACGCCTACCGAAGCTTTTAGGCACGGCACCAACGTACGTAAAGCTATGCGGATCGCCCCGCAAGAAACTAGGCTAACGCTTGTAACGCTTATAGGGGGGCTTTGCCAGTTTATAGACGCAAAGCGCACTATAACGACAGATACCGACCTAATTTTTACCGTAGAAGCGATACTAGAAGGCTACCCCGCCCTAACGCTAGAAGAATTGCGGCTAATAGTTGACGGTATGAAAAGGGGGCACTATGGCAAGTATTACGAACGCCTTAAGCTTCCCGAAATAGAAGCAGCTATACAGCAATACGAAAGCACTACAAAGGCCGAAGTATTAGAACGTATACACACCTACAAGCACGTAGAGCGCGGCACCGACGACCCCGATAAAATTAAGTTTGAGCCGCAAAGTATGGCAGACTTAAAGCGTAAGCGTTGGTTTGAACGCTTTAAGCCAACTACAACGGGCAACGGTGAATAATTGGGACGAAGCCCAAGTATTTAAGCTGTGCGCCCGTCGCGGTATGGATCCCCGACGTACAACGCCTAAAGAAGATAGCCAGCTACATATAGATATAACAGTAGCTATAGACAGGGTTAGGGTAGGTATTGACGTTAAAGGCCCAAGGCGACTACGCAGGGGCGATAGCAGCCCTAGCAGTTCGTATACGTGGCTAGAACTGCGTAACCGTAATGGCTTACGGGGTAGCTTATTTGGGTGCGCTAGGTACCTAGTAATAGCTTCGCCTAGGGGCTGGCTGTGGTGCAAGCGTGCAGACCTAGCGGCAGAATGTACCCTACGATATATAGAACAGCACGGCAAAGCAGCTTACGGCAAGGCGTGGTATAGTAAGCACAGGGGGCGCAGTACTATAATACTAGTACCCTATACTTACCTGTATAAGATGGCGCTAGAATGCTGGCGCGATCCCGCACTTACCAATAGATACTATGCCGAAGCTGAACAAGAAACCAACCCCCGCCCCTTGGATACCTGAACGCAAGGCACAGGGCAGGCGCAAGCACGAAGAACCGCGCTACAATACGCAGAGATGGCGCAAGGCCCGCGCTATATTCTTAAAACATAACCCCCGCTGCAATGAATGCGGAAGGCTTGCCAGCACAGTAGACCACGTACAGCCCGTACGTTTAGGGGGCGACTTTTGGAACGTAGACAACTACGCCGCCCTATGTACTAGCTGCCACGCTAGAAAAAGCGGTAAAGAAGCACACTTATAAGCCCCTCCCCTACCCTGCCAACCCGCTAGGGGATAGGGGGTACTAAAAATAAAAGCTTAATCTTGATACATC
>Ga0181397_1000630_pt1 | contig 13051 bp, 16 predicted proteins | sample 20SPOviralmetaG_FD_130126 | JGI IMG/M metagenome (GOLD analysis project Ga0181397, IMG submission 130126) | Marine viral communities from the oligotrophic San Pedro Time Series (SPOT) site, San Pedro Channel, CA, USA - 20 SPOT_SRF_2011-02-23 | ecosystem: Environmental > Aquatic > Marine > Strait...
GAGCCAGATAAAGATTTGTCAGTGTTTGAAGACGATAAAGTACGCTTGACTAAATACTACGGATTAGTACCTCGTCATTTATTAAAAGCGGCACAAGAAGAAGAAGAAGAAACAGAAGAAGAAGTAGAAGAACTGCTTATAGATGACGAGGATACTTCTTACTATGTAGAAGCTATTGTTGTTATTGCTAATGACGGTACTCTATTAAAAGCTGAAGCTAATCCATACATGATGAATGATAGACCTGTTGTTGCATTCCCGTGGGATGTCGTTCCTAGCCGTTTCTGGGGCAGAGGGGTATGCGAGAAAGGGTATAACTCACAAAAGGCGTTAGACGCTGAAATACGAGCTAGAATTGATGCTCTTGCATTGACCATACACCCAATGATGGCTATGGACGCTACACGTATGCCTAGAGGTGCTAGACCAGAAGTACGTGCAGGTAAAACTATTTTAACTAACGGAAACCCAAGAGAAGTTTTACAGCCTCTTAACTTTGGTAATGTTAGTCAGGTTACGTTCGCACAAGCCAACGAACTACAGAAGATGGTACAAACAGCTACAGGTGCTATTGACTCTGCGGGTATTGCAGGTTCTATTAATGGTGAACAAACAGCCGCAGGTATCTCTATGAGCCTCGGTGCTATTATTAAGCGTCACAAGCGTACCCTCATTAACTTCCAAGAATCTTTCCTTATTCCTTTCGTAACTAAAGCCGCACATCGTTATATGCAGTTTAATCCTGAGCGTTACCCTGTTGCGGACTACAAGTTCCATACTTCTAGCAGTCTAGGTATCATTGCCCGTGAGTATGAGGTTACACAGCTTGTACAGTTACTACAGACTATGCAACCAGATAGTCCAATGTACTCACAGTTGATTATGTCAATCGTTGATAACATGAACTTGGCTAACCGTGAAGAACTAATAGCGGCTCTACAACAAGCTAATCAGCCTAACCCAGAAGCACAACAAATGGCTATGGCTACTCAACAAGCACAAATTGAGTTCCAGAAGTCACAAACTGCGGCACTACAAGGTCAGGCTATCGAATCGCAAGCTAGAGCACAAAAACTTGCTACAGAGGCTCAAGCTGTACCACAAGAACTTGAGATTGACCGTATTAAGGCAGTTACGGCTAATCTTAAATCAGGAGACGCTGATGACAAAGAGTTCCAGAAGCGTCTTAAAATATCAGAGCAGTTACTAAAAGAACGTGAAGTAGCTGTCAAAGAAGAAGGGAAAACTCCTAATGGTAACACAGCACCAGTTCAACCACGCAATCGAGCAAGTCAACCAAGCCTTCGAGCAAACCCTCAAGAAAATAGAGGCATTGGCAGTAGAGGTCCAAGACCTCAAAGAACGCCCATTGACACCCCCAGAGGTGAAGTCTAATGCCCGCAAAAAAAGACCCAAGACTAGCTAGAGCAGGAGTATCTGGCTTTAACAAACCAAAGCGTACACCCAGTCACCCTAAGAAATCTCATGTAGTGGTTGCTAAGGAAGGTGACAAGATTAAGACCATACGCTTTGGAGAGCAGGGAGCAAAGACTGCGGGTAAACCTAAGTCAGGTGAATCCGCTAAGATGAAAGCTAAACGTAAGTCCTTTAAGGCTAGACACGGTAAGAATATTGCCAAAGGTAAAATGTCTGCCGCTTATTGGGCTGATAAAGTTAAATGGTAATTGGAGGCTATTATGCCATACGGTAAAGGCACATACGGTAGTAAAGTAGGAAGACCGCCTAAGAAAAAAACTAAAGCTAAAGCTAAACCTAAAAAGAAACCAATGAAAATGGGTAAGTATTAATGCCCGCTAAAAAGAAATCCACAGTAAACAAGGCGGGTAACTACACCAAGCCTACTATGCGTAAGAACTTGTTTAATAAAATTAAGGCAGGTTCTAAGGGTGGTAAGGCAGGGCAGTGGTCTGCTAGGAAAGCACAGATGCTTGCCAAAGAGTACAAAGCTAAGGGTGGAGGATATAAATGAAAGGTGTTAAACACTATAAAAGAGACGGTACTGAACATAAAGGCAATACACATAAAATGCCTAATGGTGAGTTACATACTAATAAGTCTCACACAAAAACAAGCGTAAAACTATTTCATTTTAAAGACTTGTCCAAAAAGGCTCAGATGAAAGCAAAGGGTAAGAAGTAATGGCTCTTAAGAAATCACAAAAAAGTCTGAAGAAGTGGACCAAAGAAGAGTGGGGTACTAAGTCTGGTAAACCAAGCACTCAAGGTAAGAAAGCTACAGGTGAACGCTACTTACCTAAAAAGGCTCGTCAGGCTTTGACCAAGAAGGAATATGCTGCCACAACACGTAAGAAACGCGCTGACACCAAAGCAGGTAAACAGGTTAGTAAGCAACCTAAGAAGATTGCTAAGAAGACCGCTAAGTATAGAAAATAATACTTGACTTTTGTGACCAAATATGGTATAATATTCCTATAGTATACATTAAGTATATTATATAAATTAATATAAAAGCTGTCCATTAAGGAGAAACAGTTTATGACAGAAGTAGAACTTGAGAAGTACTATCGTTCCTTTGAGGAAATGTTCCGTTCAGATGGTTGGAAAAACTTAACGGAAGACCTAAAAGGAAGTGCAGTCAACATCAACTCAGTAGAAGCCTGTCAAGACGACAAAGACCTTTACTTTCGTAAGGGACAACTGGCAGTCATGGCTAATATGCTGAATCTTGAAGCGCAGATAGAAACAGCTAAACAACAGCAAGATGAACCAGAAGTAGAGCTAGACTCGTGAGAGCAATGTTCGACTTCCAATGCGATAACGGACATGTCAATGAAAAATTTGTAGATACGGAAACTACAGAAGTACAATGTCCAGATTGCGAATTGATAGCTAGAAAAATTGTTACACCTATTAAAGTACAAGGAGATAAAAACTCTTGGAAGGAAGTCCGTAAGTGGTCTAAACAAAGAGAGAAACAAGTCAAGTACGAAAGGAAACATGGTATAACATTACAAACGTAAGGATAATTCTCACATCGAAACCCTTACACTAAATACACCTCCATAATGATTAAGTCACGGAGTTTAATGATGGCAAGAATAATAGAAGAGCGTCCTGTAGAAGACGTAGAAAACGAAACCTTAGAGCAACAACAACAACAAGAAGTAACTGAACAAGAGCCTCAATTAGAAGATGAGGGAACTCAAGTAGAAGAACAAACCGAATCAGAAGTACCTGAGAAGTATCAAGGGAAGTCTACAGCAGAAATTGTAAGGATGCACCAAGAAGCTGAGAAACTTTTAGGTAAGCAAAGTTCTGAAGTAGGTGAGTTACGAAAGGTTGTCGATGACTACATACAGACACAACTCTCCGCACAAGAAACACAAGCAACACAACCTGACGAAGAAATAGACTTTTTTAGTGACCCCGACAAGGCAGTCGCTAGAGCTATTGAGAATCATCCTAAGATAAAGGAAGCTGAACAAATCAGCAACCAATATCGTCAGTCTACAGCAATGAACCAACTGCAAAATAAACATCCTGATATGCAGGACATTTTGCAAGATGAGAAGTTTGCTAACTGGATTAAGGATTCAAAGATTCGTCAACAGCTTTTTGTTCAAGCTGATAAACAGTATGATTACGATGCCGCTGATGAACTGTTCTCTTTATGGAAGGAACGTCAGCAAGTAGTTAAGCAGACTGTTGTCAATGAGAAGAAAGAAAGGAAACGTGCTGTTAAATCCGCATCAACTGGCAATGCTAGAGGTAGCGGTGAGCAACGAGCTAAAAAGGTTTATAGACGCGCAGACATTATTAAACTAATGCGTACTGACCCAGATAGATACCAAGCATTGTCAAATGAGATTATGCAAGCGTATTCAGAAGGGAGGGTACGAAACTAATATTATTTTGGAGAATTTAAAATGACAGATTCAACTTATCCCGCAATGGGCGGGGCAGTAGACAACACTAGCGCGGCAAAATTCATCCCAGAAATCTGGAGTGACGAGGTTATTGCCTCTTATCAGAAAAACCTTGTACTAGCTAACCTAGTCAAGAAACTATCTATGACTGGCAAGAAAGGTGATACTCTTCACATTCCTAAGCCTGTTCGTGGTGATGCACATGCTAAAGCTGAAGGTACTGCGGTTACTATTCAAAACGCTACTGAAGCCGAAGTAACAGTTACACTAGACAAACACTTCGAGTACTCACGTCTAATCGAAGACATCACTGAGACTCAAGCACTTTCTTCTCTTCGTCAGTTCTACACTGGTGACGCGGGTTACGCTCTAGCTAAACAAGTAGACGCTGACTTGTTTGCTCTTGGTAAGCAGTTTGGTGATAACGGTGGTGACTACGTTGGTACTGGTACTAAGTACATTGACAGCACTGGCGCATTAAACGATTATGCTCTTAATACTTTTGATGGTGCAAATGACGTATTTACTGATGCAGGTTTCCGTAAATTAGTTCAAGAAATGGATGATGCTGATGTACCTATGGATGGTCGTTGCTTTGTAGTTCCACCTTCACTACGTAATGCTATTATGGGCATTGACCGCTACTCTTCAAGTGACTTCGTAGATGGTCGTGTTGTAAACAACGGTCAAATCGGTAACTTGTATGGTATCGACATCTTTGTTTCTTCTAACTGTCCTGTTATTGAAGAGGCAGGTAACAACAGTGCTTCTCCTACAGACACTAAACAAGCTATGATATTCCACAAGGACGCTATGGTTCTTGCGGAGCAAATGGGCGTTCGTTCACAGACTCAGTACAAGCAAGACTTCCTTGCTACTCTATACACTGCTGACACTTTGTATGGTGCTTCTGTTCTACGTAGCGATGCCGCGTTTAACTTAGCAGTTTCTGCATAATAGTAGTAACTCAAGGGGTTTCTTCGGAAGCCCCTTTCCCTTTCCATCTTATTGTTTTAAGACAGGTATAATATAATGGCAACTCTTATAACTAAATTTAACGGCTCTACAGGCAATGCCCCTTCGTCTTTGACTCAAGGAGAATTAGCTGTTAATACTGCTGATGGTAGGCTTTTTGTAGGACACTCTAGTGGTGTGGTTGAAGTTGCACCAAAAGTTCTTCCTAGTGTAAATACTTTGACGTTTAATGGAACAGCGTCTCAAACTACTTATTCTCTTGTACACAAGCATTTTTCTAGTAACACATCAACAGCATCTTTGTTTGCTAAGTTTCAAGATGCAGACGGTACTCAAGTAGGAAGTATCACCCACAATCAATATGCTACAACTTACGCTACTTCTTCTGATTATCGTTTAAAAGAAGACCTACAAGCCGTCCCTAATGCTACAACTAGAACACTTGCTTTAAATCCTGTTAATTTTCAATGGATAGGTTCTACAGAAAGAACTGATGGTTTTTTAGCACATGAACTAGCAGTTCAAGTTCCTGATGCTGTTGTGGGAGAAAAGGATGCAGTTGACTCAGAAGGTAATCCTATATATCAGGGTATTGACCAAGCTAAGATAGTACCTTTGTTGGTTAAAACTATACAAGAACTAGAAGCTCGCATTACAGCTTTAGAAAGCGCATAAGGAACTCGCTATGACTAACGAAGCAAAACAAGCTGTAGACGTATTTGCGGCATCGACTGGAGTAATGTCTATGGTGGCTTGGTTGCCCCCATTGGCTAGTTTGTTTACTATTGTATGGTTAGGTATTCGTATCTATGAATCAGACACAGTACAAAAGATTGTTCATAGAAAGTGAGCAAGAAACTATTTTGTTTAATGATGTTGTTCAGTTGGGTAACACTGGCTGACAACGCCCAAGAAGGTTCTCTCAATACGTACCACGGAGAGAGCAGTACGACTAATAGCAATAATAGTACGGAAGATAAGTCAGTAAGCAACACATACAACGGAGCAGGAAGCAGTAGCGAAATACCAGTAGGTTCAGCCATTACACCGAGTTATATGTCAAATGGTATGGACACTTGCCTTAAAGGGTCAGGAGGTTCGTTACAAACAGTAGGTGTAGGGTTTAGTAGCGGTAGTTACGAAGTAGACCCTAACTGTGACCGAAGAAGAGACGCTAAGTTGTTGGCAGACTTAGGAATGAAGGTAGCCGCTGTAGCCCGTATGTGTGAAGCAGTAGAGGTTTGGAGAAGTATGTTTTTGTCAGGAACTCCTTGTCCTATACTAAGTAACGGAAAACTAGTAGTTGGTAAACGTGCAGTATTAATAATGAAGAGACAACCAGAAACATACATACCTGACTACAACAAAGACACTAAAGATTGGTACAACACTATATTAAACATTGGAGGAGAAACTGTAGATGAAGAAGACGATATTATCTCTGTTAGTGCTAAGTTCCGTAGCACAAAGCAGTGAGTACGTAGATTTAATAAACACCTCCAGTGCCATTGTTGACCAAATAGACAAAGGTATTAAACTTGTAGGTGCGGCTCAAGAATACGGACATCATGGTGATGCCCTATCAGACGGCACTGTGTCATCTACAGCACACATTAGTTCAGAGCAACTAGAAGCATACAACAGTGCTTTGTCAAATATTTCTACATATCAACCGTTTGGTGACTTACAGGCAGTACTTGAAGAAAAAGCCTACACCGAGCTAGACATGCTTGAGGAAGCTGTTGGGGTATTTACAGATGTAGTTGTCGATATGATTGCTGTACAGGAAGTAGCTGAGAAAGCAGAGACAGCCGCTAGTCCTCAAGAAGAAGCAGACGTACAGACGTTTGTAGTTGAGAACGAAGAAATGCTTACAATTACTCAGGAAGAAGTAGAAACTTACAACCAGAGTATAGATGATATTGAAACACACGCTAATACTGCTAGTGCATTCCTAGCGGTAGCGGGTAATGAACAGGCTGTAGAGTTTCTCGAGCAAGGCATTGAAAATGCTAACACTACTGCGGAACAAACAAATATTTTTTACAATGCTGAATCTCAATGGGTAGCTATGGGTTATAACACAACTAGAAACCTAACGGCAGTCTATTTGAATGGTCAAGACTTTGGTTTAGACTTATACGTATCTGAGGCTGACATACTAGCCGTAGGTAGTGAATCAGAGTTTTATCAAACTGGACCAACAGCACAAAACTACAACTGCTTTATGTTCGGCACGGACTGCATGGAACTATGAGTTTAGAAAGCACAGAATTAAAAATTGGCGGTACTAGCTTTAAGGGTGTATGGATAGCCATAGTCTTGGGTATCGGTAGTACAATAGGCGGTGGCGTATGGACAGCCTCTAGTTTGTACTCAAGACTGGAAGCAGTGGAAGCACAACAGATACCCGATATAAGCCCTATAAAGCAGAATCTAGCTACTTTAGGGACAAGACTAGAGACACTACTAAGTCAGCAAGAAAAGCTCTTAGAACTCAATACAGACGTTTCTGAGTTAGCTAACGAGATAGAGGCTATGAAAGGTACAGTAGCTAAAGCTGAAGTTATAATAGAAAACACTGGCGATGTTAATGGTAAGATAAAGACATTGACTAAAGAGGTAGAGGATTTGTGGCAAGGTATGGATTACTTGTCTAATCCCCTTAAGTGAGGCATTTATGTTACAACAACTAATTGGACCTGTTTCAGGATTACTTGACAAATTCATAGAGGATAAAGACAAGAAAAATGCCATCGCCTTTGAACTTTCGACAATGGCTGAAAAACACGCGCAGGAACTTGCGAAAGCGCAACTTGAAGTTAATAAGACAGAAGCGGCACACAGAAGCCTATTTGTGTCGGGGTGGAGACCTGCTGTTGGTTGGACTTGTTGTATTGGACTTGCGAGTCAGTACATTCTTATCCCGATGGCAAATTTTGCGCTTGCTCTTGCCGATTCTACCATTGAAATCCCTGTTTTAGATATGGCTACTATGATGCCAGTACTGATGGGTATGTTAGGTTTAGGTGCAATGCGAACTGTAGAAAAAACTAAAAAAGTACAGAGGGATAAATAATGTCAGTACCTAATTATAGAGGCAGTACTCTTTCAGATTTTTTAGTTTGGGCAGAGGTTGCTTCTAACGCAAGCTCACAAGCATCAAGTGCCGCTTTAAATGATTTAATGCAAACGCAATCTGAGTTAGTTGCTTTATATACTTACTGGGTTATGCGTGACAATAAAGGCAGTATGAATGCTCTTAAAGCAGATGCTGATGAAGTACTGGCACAAATTAATACTACGTTTAATGCCCCTACTGCTTTTAGTCAATTTGAAAAATCAGACTTATACACGGACCTTAAGGAAGGTGCTAGTGGGACTGAATTTACAAATTGGATGAATGATAATGTAGGTAATAATAGTTTAAAAAGACATTTGTTTGAGCAAGAAGTATTAGACGAAACAGGTGTTACGCGGAATAACAACAAATGGGATGAACTCCCTGATAGAATTAGAAGCATTGAAGAGTTAAATACTTTATATGATAACAGCCAATCCTCGGCAACTCGAGAAGAATGGGCAGAAGATAATTTATTTCCTGAAGAATTACGTAATACAGAAATTACAGACGCATTTAATATAGTACCGCAAAGTGAATTTGTTTTTGGTGATTTTGATTTTGATTTAAACCAAGACGGAGAAATATCCGCGCTTGATTACTTTGAACCTGCGGCACAAGAACAAGATTGGGTTTACCAACAACTACAAGATTATATTGAAGGCGGAACAGAACCTACAGGTCCTCCTGCACAAACAACGATAGGCGGTTTTGAGTTTGACCTTACTGGTGATGGAGAGCTCGACTTTGATGATTTAATGAATGCAATGGGCAACCCTGATGTTCCTTCGTGGGCTTATGACCAATTAGAAAAACATTTATTTTATAATCATCCACTTACAGGTAATCCCGACTTTGATGCTCAAGCACAAGCTGAAGCAGAAGAACCTGTTGAAACAGTAGAACCTGTTGAAACAGTAGAACCTGTTGAAACAGAAGAGCCTGTTGAAACAGAAGAACCTGTTGAAACAGTAGAACCTGTTATACCAGAAGAAGAAGAACAAGAAGAAGTAATTGTAGATATAAATGAAGACGATACTGTAAGTTCTCCTGATTCTCAATTAGCAGACACTGTTGATACAGACGATACTGTTTCAATAGAACCAGAGCCAGAATCAGAAGACTTAATTCAATACCCTGAATATTTGAATAATTTTACTTACGACATAGATACTTTCCAGTTTGGGTTTGAAGACAAAACTTATGATTATGATGCTGATAACGCACCTTATATGATTAACGGAGTTACTCATTATCCTGACCCACGTAGACCCGCTGATTGGGGATTCAATGCTACTTGGGTTGAGACAGGAAGAGCCTCTAACGACCAGATTGAACAGTTTGAAAAAGAATATAAAATATTTAGAGACTCAGGGGTGTTTAATGAAACCGAGCTTGCAGACATGGAGGAAATGCGTACTGACCTTTTGTCAGGCAACTTAGACCCGTGGGGTGCAGAAGTTGACTTTAAATATTATAGACAAGATTTACAAAATAGAGTAGATGGTAGACAAGCTGTAGAAGACGCTAATCAAGCATTACAAAATCCTCAAACTTTTGCTGAAGCTAAACAGTATGCGGATTCTGTATACATAGGTACGTTATATGCTGAACAGGCTAAACTAGAATCAGGCTCTGACGAGTGGACAGATTTATATTATAGAATAGCAATAGGTGCTCCTGACTTCCAAACTAAAATAGAATTAGACCAATACAATAATTTAGCGGAAGACTCTCCACTTAGAAAAGCGGCTGATGCTCAAGCGGCTGTTATGCGTGATTACTTAAATCGTAATGACATTCAACTAGAGTCTGGTGTAGGAATACCGACAGGTCTTAGAGTTGGAGAAGAAGGTGGATTAGCGGAACAAACCCCTTCTGCTCATTTAAACACAGGAACTGTACTAAATGGATATTTAGCTGAACGAGATAACTTTTTTAATGTGGGCGAGATAGGTCAATATAGTTTGGTTGGTTATCAAGACGCACCTGCTCCTGATTTATTTTCTAAACTCTTTAATGTCGGTTTAGATATAATGACTATTGCTATGCCTAATCTTGCAGGTGTGTTTCAGGGTGCAAAAGTATTAGCGCAGACAGGAGATTTAGAGCAAGCACTTACAACAGGTGCTACAATTTACGCGGGAGATGTTTTAACTAAAGATGCAATTAAAGCTACTCTTAACGAAGTAGGTATTAATGCGGCAACACTCACGTTATCAAATGAACAATTTGATGAATATATTGTAGACGTTGCTTTTGATGTTGCTGTTAATGGCGAAAGTGCAGAAGAGGCTTTGAAAGGAGCACTGTTTGATGACGCGGGTGAAATAATCGGAGGTGTAACGGAAGATGCTTATGCCGCTGTTAGAGAACTTTTACCGAGCGTAGATTTAAACTTTGAAACTCCTGAAGAAATTGAAGCACTTGGAAACGCTTTAGTTACTGGAGCAGAAGCGTTAGGTACTGCTGTTGAACCTATAGTAGATACTGTAGCAGACGTAGTTGAACCTGTAGTAGACGTAGTTGATGAAGTTGTTGATACTGTGGGTAGTGAAGTAGTTGAACCTGTAGTAGACGTTGTAGAGGAAACTGTTGAACCTGTAGTAGATATAGTTGATGAGGGTATAGATACTATTGGTAGCGAAGTAGTTGACCCTGTACTTGATACAGTAGAAGAAACTGTTGAACCAATAGTAGACGCGGCTGATGATGTCATAGATACTGTTGGTGACGAGCTAGTTGACCCTGCATTAGAATTCCTTAAAGACAACCTTGACATAGATTTCGGTGGTTTGTTTGGTGGATACGGAACTGCTAGACAACAAGCATTAGCTCCAAAAAGAAAACCAAAACAAACTAATATAGAATCTTTATTTTCTAAAGAATTGTTTAAGTTTAAAACTCCAATAGGTATTACTCCACAGGCAGTTACTACACCACAACCAGAGCAGTACGTAAACTTATCATCTAATCCTTTAGAAGAAACAATAAAACAACTTAATCAAGAAAGATTATTAACAAACAGAAGACAGAGAATATAATGACTTATTTAAACCTTGTAAACAATGTATTAAAAAGACTACGGGAAGCAGAAGTCACGACTGTTGAAGGTACTTCGGGCGATAGTTCTGTTTCAGGTGCTACTGACTATGGAAAACTAATTGGTATATTTGTTAACGATGCTATTCGCATTGTAGAGGATTCTTGGGATTGGGGAGCACTGAGAGTTACTACTTCAAAAGATACTGTTGCAGATAGCAGTGATTTAACATTAGATAGTATTAAACAAAATAGCTCTAAATTAGATGCTGTTAATGATACTTCTAATGTTAGGCTTAAAAACGTATCTAAACAATGGTTTAATGATAAGACACTTTTGTCGGACGTAATTACTGGAAGTCCTGAATATTTTATGTATCATGGTGTACATGACAACGGTGGTTTAAAAATAAAACTTTATCCTACTCCTGATGCAGTATATAATTTAAAATTTGATTTTATTGATAGAAGCGACACTCTCTCAAATGATACAGCAACAATAGCAGTTCCTTCGTTACCTGTTATTCAATACGCTGTTGCTTTAGCTTCCAGAGAGCGAGGAGAAACAGGCGGTATGAGTTCTGCTGAATTATACGCACAAGCAGACGCAACACTTGCAGACGCTATAGCATTAGATGCGGCTAGACACCCAACTGAAACTATTTGGTATACAGCATAATGCCTCAATTACAGAACATTACAATAGAAGCTGTAGGTTTTGCGGGATTAAATACCCAAGATTCTCCTGCCGCTATAGACCCTTCCTTTGCGTCTAAAGCTGAAAACTGTGTTATTGATAAGCACGGTCGGATTGCCGCTCGCAAGGGGTACACTCCTCTTAACTATGTAGGAACAGGTAGTGGAGACCAACATCCCGCCAACGCATTGTTTAAATATGTAGCTTCTGATGGTTCTGAAGAATACATTGTAGCAGGGAATAATAAAATATTCAAAGGACTAAGTACCTTAACAGATATTACTCCTGCGGGTGCTTCAATTACAGCTAATAACTGGAAAATAGTACAGCTACAGAATCATGCTTATTTATTCCAACGTAATCATGAACCTATGGTATTTACCAAAGAAGGTGGTGAGTATACACTTAAGCTGATGTCAAACGCTACAGGAGTAGTAGGTACAGTTCCTATAGAAGCTAACGAAGCTCTTTCAGCCTTTGGTCGTGTTTGGATTGCAGACTCCTCTATAGATAAAAGTGTAGTGTATTGGTCTGACACACTAAACGGTAGAGCATGGTCTGGAGGTACTTCAGGTTCGCTAGATTTAACAACTGTGTTTCCTTCTGGTTTTGACCAGATTACAGCTTTAGCGGCACATAATGGCTTTTTAATTATTTTTGGTAAAAACTCTATTGTTGTTTATTCAGGAGCGTCATCACCATCAAGCATGACATTATCAGATACAGTTAGAAATGTAGGGTGTATTTCAAGAGATTCTGTACAGTTTACAGGGTCAGACCTTGTATTCTTATCGGATGACGGTTTACGTACATTGGGTAGGACTATACAAGAAAAGTCTTTACCTATGGGCAACCTAAGTAAAAACGTACATAATACTTTTTTAAACGATGTTATGGGTTCTGATAAAGACCAAATGGCTAGTGTTTATTCTCCAGATGAAGGCTTTTATTTATTGTCAATGCCTGATAAACAATTAGTGTATTGTTTCAGTTTACAGAATATACTGCCTGATGGTTCAGCCAGAGTAACAACATGGTACGACAGCACAACTCCTGCTAATGGTGTTTACCCTTATTCTTTTTTACAGACACCCGATGGTTTATACTTGGGTAGGAAAAATGGAATTTATAAATATTACGGCAACTTAGATTTAGATGTATGGGGCGGTGGTGATACTTATTATACAATGGAATATAAAAGTAATCCAATGGATTTTGGTCAACCGTCTAACCTTAAATTTATTAAAAAGTTTGAGTTAGTGGCAGTAGGTAATTCTTTTGAAGATGACTCAAGCGTTGTTTGGTATTA
>Ga0181397_1000631_pt1 | contig 13019 bp, 29 predicted proteins | sample 20SPOviralmetaG_FD_130126 | JGI IMG/M metagenome (GOLD analysis project Ga0181397, IMG submission 130126) | Marine viral communities from the oligotrophic San Pedro Time Series (SPOT) site, San Pedro Channel, CA, USA - 20 SPOT_SRF_2011-02-23 | ecosystem: Environmental > Aquatic > Marine > Strait...
AATGGTTCTTTAAGCCATACTCTTAGTGGTATAAACAATATTGCTTTTAATGATTTTATTTTTTCGCCAAACAATAATATAAATTATAATGAAATAAAACTTTACAATACCGCATTAACAGACCAAGAACTAATTGCATTAACACAAGTGTAACAATTACATCTATAATAAAAACAGGAGTAAATCTTTACATAACAAACACAATAAGATAAGATAATTAAAAAAACTATACATACAATAACCAATAGTTATAACCAAAAGTTAAAATAAATAAAAATGAGAATAGGTAAATACGCATTCGATTCACAAGAACAAGCAAACACTAAAGTACAAGGACTTGGTGTAGAAACTGACGAACAGGGTAACGAATATCCTACGCACGATCACACTGTTGTTCATTTAGGACATATCGTTCTAGAAGAAGGAGAGTATGACGAAGATGGCGAAGTAACTAAAGAACCAGTATTATCAGTAAAATGGCACGTAGATGCTTTATGGCAACACACGTACGAAACAACTGGAGAAGGCGAGGACGCTGTTACTGAATTAGTAGAGCCATCACACCCTTATGGTTGGAAGTCGTATGCTGTAGCTGATATAGATGGCAATGGTATTCATAGTTTCTATGGTTTAGACTACGAATCTTTGAAGGTAGAAGATTGAGATCTATAACTAAAATAATAATTCATTGTACAGCTACTCAAGAGGGCAAAGAAATTTCTGTAGATACTATTAGAAAGTGGCACTTGAAAAGAGGTTGGAGGGACATTGGCTATCATTTCGTTATTAGTCTAAACGGAGAGGTGCAAGAAGGTAGACCAATTGAACAAACTGGCGCACATACTAAAGGTCATAATTTTGATAGCATTGGTATATCTTACGTAGGTGGAGTTGAAGCAGAAAGAGGTAAGAACGGAAAGTGGATTGCAAAAGATACACGAACAGAAGCACAAAAGGATTCGTTACAAGACTTGTTGTGTCAATTAAAAGGTTTGTATCCTAAGTCAGTTGTATATGGGCATAATAATTTCAGCAGTAAAGCGTGTCCTTGTTTTGATGCTAAAGAAGAGTATAAATTTATAAGTGAATCATAATGGAAGATAGTTTTGAGGATTTTGTGGATATGTTGACAGATTGTGAACAGCCAGAAACCTGTAACATCGATAACCCAGACGACTGCGAAGCGTGTGGATCTTAAATCAAGTAAATGGAAAATTGGGAGTTTAGTATAATCAATAGAATACCTAGTGGACTTATCTTAGGGTGGAGTTTTTATGTACCAGAAGGTGGAGAGTTCAATTATTACGAATTTGATTTATATTTACTATTCGTACAATTTCAATTGCGTTGGGAATGAAAAAAATAGTTGAGTGGTTTGGTGGTAGTGTAATAAAGGATCTGTTAGGAGGATTAGACAATTTATTTACGTCTAAGGAAGAAAAGATAAAAGCAGAGAACGTTATTAAGCAGATTCTAATTGAAAAAGAATTGGAACTACAGAAAATGCAAACCGATATTATAATCGCAGAAGCAAAGGGTAACTGGCTACAGAGATCTTGGCGTCCTATCTTAATGTTGGCGTTTGGATTCATTGTGATATATGTTAAATTTATAGCACCTTTATTTAACTTACGTATACCAGAGTTAGAAAATGAGTTTTGGAATTTATTGCAGTTAGGTATAGGCGGTTATGTGATCGGACGTACTGGCGAAAAAATGATGAAAGACTACGTCCAAAAAAAATAATTCATTTTATATTTGGTCAATCCAATTATTAACAGTATTTTTTATGATTATACTATAGTATAGTATACTATTGTATGTATATACTAGATATATATATACTATATACTAGATATACTATTGTATATGTTTTTATATCTAAAAGCATTTTAAGGGTTTCTAACGCACTAAAAATTTACTTATATACAAATACACTAAATAAACATTATGTACAGGGAAAAAGCGGATAAAATAGCAAATTACAAGTCTTATAGCAACAGAAAAAAGATAGACGCATTGTTAGAACTGAACGCTACGATCTATACAAATTTAGGAACTGATTCTACAAAGCAGGAACGATACACAGCTGAGGTATCTAGTAGACATATTTACAAGCATATTAAAAAAATAGACGAGTCATTCGGTAGTTTACTTTTAAGGGGAGAATAAATGCCAAGAAAACCTACACGTAAAGGACTTGTTAAAAAACTAGATACGATATTTAGTCACTACATACGAATGCGAAATGCAAATGCAAACGGCTACGTAGAGTGTGTAACGTGTGGTAAGCAAGATCACTGGAAGAGTATGGACTGCGGACATTTTATGTCACGTAAACACCTAAGCACCAGATGGCACGAAGATAATTGTCAAGTTCAGTGTAAATCCTGCAACGTGTTTAGATACGGAGAACAATACAAGTATAGTATATGGTTAGGACAGGAAAAGGCAGAAGAACTCCATCAATTAAGTAGAGAAACGCTCAAGTTGTATGACTACGATTTGCTAGATTTAATAAATATTTACAAAGAAAAGGTAGAAGTTCTAAAAAAAGGTTTAAATTAGCGGTAAGACTTTGTTACATAATCACAAGTAACTTGTTTTTTTGTTTATGAGAGAAGGGGGGTAACTTATAGTTGCTCTCTTTTTTTTTTGGTATATGTTTTTTTTATTAACATTTTATTAGTACCTTACCTGCAAATTAATTTATAAACAAAATTCAAAAACTATGAGTGATTACTTACGAGCAAGGATCGATGCTCTTCAAAATGAGGTCAAACGATTAAACAACAAAGTAGAATTTCTGGAAGCACAATTGGAAGTTGCTAAAGAAGTAACCTTTAATAATTACAATAAGGTATGAGAGATATAGTAGTTAAGGTAACTCCAGATGGGGATTACAACGGAACACCTAAGTTCAAGGTTGTATTACAAAAAAATGGTATGTTTACTTTTTTCGGTAAATTTACTGCTAACGTAGGATCAGAGATTGAATACAATGTTAGTAATCCTAAATACAAAACAGCTAAGTTAGTATCTGTAGGCGGTGGATCACAAGCACCAAGCAAACCTAAATATGATACTGGGCAATCAATATTACGTCAAGTGGCGTTTAAGGGTGTTATTGAATTAATATCCGCAGGTAAGATCGACCTATTAGAAACAGAACATTATACAAATGAATTTCATAATCTTTTAAATAAATAACAATGAGTCAAACAGAGTTCGTAAACAGCATTATACCTAAGACAAGTGATCTAGGTTTTGTAGTATGTAAATTATCAATCAAAGTAGAAGAGTTACAGGCATTCCTAAAAACTAAGGAAGAGTTTGCTAGAGGTAACAATGGTTTTATTACAGTAGATATATTGAAGAGTAAAAATGATCCTTCAAAAATTTATAGTAAGTTTAGCGACTGGAAACCTAAAACACAACAAGTGACAGGGGGACAGCATCAGCCAGACAGGGGTTTAGATGATATGCCGTTCTAATATACAGGGGGACTTTTGTCCCCTTTTTTTTGATTCATAAACAAACAAACAAATGATTATAAACACTGAAACGACCTTCAACTATTTAAAGGACATACGATCTGGCAATATAAAGGAAGGTTTCAAATTAGATATTAATGGAATAGATCAGTACATAAGGTTTAAGAGAGGTAACTTCAATGTAGTATTGGGACACGCTAACGTAGGTAAAACTACAGTGATCCTTTATTTGATGTTATGCTACGCTAAGAAACACAATATTAAGTGGTTAGTGTATAGTAGTGAAAACGAACCTCATAGTATTGTTAGAAAACTAGTAGAATTTTTAGAACAGAAACCAATAAACAAAATTGACGATGAAACTTTTAAAAAGCACTTTGATTATATTACTGAAAGGTTTAAAATTATTAGTAATGATACCTTGCACACCTATCGTACTCTTCTTGAGTTTGCTAGAGCGTACAATAAGGAATTTAAGTTCGAAGGGTTATTAATAGATCCGTACAATTCATTAACTAAGGACGATGAAATGATGAGTAAGTTAGGGGGACACGAGTATGATTATTTAGCCACTACTGAGATGCGTATGTTTTGCAAGAAACACAATATCAGTATCTGGTTAAACACTCACGCAAATACTGCGGCACTCAGATGGAAGCACCCTGTAGGACACGAATACGTAGGACACCCTATTCCTCCATTAGCTAGTGATGTTGAAGGTGGTGGTAAGTTTGTAAATAGAGCAGATGACTTTATTGTAATACACCGATACGTACAACACCCTACCGATTGGACTCAGTCACATATACACGTTAGAAAAATTAAGGAAGTAGAAACTGGTGGTAGACCTACTCCGATAGATGATCCTATTAAAATGCGATCCATTGTAAATAACGTAGGTTTCACTATTGATGGGACTCATATACTACCGACAGAACTAAAAGATCCTAAAAACGTACCATTCTGAGATAAACAATGATAAACATACTTGAAAAGTTAGCTGAAAAACATAAAGACTGGGTACGCATAGTCCAGTCGTTCGGCTGTGATCTTATGACAAGTGAGGATCTCGTACAGGATATGTATATCAAAATACACGAATGGTCTAAAAAGAACAACAGGTCTATTCTGTATAACGAAGAAGAAGTAAACTACTATTTTATTTACAAAGCATTACGTAGTATATGGCTAAACCATATTAACTATAGTAAACGCTATTCTGACAATGAGTTAATAGAAAACCTCAACTTGTCTACTGAAAGTCTAGACGACAAGAAAAAAACTATAGAATCTATTGAAGAGAAATTAGGTCAGCTGTATTGGTATGATCGTAAAATCTTCGAACTCGTATACAAAGATGGAATTAGTATGTTACAGATCAGTTATAAAACTGGTATAGACTATTGTAGTATAAAGCGAACTATTAAAAAAGTAAAAAAAATTTTAAAATGAACCACGCATTTGAAAACGAAATATTTCACGCATTTAGAGAACGTGAAAGAAAAATCAAGGAAGCCATAACTTTTTTGAAAAAAAACGAATATGTAATCTATAAAAAAACTAAAGTATGAAACTAGGAGATTTAGTGTATTACTTCACAAAGTATACAGGTATTAGGTGGATCTGGAAAAAGATTAATCCAAATTGTCAGTGCGACAAACGAAGAGAAGAGTGGAATCAAATAGAAATAAAGAGATGGAAGAACTAGACAAAAAAGATTGGGAACAGTTTAGGGCAAAAAATTCAGATCGTGTTAGTAGAGTAGAAGTTGAAATGATCTCTATGTTACACGCTAAATATTTTAATCACAAATATAAAGTTCCGTGTAGTTGTAGTCCAAAGACATTGCAAAACTGGGTAGATGATCTAAATAAAATCTATGTCGTTAAGTAATGTACACAAATTAGAAAAGGCAGTTATATTATTACTGAATAAATTTGATGGTTGGGAGTTAACTCACACAGGTGGCAGTTATAGTTATTACGATGCAGAAGGTTATACACCAAAAGGACGTAAGTGTGTTATTGAAATGAAGTTTCGTAAAAAATATTACGAAGATAAAATGCTTGAAGTAGACAAGTATAATCGTTTAATGACACTCCCAGAAGATATAGTTAAAATCTACTTTGTAAGTGATCCAGAAGGAACGTATTTTTTTTGGTTAGATGGAATAGACAAACTAAAGTCAGTACAAAAATTTTGTCCTAGAACAACTATGTGGGATAATAGTAAAAAGAAAAAAGAAGTCTATTTATTGTCAGAAGATCTGGCGTCATACGTACATAAAACAAACGATAAATAAAATATTGCTAATAAACTGTTGATAAATCAATTATTTTTACTAAGTTTATACCTCAATCATAAATATTTAAACAAATGAACGAGGAGCAATTACAAAAATTAATCAAGGATCAAGAATGGGCAATCAATTATCATTCTGACAAACTAATTGAAGCACAAGGTTTAATGGCTTTGTATACTGAAACACTGGCAAAATTAATTGTTAGTGAATAAGTACATCAATTCAACGTTAGATCTGCAACACTCTATTGACGTTCAATTAGTATTAGAACTATTGATAAAATGGGGTAAAGCCAAACCAGACAATCCAGAACTGCGTGAGGTGTCAACTGCATTTATGAATATTATAGGGTATACCAATAAACTCACTATGGAGCGTTGGGGATACGAAAGATATTGTAGTGATGCAAGAGAAGAACGTAATCGTGCTATTCTTAGAGCAAGAAGCGCAGAGGAAACAATCAATAAACTTAAAGAACAATTAAAACAAGTAAATTATGAATTATGATGACTATCTAAATATCGGCAATCCTGCTGATGAACCAGAACACGAGTGTACAGAATGCGGTAAGCCAATAAACTTCGAGGGAGTTTGTAGTGGTGTATGTTTTGAAGCGTCAATGTTATGAAAACTGGTACAACTACATATCCGCCTTTAATAAACGAACAGGCATTGTACGTTGGCGGTATGCGAGATATTACTAACGCATATATGAATGAGTTGCACCCTCAGTATAAGAGAGGAAACCTTCAAGTAGATCAATTAGGTTGTAAGTGCGAGATGATCGTACAATATTTTTTCTGGTCTAAAGGTATGCAGTATGATGCTGATCAAATGCTAGGTGGTAAACCTATAGCTAGTTATGATATAATGGTTCATAAGATGCAAATAGACGTCAAGGGGATCTGGTCATACCAAACAGAATTACGAGTTAACTACGATGCTCATAAAAAGGACAAGAACGTTACACACTATATGTTCATTCAACCAGAGTCAGAAAATCTAGATAACGATAAAGCAACATATTTTCTATGTCCAAAATCAGACGTAGACAAATGGCAAGTTAAAGAGTTAAAATATAGTAAAGCATATACTAAACAATTATGAAAACACAAAAAACAAGTTGGAAGCAATTACCAAGCGGAGTCTATTGCAGAACATTAAACGGAAGAGTACAAGTTATGACTCCTGTAGAATATGAAAAATACAGACATCGTAAATGGTGGAGTAAGGTGTTGTTAAAATACTTCTTATGAAAAAGTTCAGACAATTTAGATCTAATCAAGGACGTGATCCAGAAAAACAAAAACCCACTTATATAGTTTTGTTCATTGCGTATGTAGCAATGTTATTAATTATGATATGTGTATCAATCTTTAAAATATAAATATGAAAATAAAACTGTTAGATGGCAATATGTACGACAAGAAATTGCTGTTAGATAATATGTATGAGGACGAGTTCTATTATGGCGAGTTAAACAAACTGGCGTTATCGTCTAGTTCATTAAAGTTATTGTTAGAGAGTCCCAAAAAATACTACTATGTAACCAAGTACGGAAACAACTTAGACACTCAAGGAATACGTGATGGCAGACTATTGCACACGTTAGTCCTAGAACCAGACAAGTTCGAGCAATTCCATTTCGTAGATGTACAAAGTAAAAACACTAAAAAGTACAAGGAAGCAAAAGCAGAGTATGGTATGGTCTATACTATGAAAGAAAAGTCAGATGCAGAACGACTAGCTGACGCACTACTAAGAAACGACATAGCAATAGATATGTTAAAAGATACAGAGTTTGAAGTACCTGCGATCAATAACGTATTTGGTTATCCGTTCAGAGGTAAAGCAGATATACTTTCCAAAAATGGTGTTTGCGACATCAAAACCACAACTGATATACGTGCATTCAAGTATAGTGCATTACGTTACGGATATGATGTACAAGCGTACCTGTATTGCGAGTTATTCAACAAAAAGTATTTTGACTTTAAGTTCTTGGTATTAGACAAGGGCAGTCTAGACATAGGTGTGTTTGAATGTAGTGAAGAGTTCTACTTAAAAGGCGAGGAGAAAGTAAAGTTTGCAATAGAACGATACAAGGAATACTTCGCAGGTAAAGACTGGACAACTACAGAGATAGCAGAGCAGTTAGACAATTACATTATTAAAGATATATTATGACAGTATTACAAAAAAGAATAGCTGATAAAGTACGTTCAGTTACTGGTGTTGATCCATTTGAAAACACACGGAAAAGGGAATATGTAGAAGCAAGATCTTTGTTGGTGTTTATATATTACAAAGTATGCAGGTTGAATTACACTCAGATTACTAGATTGTTTCAAAGTCAAGGTAAGGATATGCACCACGCAACAGTAATACATTCGTTAAGAAATTTCGATATGTATAAAAAATTCAATCCTTTGTTTAACGAACTAGTAACAGATGTCCTAGCACAAGATAGTTGGGGATCTACAACACAAAAAACTGAGTACATTAAACAACGTTTAGACAACGCTCCTAAAGAAGTAGTAGAGGACGTATACACAATAATATCAAATGAATATAGAATATGAAAACACAAACAAGAAATGTAGCGGAGTTACAAAGTAACCCACTAAACCCTCGTATGATAAAGTCAGCGAGATTCAGTAAACTAGTAAAAAGCATTAAGGATTTTCCAGAAATGTTAGAAACCAGACCAATAGTTGTAGATGAGAACAATATGGTATTGGGTGGTAATATGCGTCTAAAGGCGTGTAAGCAAATTGGTATGAAGGAAGTACCTGTTGTAGTAGTTAAGGATTGGACTAGTGATCAAAAATCGCAGTTTATCATTAAGGATAACAATTCTTTTGGAGATTGGGACGTAGACGTACTCGCAAATCAATTTGAGAAGGAGTTCCTATTGCAAATGGGTATGGAAGAAAAGCAGTTAGGATTCTTTATGGAAGAGTTTGAAGAAGAGTTCTATAAGGTTGACGATACTAACGCAGAGTTACCTATTGTACCTAAGTTCAGTGAGGGATATAGTGCAGTAATGATCTTCTGTGATAATGAAATGGACGAAAACTGGCTAAGAAACGTACTCAAATTAAAGAAAGCACGTGATTACAAGACAGAACGTATAAAAGAAACCAGTGTAGTAACAGTTAAAGAATTTCAAAAGTTATGGAAAGAAAAGCGATAAGTATAGTATGTCCAAGTAAGGGTAGAGCAAATAATGTACTCACTAAAAAACTAATTGAAGATTTAATCCTAGTAGTACCTGCATACGAAGTAGAAGCATACGAAGAACACAATCCAGAATGCACTATAGTTGCAGAACCAGAACACGTAAGAGGTATTACTGCTAGTAGGCAATTTATTATAGACACGTTTCCAAATGTATTTATGATTGATGACGATATAGTTAGTATTAGAAAAAACTGGATAGAAAAAGGAGAGGAGTACCTAGTACAAGATCCAGACGAAGTAAACGACATTATACAAAGGGCAGGAGATATAGCAACAGATATAGGAGCAAAGATGTTTGGATTTGCAAACCTTAGAGATCCTTTACATTATGTTAGTCATAAGCCAATAGGGTTCACTGGATATTTAAACGCTAGTTACACTGGATACCTTGAAGGTCACGAACTAGCATACGATGTTAGCTACCCAGAAGGAGAGGATCATTATATGTCTTGTTTGAATGTATACAAAAATAGGTATATGTTTATAGATCATAGGTACTCGTTTGTAACACAGGGTAACTTTGTAGCAGAGGGGGGTTGTAATCTAGACAGAACAAAAGAAGATATGTTATTGACTACCTTAAAACTCCGCAAGACGTTTGGCGATGTAATAAAGATCAAGAAACCAACAGCAGGTAAGAGTAAGTTAAGAGAAGGAGAAAGAACCGTATCATTCCCATTCTAGTATGAAGATTCTAATAGCAGTACCGACATACAAACGACCATACGTATTAGAAAAACGTGCTTGGTATTTCTTAAAGCATATTAAAAACGCAGACGTTAAGGTATTCTGTGATGAAGATGAGGAGATCTATTACGAACAAGTCGTAGGAGATAATGTAGTAGTAGGAGCAAAGCAAGGTAGACCTAACGGATTAATTGCTCAGTTAAACTTCATAGGTAAGTATGCTGTAGATAATGGTTACGACATTGTCTGGAAAGTAGACGATAAACAAATGATGCATAAAGGTGGAGTACGTAAGAAAGATATAGTTCCGCATATTGATCAGTACCTGTTAAACATTATAGAAGAGTTTAAGAAAGGAGCAGACGCCATAGGTACGTCTAAAGCAATGGAATACCTACATTCTGAAAAGGGTGGTTATAAACCTAGATACACACCATTCTCAGCATCGTACTTTGTTAAGTCAGAGCATTTGGTATTAGACGAGGAGATCTTTTCAATGGACGAGTTACAGATGTACTTGCACTTAGCGGTAAAGGGTGCAACAAACGTATACACGTCTTATGAAATGTATATTGATTGTCCTATGGGTAAGTTTGATGGCGGACTGCAAATGTTTGACAGACTAGCAGAGAGTGAAAAGTGCTTAGATTACATAATGAAAAAGTACCCAGAAATAAAACCTAAGTATAGTAATAAAGGAAACATCGATATAGGAAACAGGTTAGATTTCAAATATTATAGGGATCTGTATAAAAAATAACTTTACAAATTTGTATAATTCATAAACTTATGTTAGTTTTGTCCTATAACAAAAAAACAATTTATATGTCTTATCAAATCTTGACTCGCAAAAATTATGACTTTTTCGAGTGTAGTTCCGCACTACAAAAATCTGTTCGTAGGGGTTACGAGCGTGACGCATTATTCTTCGCAATCGAGTTGTATGCTTCTGGTTATTCTAAATATGTATGGAAACGTATATTTATTATGGTTAGCGAGGACATCGGTATGGCTAATCCAGACCTGCCTCAACGCATACAAGCATTGTATCAAAACTGGCTAATCATTGCTGACAAAAATGTTAGTGATGGTACGTTGCCAATCATTCATTCCATAATCGAGTTATGTCGTTCTAAAAAATCACGACACCTTGACCAAGCCAAAGTATGGGCATTATTCACTGACTATCGTCCAGACGTTCCAGACTACGCACTCGACACACACACACGTCGTGGTAAAAAGATGGGACGTACGCTTAAATTTTTCAAAGAGGAGGGTAGCAAGATCAATAACGAGGTTGACTTGCAAAATCAAAATGACGACTTCTATCGTGATATGTTCGAGCAAACCCTTGACGACTGGGCGGACAAAAAGATTGGCGACACTGGGTACGATCCAGACAACGTCATTCACAAAAACAACAAGGTTATGGAGCAGTGGAAGTCACAAAACACAAATCTATTTAATCAGTAATATGAAAAGCAAAGAAAAGTTCTTAGAAAACTTCAAGTTGTCGTTAGGTAACATTAGTATTAGTTGTGAAGCGTCTGGCATATCTCGTCAGACGTATTACAATTGGACAAAGCAAGATGCGGATTTCTCAAGTCAGTGTAGAGATATTGAGGAACGTAATCTAGACCTAGCAGAAATGAAATTGTTAAACGCTATTAGGGAAGGTAAGACCGCAGAGTTATTGTTTTACCTAAAGACCAAAGGCAAGAAGCGAGGGTACGTAGAACGCCAAGAAATTACAGGAGCAGAAGGACAGCAATTATTTGAAGTACGAATTATAGATACAGCAGAACAACTTGAAAGTAATACACACGAACAAAGTATTCCGTCACTTACAACAGGACAGGAGTAAGATAGTAGTACAGCAAGGTGGTACACGTTCTGGAAAGACGTATAACATTTTGATGTGGATCATTTTCGCCTATTGTCAACAGAACAAGGGTAAGATGATCACTATCGTGCGTAAATCATTCCCTGCTGTTAGGGGTACTGTTATGCGTGACTTTTTTCAGATCCTGCGAGATTACAATATGTATACAGAAGATTTGCATAGCAAGTCTAATAATGAATATGTAATAGAGGGTAACACTGTCGAGTTTATTTCATTAGACATACCGCAAAAGATACGAGGTAGGAAACGTGATCTGCTATTTGTAAACGAAGCAAACGAATTAAACTTTGAGGATTGGCAACAGTTAGTGTTTAGAACAACAGAACAAATCATAATTGACTACAATCCATCAGAAGAGTTTCACTGGATATACGACAAAGTATTAACTAGAGATGACTGCTCTTTTTATCAGACTACGTATCTAGACAATCCGTTCCTGCCTGTTCAGATCGTAGAAGAGATAGAACGACTTAAAGAAACAGACGAGAACTACTGGAGGGTATACGGACTAGGAGAACGTGGTCAGAGTCGATCTCTCGTATTTACTTTCAGTACAATACCTAGTATACCGCCTAGAGCAAAACTAATTAGTTACGGACTGGATTTCGGTTTCAGTAATGATCCAACCGCAATGGTGGCTACCTATATGGAAGGGGATAACATCTATGTAGAAGAGTTAATCTACAGAACAGGTATGACAAACCAAGACATAGGTAACGAATTTGCTAAACTGGGACTAGACAGACGAGATGAGGTGTACGCTGATAGTGCAGAACCTAAAAGTATAGAGGAGATCCATCGTATGGGGTGGAATGTAAAGAATACTAGTAAGGGGACAATCAATCAAGGTATAGATATGTTGCGTAGATATAAAATTCACGTCTTAGATACGAGTAGTAATGTAATTAAAGAAATGCGTAACTATAAATACATTGAGGATAAGAATGGCGATCTAACAAACAAGCCAGTAGACAAATACAATCACGCTTGTGACGCCCTTAGATACTCAGTAATAAACAAACTGAACAGACCAAACTACGGAAAGTATGCAATCCGTTAATTATGTTAAAATTTTACAAACCTGTAAATAATTAATATATTTAGTTTAAGTTTAGGGTATACAAAAAACAAAAAAACATTATGAGTGATTTTCAAAACATTAGAACAATTTGGTCTTTTATCAATGACGAGTTAGACCTAGAACCGACAAAGGAAGAAATGTCATCACTGCTTATTGATATGGACATTGAAAATGATGTCTATGCTGAACTAGATGGCGGAGAATGGCGTATTATACACGAGGACGTTATAGACGACATAGCAACAGACGAAATCAAAGACTTAGTACAAGACTGCTACCTTAATGGAACAGACTTAGATAAACTTTGGT